>Ga0154020_10002876_pt1 | contig 20934 bp, 19 predicted proteins | sample Klosneuvirus_201_FD_109709 | JGI IMG/M metagenome (GOLD analysis project Ga0154020, IMG submission 109709) | Active sludge microbial communities from wastewater, Klosterneuburg, Austria - Klosneuvirus_20160825_MG | ecosystem: Engineered > WWTP > Aerobic digester > Activated sludge | place... | reverse complement strand
GATTTTCCGTCGAAGAAAGGTCCGTAGCTGGTCGCTCCCGGCTAGACAAGGAGACGCAGTTCCCATGGCTCGTGAAGAGAACTCGCTATTGTTTTCGCTGAAGGAAGTCGCCAATACCCTCCAAGATCGGCTCAAGGAGGAGGAAGACTCCCGCGTCGCTGCCGTTGAGGCGGAGCGCCGTGCCAAGGAAGATGCGATCCGTCGCGCCAAGGAGGAGGAAGAGGCGAAGATTCGTGCTGCTGAGGATGCAATCCGACGCGAGCGCGAAGAGAAAGAGCGCAAAGAGCGCGAAGATCGCATCCGCCTTGAAGAGGCTGAGCGACGAGCGCGCATCGAAGCGCAGGCCCGGATCGAAGAAGCCAATCTTCGGGCAGCCACGGAGGCCATCAAGAGCAAGCCGCTGCCCGTCAAGCTGATCGCTGCCGTCTCGGCGGTGTTCATCATGATCAGCATCGTCATCGTCATCGTCGTCAAGCGAGCCCAAGATGCGGCCAAGAAGCAGGCGATCGCCGACGCCATTGCTCGCATCGAGAGTGAGCGCAGGAAGGACCGCGACGAGTCGTCTCGGCTCCAGAAGGCACTGGCCGATCGACTGGCCGAGGCCAAGACCCTCGAGGATCAGGTCAACGCGGCCAAGAGCGAGAAGGAGCGCATGGAGCTTGCCGAGAAGGCCAAGGCTGCCGCTTCTGCCGCCGCCCGCGCCGCCTCTGACGCTGCCGCTCAGCGCGCCGCCTCGAAGGAGCGTGACCGCAAGGCCAAGCTCGAGCGCTGCAAGAACGCAGACGACCCGCTCTGCGGAATCTAGGCACCTAGGCACCGGCCTGCTCCCTCTTCCGCGACTTCCCTCTTAGCGACCTGGGATTCCGATGCCTCGGTCGCTCGCTCCGTCGAAAGGACGCTCTTATGAACGCAAGGACTACCATTTCCTCCCTTTGCATGATGGCGCCGTGCATCCTGTTGGGCCTCGGCGCGATCCTCGCGACCGGCTGCACGCCGCCGCCGGACAACTCGCCGGCGATTCGGATTCTTTCCCCCAACGCCGGGGACACGCTGCCCGCCGGTCAGCCGATTAACGTCCTGTTCGAGATCTCGGGCACCGACGCGAGCGCCGGTTGTGAAGCAGGGTTCGCATTCAAGCTCAGCGGCCTCGACGTGAAGGAGTGCGGCAAGGGCCAAGTCCGCGCGTACATCAACGGCGTCAACTTCGTCGCCCGCACCAATCAACTGCCAGCGAGCACCTCGCCGTGGCAGATTCCTAACGCCACCATCGTCGGCGACACCGCGCCGTATCTGACGGCAGGGACCAAGCGACTGGTCTTCAAGCTGTTCTACAATGATCAGCCTGGTACGCCGGTCGATCCGCAGCGGTCTGCCGAGCTGAGCGTAACTCTTCAGTAGGTTCCGTCGGTGGGCACCCGAACACGGAGCCCGCGACCAGGTGCTCATCCGGTAGGTGAACGATGGACCAAGACAAGTCTCGAAAGAACCGCGCCGATGCAGTCAATCGAGGCCCACTGCTGCTGCTCTCGTATGCGGGCGCGCTCGAGGCACCCGAGACCGGTCGACGGTTCATCCTAGACGGTGACGAGCTTATCATTGGCCGCAGCAGCGACGCGCATATCCAGATTGATCGTGACTCGGTGTCTCGTCGGCACGCTCGGCTGTCGAAGGTCGAGGGCGGCTGGCTCGTCCAGGACCTCCAGTCGACCAATGGTAGCTACGTCAACGACGTGCCGATTCGTGAGCACAAGCTGGTCGCCGGGGATCAGCTCAAGGTGGGCAGCGCGATCTTTCGCTACCTGGCCGGTAGCAACATCGAGACGCTGCTGCTCGACGAACTCTATCAGATTGCGGTGCGCGACGGACTGACCCATGCGCTAAGTCGTCGAGCCTTCGTCGAGGCCGCCGAGCGTGAGGTCGGGCGGGCCCACAAGCTCAGTCGTCCGCTGTCGCTGCTGGCCATCGACATCGATCACGTCAAGCAGATCAACGACAACTATGGCCACCTGTCGGGCGACTTCGTGATCAAGGAGCTGGCGCGTCGGATTCGCAGGAGATGCGAGCGCTTCGAGCTGCTCTGTCGATATGAAGGGACGCAGTTTCTGTTGCTGCTACCGGAGACGCCGTCGGCCACGGCCCAGACTCGCGCCGAGGAAATTCGGCTCGCGGCGGCCCAAGAGAGCTTTCTGTTCGAGGGCGATCAGCTCTCAGTGACAGCGACGGTGGGAGTGGTCACGTTGGCCCCCGAGAGCGATACCGTTCAGCTGCTGCGACAGACCCAAGAGCTGGTGCCGCGCGGCAAGAAGCAAGGTAGAAATCGGGTCGTAAGCTAAACTTCGCTTTGTCGACCCGTGACCATCCGTGCTCATCGCTCGCGTCTTGTCCGCTATTCCACGTCGGTGGCGCTGGCGCTGTGCGCGCACGGGCTGACCTTTGGCTATCTGGCGTGGGCGGGGGTGCTGTTGCCGTCGGTGGTGAAGCCGCTGCCGCTGATTGTCGATGGCCTGGCCGAGCGGGAGGGGGACAGCGAATCGCTCCAGGTCGAGTCTCTGGTCGACGAAATTGATCAGCCGACCAAGCCAAGCGAGCGCGAGCAGAAAGCGGCCAAAGAGCGCGAGCAGAAAGATCCCAAAGGCCAGGTTGTTGACATCGCTCAGCCAGCGATCGAGCAGCGCCCCGACCACGGCAAGTTTCTCTCGGAATATGACTCGACTGTGTTGCGGGAAACCAAGGGCCAGGTTGGCCGTGACAAGGGAGGCGCGCCGGTTGCGCCGACTCCACCGACGCCGCTGATTCCGCCGACGCCGCCGAGTAAGCTGCCACCGGGTGATCCGCGCGCGACGCCGCCGAAGAGCAGCCTGGTGGCGCTGCGGGGGCCCAGCGGAGACAAAGTGCCGGGGCCGATGGGACCAGCGACGGAAGTTCGCTCGCTTGGCCCCGATGGCACGCTGGCGCATCAGGCTGGCCAGGGCTCGGCCTCACCGAGTGAAAAAGTGGGGGCACAGACGCTGCCGGGCGCTGGTCCGTTGCGGCTGACGCCATCGCAGGAGTCGCTCCAGCGGGCGCTCGGTCAGGGCAGCGGTTCACCTGACTATCTCGGGGATCTCGACGACGGGGATGCGACCTCGCTCAACTCGAAGAAGTGGAAGTTTGCCGCCTTTTTCAATCGCATGAAGAGCCAGGTTCGCGAGGAGTGGCATCCCGACCAGCTGTTGTCTCGTCACGATCCGAGCGGCAACATCTACGGCGCCAAGGATCGCGTGACGATGCTCAAAGTCCAGCTGTCACTCGATGGTCGGGTCGCCGATGTCAGCGTCGTCAAGTCGTCGGGAGTCGAGTTTCTCGACGAAGAAGCGATGAGTGCCTTTCGCCGCGCCCAGCCGTTTTCCAATCCGCCCGAGCAGCTGGCCGAGCCCGATGGAATGATCCGTTTTCAGTTTGGCTTCGTGGTCCAGGTCTCTGGACATACGTCGTTCCGGGTCCACAAGTACTAAGCTCCGCACATGCAACAGGGTCTTGAGCAAGCGATTCTGTCGCCGTCGTTTACGCCTCGCGTGCGCGACTGTGACGCGGTGGTGGAGCTTCTTCGTGGAGAGCGGGCGACGCCGCAAGCCGTGACGGTGGCGCTTCTGCGGGTCGGGCGACCGGCGATGGGCGCGGTGGAGCGGGCCCTGCGCGAGCCGGACGCTCCGCATCGACTGGAGCTGGTTTCTGTCTTGGGACGCCTGGTGGTGGAGACCGCCCCCAACGAACCAACGCCACTGCTCGTGCTGATTGATGATCCACAGCGCAAGGTGGCCCGCGCCGCCGTGATTGCTCTCGGAAGACTGCCGACGCCGTCGCCACTTGTGGAGGTACGACTGCTCGCGCTGTGGCCGCGCTGGACGGAGCCGGCGGATCGTCGGGCACTCGCCGAAGCGCTCGGAAAGATCGGCGGCCCCGAGTCGCTGATGCTGCTTCGGAATGCGGCGCTGGAGTGTACCGAGGGCTCGGTGTTGTCAACGGCAATTGTGCAAGCGACGCAGCGTCTTCGGCGGACCGGTCAGCGGGCTTTGGCTCCGACTGTAGACGAGCGACTGCGGGCCGACGTGGTGTTGCCAAGTGAGTGGCCGGTGACGCTGCGCTTGCGGGCTGGCGTCGAGCCGATCCTGCTTTTGGAGCTAGAGAAACTGGGAGTGGCGCCACTGTCTGTCGAGCACTCGCGGACTCTCGGGGAGCCAAGCCGGGTGACGCTGCGCTGGACGCGACCACTTGCCGACCTGTGGCAGCTGCGTACCTTCGGCGAGCTGGCCTTTTCGGTGCCTCTGCCGCACGGCGACCTCGACGACGTGCGGCTACCGCAGGCGGTGGCGCGGGCGCTGGCAAATCCGTCGCTGCTGACGCTGCTGACGACGCTTACTCAGGGAATCCTGCGCTATCGACTCGAGCTTTTGGGGGCAGGTCCGCGACGCGGCCTTTTGCGGCTGCTGGTGCAGGCGATTTCGGAGCGCGCTCCGTCGCTGGTGAATGACCCCAAAGACAGTCCGTGGCAGTTCGATGTGCGGCTGCGCGAGGGTCGCGTGGTCGCACTGGAGCTTCTGCCCAAGCAGCTGGTTGATCCGCGCTTCGGGTATCGCCAGCAGATTGTCGCGGCGGCCTCTCAACCGACGCTGGCGGCGGCGCTGGCCCGGCTGCTCTCGCCGCACGCGGACGATGTGATCTGGGATCCGTTTGTGGGCTCCGGCAGCGAGCTGTGTGAGGTCGCCAGGCTCGCTCCTTCGGCTCGCCTGATTGGCAGCGATCGGGATCCGGCGGCACTTGCTGCGGCGCGCGCCAACACCCAAGCGGCAGCGGTTCGCGTCGAGCTTCTAACGGGGGATGCGCTTCTGACTTGGCCGCGGGGCGTCACCTGCATCATCACCAATCCACCGATGGGCCGTCGGGTCTGCCGAGGCGATCTGGTGCCGCTGCTTACCCACTTTGTCGTCTACGTCGCTGACAAGCTGCCTCGCCACGGTCGACTGTGCTGGCTCAATCCGCTCCCGATTCAGACCAGCTTGCTAGCCGAGCGACACGGTCTGATCCGTAGCCACGCCTATCCCGTCGACATGAACGGCTTTTGGGCCCAGCTGGAGCTATGGCGCAAGCGCTAGCGGAAGTCGTCGTCGTCGCTGTAAGGGTCGCGAGCGGGCGTGGCACTCGGGCGGACGAAGGTTGGTTCCTCGGCGTCGAGTGCATACAGCCGAATCTCGCCTTCATCGCGTCGACCCGGACAGACTCGCTGCAAAAGGGACCACACGTTGCGGCGGACGTCGTCGATGCTGCGCGCCTCGGTGGCGGGCTCGAGCACCTTCCCGATGTAGCTGTCGTTGCCGCTACGCACCACCTGCAAGAAGCGTCCGTCGTCCGCCTCGAAATACACACGGTCGCGCTGCGGACATTTTTCTAGCTGTTCGCGCATCCGGCCATCGATGCGTACGCCAGCAAAGAGCTTTCTTCCGGTATCGACTCGCATGCCCTGGGCCAAGCACGCTAGCATCCGCTCGGTGCGAACGTCAATGCAGGCCAAAGGCTTCGTCCCCCAGAAAGTGTCCGACGCGAGCAGTTCGGTCGAGGCAGCAGGTGTTTCGACCGCTTGCGATCCGGCGTCGCTGTCCGGTTGGTGTGTCTATATGCTGCGCTGCGCTGACGGGACGCTGTACACCGGCTGCGCTGCGTCGCTGCCGAATCGTCTCAAGGCCCATGCGCGAGGCAGCGCCAAGTACACGCGGTCGCGCCTGCCGGTGGCGCTGGTGTATGCCGAATCAGCGCTCAATCGCAGTGCTGCTCTCCGTCGAGAAGCAGCGCTTAAGCGGCTGTCGCGTCCCCAAAAACTGGCGCTGTGTGGCATGACTTAACAGATACAAGAGCCCTGGGCTCACGAGGACACGATGATCGGCTCGCTCTACCTATTTCTGTCGGCGATTCTGCTCTTTCTTGCCGTCGGAGTGATGCGTCCGCAGTGGCTAGGCCAAACGGTGGGTCTGATTGCCTCGGTGCCGCTGCTGGTGGTGTCGCTGTTTGTGCCGCAGTTGGTGGCTTTTGGGCTGCTCGTTGCGCTGGCCTTTGCCCGTTTTGGAGCCTTTGGCTCGACGCTGGGACTTGTGGGGCTCGGCATTCATGTGCTGTCGTGGGGGCTGCTGCTGCGTTATCTTCTGAACCTGCGCGAGGCTCTGCCGGTGCTCGATGGTCAGCCGATCCTCGACGACGAGCAGCCGTTTCCCGATCCCGCCGAGTCCGGTCTGGGTGGTGTTTCGGATGGCTCACCGTCGCTGTGGCCGTCCTTGTCGCTTCGCACCCGCTCGATGTCGCACGTCGAGGTGATTCGCGATGTGGTGTTCCGTCAGGTCGACGGCGTGCGGCTGCGGCTCGATGTGTACCGCCCCAAGCGTCGAATCGATGATCCGCTGCCGTCGATTGTTTTTGTCCACGGCGGCGCCTGGGTCCTTGGCACCAAGCGGCAGTCGCCGTTCCTGATGTTCGACCTGGCCGCGGCGGGCTACGTGGTGTTTGCCGTCAGCTATCGGCTGGCCCCGCGCTTCCCCTTGCCGGCGGCGATCCACGACTGCAAGGCGGCGGTGGCCTGGGTGCGCGAGCATGCAGCGGAGTACGGTGGGACGCCCGAGGCGGTAGCGATGGGAAACTCGGCGGGCGGACATCTGGCGGCGATGCTGGCCTGCTCGGCGGTCGATCGCTCGCTCCAGCCGGGTTTCGAGGACAAGGACTGCTCGGTGCGGGGCGGCGTCATTCTCTACGGTCTCACCGATATCACCGGAATTTTTGAAAACCGTCCCAACCCCATCGTCAATTATCTGTTCGAGGAGCTGGTGTTCTGCCGTCGCTATCGTGAGCATGAAGAGGTGTTCCGGCGCGCCCAGCCCGTCAGCTATCTGTCGGCGGAGATTCCGCCGCTGCTGCTTATCCACGGCGAGCACGATGTGATGATTCCGATCGTCGAGGCACATCACTTCCAACGGCGTCTCAAAGAAGCTGGGGCCCGTCGGGTCCACCTGTGCGAGGTGCCCCTGGCGCCGCATGCGTTCGAGATCGCGCCGACGCCGCTACAGCAGCGGACCCAGCGCATCATCGAAGGCTTCCTCGCCTCGATTTGATGAAGCAAGCAACCCATGTGGCAAGACTATGAGCCATTTATTTCGCTCGCCGTCGCCTTGGCGGCGGGCTTGCTGATCGGCTTCGAGCGTGAGCAGTCCCAGGCCCAAGAGGCGCCGCAGATTGGCTTTCTCGGTGGGGCACGCACGTTTCCATTGTTTGCGCTCGTCGGGGCGCTGTCGGTGCTGCTTGGGCATGGCACTTGGTCGTTTTTCCCGCTGCTGTCATTCCTCGGCATGATCGGGCTGGTGACGATCTCCTATGCCGACGATGTGCGCAAAGAGCGCGACCGGGGTCTGACCACCGAGGCGTCGCTGCTCATCACGTTTCTCCTCGGTGCGCTGGCGGCGACGCGTACGCTGATCCTGCCGGAGGGTCGACGGGTCCTCGTCGTGCTGGGCCTCGCGGTGGTGGTGACGCTGCTTTTGTCGTCGAAACCGCGTCTCAAAGATATTGTCCGTCACATCTCCGCCGATGACCTGTATGCGACGCTGAAGTTTCTGATCATCGCGGTGCTGATCCTTCCGCTCTTGCCGAACGTTACCGTCGGGCCGCTGGATGTCCTCAATCCCTTTAACATTGGGCTGATGGTCGCGCTGATCGCTGGCATCAGCTTTGTGGGCTACGTCGCGATCCGCATGCTCGGGCCGGGCCGCGGTCTGGCGGTGACGGCGCTCGTCGGTGGGTTGGTGTCGTCGACGGCGGTCACGCTGGCCTCAGCGGGCCGGGCCAAGCGCGATCCCGAGCTGGTGCCGGCGGCGTCGCTGGCGATAGTGCTCGCGTCGTCGATCATGTCGGCGCGCGTCCTGGTCGAGGTGGCGGTGGTCTATCGTCCGCTGTTGCCGCACCTGCTGGCGCCAATCGGATCGATGTTTGTGGTTGGTTTGGCGAGCAGCTACTGGCTGTTTCGGCGCACCAGCAAGCAAGACGGGGCGCTGTCACCGTCGGAAGTCAAGTTCCACAACCCCTTTGAGCTGGGCTCAGCGATAAAGAGTGGCCTGCTGTTCGCGGTGGTGCTGCTCGGCGCCAAGGCGGCCCAGCGCTACGCCGGATCCAAGGGAATCTATCTGGCCGCGCTGTTTGCTGGGACGAGCGACGTCGATGCCATCACGCTCTCGACGGCAAACCTGGCGCGGGACGGGCTGGCGACGCTGGTCGCCGTGACAACGATCGTGATCGGTGCTACCGCCAACACGCTGGCCAAAGGCGCGATGGCCGTGGTGGTGGGAGGCCGGGCTCTGGCACGTCCGGTGCTTGGCTCCTTCCTGGCCATGCTCGTCGCTGGCGGGCTGGGAATTGCCCTGACCTGGTGGAAACTAACCTCCCAGCAGTAATCAATATTTATTAAGTGGTTTATGTTACGATTCTGTGCGGCCCAGTATTGAGACTGTGGCTTCCCAAAACCGATGACCCAAGCCACTTATCGCCCGCGCTTCGAAGTCACCGCTCGCCTTGAGACCCCGAGCACCGAGGAGCCGCACAATGCCCTTGGTCTGTCGCCGAGCACGATCAGCTTTGGCTGTAGCGAGCCGCCCGGAATTGGCACCGAAGTGGAGCTACAGATCCATCTGCCCGCGCTGCGTTCGACGGTGCGCGCGGTCGGACGGGTGCTGTGGCGCAATCGGTGCGAGCCAGCCGACCTGGGCGTGTCGCTGCTCGAGATCGAGGGCAATGGCTCCGAGCTCTTGCAGCGCTATCGCGAGCAGGTCTTGGCGGCAACTAGCCTTTAAGCTGCCGCAGCAGGTCGAGCGCCTGCGACGGGATCGGCTCCTCACAGACCAGACAGCGTGACGGTGGATCCGACGACGGCATCAGTTTGTTGCCACAGGCACAGACCGCAGCGACGAGCCGCGCCGGATTGCCACGCACCAGGCCATACGCGGGAACATCCCTCGTCACCACGGCCCCGGCCGCGACCATCGCAAATACTCCGACGGTGATACCGCAGACCAGCACTGCGCCCGCTCCGATCGCTGCCCCCTGACAAATTCGCGTCGCTGTGACCAGAAAGTCGCTCGGGCCACGCATCCTGCCGTCGGGAAAGATGGCGCGAGGCGTCAGATCGTTGGTGGTGGTCGCACGGGGGCCTAGAAACACGCCATCCTCGACGGTGAGGCCGTGATACAGGTAGACGCCGTTCTGGAGCTTGCAGCGCGCTCCGACGACGACGCCGGCATCGACATAGGAGTCCTTGCCAATCAAGGTGTCCTCACCAACGACGGCATCCTCGCGCACCTGCGCTTGGTTCCACACCCGCACCCCGCGGGCGAGGCGCGCGCGCGGCGAGACATCCGCGCTGGGATGGACAAAGACCGACATGTTGGGCTCCTTTCCGCTCGTTAGCGACATGCCTGTTTTTTGTGAAATAAATTCCCGATAAATTTGGAACCATTCGCAATCTTTGCGCGCATCGCGCTTGCTCACCACGGAGGCTTACATGAAGTTCAGTCGTTCGCTTGCTCGGTTCCTCGCCATCACCGCTACCATGACCACGCTCGGCATCGCAGCGCAAAGCTTTGGGCATGCGGTCCTCACCTATCCGAAGTCGCGAGACGGTCTCGACGGCAACAAGACGGGCCCGTGCGGCACGGCGGTGGTGACCAATCCGCCGATCAACCTGTACACGGTGGGACAGATGATGACCGTGACCTGGAATGAGACGATCAACCACCCCGGCTGCTTCGTCGTCGAGTGGTCGAAGGACAACAACGCCACGTTCACCAACCTGGCGACCATCCCGCATACCACCGCCGGAGCGACGCCTCGTCCGTACTTGGCAAAAGTGAACCTGCCGGCGAGCAGCTGCTCAAGCTGTACGCTGCGGGTCATCCAGCACATGCTCGCTGCCGACAACTTGCCTTGTCCGCCCGTGACGCCAGCGCCGGGCTCGCTGTATTTCTCGTGTGCTGAGATGACGACCGATCCAAGCCGCCTTCCCGATATGAGCATGCCGGGCTCGAGCGATCTGGGAAGTCCAGCGGACCTAGCGATGGCTCCCGACTTGGCGATGGGCGATGGTGGAACGACGGCAACGGGCTGTAACTTTCCGGGTCACACCGCCAGCTCGGCGGGCGCGCTGATGGTCCTGGCCGCTGCCGTCAGCCTGTTCCGCCGTCGTCGCTAAGCCTGCTTCGTGCCTACCTCTTGCGGGGTCCACCGCCTTCACTGGCTGACCGCCGAAAACCAACTTTGCTCCCCGAGGGCCATCGTGATAGCGTCCTCGGCCATGCCCGATCCCCGCATCGTCGTCGTGGATGACAATCAACGGTTCTGCGAGCAGGTCGTCTCTGCTTTTGCGGAGGTCGGTATCACCGCCCACGGCTTTGCCCGAGGAACCGAGGCGCTGCCAGTGCTGGTCGGTCAGCAATCCGCTCTGCTTGTCGTGGATCTGCTGCGACCGGGCTCTGAGGGTCGCTGGCTGCTCTCCCAGCTGTTTTCAGGCGAGTCGGCCCAGGGGTCGCAGGCGGTGCTGGCGCTGGTCGGCGTGACCGATGATCTGTCGGTGCTGCCCGATGGTGTCGATGCGCTGGTGCGACCGGTGTTTCCTCGGCAGGTGGTGGCGTCGGCGCAGCGACTTCTGCCTGGGCCGCCGCTGCGGAGTGGTCGACAGGCGACGCTGCGCGGGCTGCCGACGATCGTTGATTCCTCGGCGATTCATACCGTGCCGGCGTCGCAGTCGAATCACTCGGCAGTGCCGATCGCCGTCGAGGACAAGATCACGGCGCGACAACCGCCGGCGAAAAGTCCGTTCGAGGAAGACTCCGACTTCGAGCCTGGCGAGACGCTGCTGGCTCCTGAGAGCATTCAGGCGCTGGCGCGCGAGATGATGCGCACCCATGTCGATGATCCGGCGCTGCTTCACAGTGGCGATCTGCTTCCGCTGGAGGAAGAGCTGGTCCAGGGCGACGAAGTCACGCAGCCTCGTGATGACCTGCGACGGAGCCGAGCCGTCGGGCAGACCGCTGATTCGCTGGCGACTCCCGCGCCAAGTGGCGTCGTGCTGAGTGGTGATCTGGCTGCGTTGCCACTTCTCGACGTGATGGACCTTTTGGCGCGGCAGCGGCTCAGCGGTGTGCTGACGGTGAGTGCCATCGGGCGACAGCTCTCGATCTATTTCCTCGACGGAAAGATCGCGCAGGCGACCGCCCACGGGCTGCCGAGTCTGCGGCTGGGGCGCTTTCTGCTCGAGCTGGACGGACAGCTTCGGCAGCCGGAGATCGACGCGGTGGCTTCCCAAGTGCCGGGCCGACCGGGGCCGAGTGAGCGTGACGCCACGCGGGTGGCCAGCGACGGCATGCTCCTGGGGACAGCCCAGGGACCGGACAGCCTGCTCGGGCAGCGGCTGCTGCGGGCGGGTCTTCTGCGACGAGACGAGCTGTACCAAGCGCTATCCCGGCAGAGCTGCGAGCTGATCTGCGAAGGGCTGCGGATGCCGTCGGGGCGCTTTGTCTTCGAGCGAACTCGGCAGCTACCGGCCAGCGTGCTGTCCGAGGATCTGGGCGGGGCGCTTGCACTCGACGCGGGGCAGCTGCTGCTCGAAGGACAGCGGCGGCTCGACGACTGGCGGCGCTTCGAGCAGGACGTGGCCGATGGGGCCATCTACGTGAGCAATGCGGCGGCGACCAGCGAGCTGCTGCGTTTTGGACTGAGTCAATCGGAGCTGACGGTTTTGGCACTGTGCAACGGTCGGGCCTCGGTGGCGGACATTGCCCGGGAGAGCCGACTGCCGCTCGCCGAGGTGTCGCGGACCTTGTCGCGGCTGATTGCGCTGCGCCTTTTGCGTCGACGACTGCCGGCGCTGCTGGCGCTGTAGAACATGCGGGTCGCGGCGATCCAGTTCAAGGCGGACCGGGACCACCCAGCGGCCTCGCAGCAGCGACTGCTGGGGCTCTGTCTGGATGCGGCGCAGGGTGGGGCGGCACTCATCGTCTGTCCCGAAATGGCGCTCAGCGGCTACCTGTTTTCTGACCCGCAGCACATTCGACCCGTCGCCGAGCCGGCGCACGGACCGAGCTTCGAGGCGCTGGCGGCGCTCGCCAACCAGTACGGCTGCACGATCGTCTGCGGCTATCCAGAAGTCGTCGAGAACCCGGACTCGCTGCGCCTCTATAACTCGGCGCGGATCATCGGTCCCGACGGGACGCTTCTGTACAACTACCGCAAGCGGCTGCTCTTTGATGCCGACGAGACCTGGGCGCTGCCGGGCGATACCGACTATCCGCAGCTGCGGCTGCCGTGGGGCCTGCTGACCGCCGGGATCTGCATGGACCTCAACGACGATCGCTTCACCGAGTACCTCGTCGAGCAGCAGTGCTGCGTGATCGCGTTTTGCACCAACTGGCTCGAAGAGGGCATGGATCTGCACGGCTACTGGCGCTACCGACTACAGGGTGTGCGCAGCGCTTTCATCGCCGCCAATACCTACGGCGACGAGACCTGCCCCGGTCAGAAGCGAACGCGCTTTGCCGGCCAGTCGGCGATCTTCGATAGGCGGGGTCGGCTGCTGGCGGTGGCTCCCCGTGAGGGTGATGCGGTGATCAGCGCCGAGATTGAGCCCAGTATGCGTCGCTGAGCGCTCTGCGTCGCCGGTTCCCGAAAACAAAAAAGCCGCAGCGGATTTCCCACTGCGGCTTTCTGTCGGGGCGAGAGGATTTGAACCTCCGACTCCCTGGTCCCGAACCAGGTGCGCTACCAGGCTGCGCTACGCCCCGCTAAGTCAGCGAAACAGGAGGTACTTCTATCGGAACCGGCGCTAGGTTGTCAACCTTTTTCCCCGTGGGATCGAATCTTGAAATGGCGCAGCGCGTCATCGAAAATGTGGCCGTGTCCATGACGACGACCAAGCCTCCCTCTTTTGCCTCCGATGGTTCAGCGACGACGTTACCCGCCTGGCTCACTGAATCTGTATCGCCGTCGTCGGAAAAGCCGATCATCGTGCAGAAGTACGGGGGCAGCTCGGTGGCCGATCCCGACCGCCTCAAGCAGGTGGCTCAGCGCGTCTCGGAGACGGTGAAGCAAGGCAATCGGGTGGTGGTGGTGGTGTCGGCGATGGGCAAGACCACTGACCAGCTGATCGCGCTCGCCAAGAGCGTGACGCAGACTCCACCGCGACGAGAGCTGGACATGCTGATCTCGAGCGGCGAGCGGATCTCGATGGCGGTGCTGGCGATGGCGCTGTCGGAGCTGGGCCACGACGCGATCAGCTTCACCGGCTCGCAGTCGGGCATCTTGACCAACGATCGTCACTCGGGGGCGCGGATCATCGAGATTCGGCCAGTGCGAATCCTCGACGAGCTGGAGCGCGATCGGGTGGTCATCGTCGCGGGCTTCCAAGGCATGAGCTACAAGCGCGAGGTCACCACCCTCGGGCGCGGCGGCTCCGACACCACGGCGGTGGCCCTGGCGGCGGCTCTCCATGCCAGCTGCTGTGAGATTTACTCCGACGTCGATGGGGTCTATTCTGCCGATCCCCGAGTCGTTCCCGACGCCAAGCACATCGCTGAGGTCGGCTATCGCGAGATGCAGGAGCTGGCCGATCACGGCGCCAAGGTGCTCAATGCCCAGGCCGTCGAGTGGGCGCAGCGGGCTGGGATCGTGATCCATGCTCGCAAGACCCATGGCTCGTCGCGACAGACGGTGGTCCAGGCCGATGCCGCGCCGCGGGGTGAGCGCGGACGGGCGACGGCGGTGACTGGGACGACCAAGGTGGTGGATCTGTCGACCCGCCACGGCTCCGCAGTGCTGCGGGTGCTCGGTGAACAGGGAGTGACGGTGCGCCACCTCGAGGTTACCGGAGAGCAGCTGCTTGCGACGCTGACGCTCGACGATCTGCCGGACTTTGCGCGGACCCGACAGGCGCTCCGCCAGATCGATCCGGGGCTGACGCTGCGCGATGAACAGGGGATGGTGACGGCGGTTGGTCCGGGCCTCGGCAGCGATCCTCAGACGGTGGGACGACTGCTGCTCGGGCTCCGGCAGGCGGGGCTGCATCCTGGGCGGGTGACGACCTCGCCGCTGCGGATCACGATCTGGCTGCCTTCTGCCGAGATCGATGCGGCCACGCGACTTATGCACAGCCTGCTGTGCTGATCCGGATGGCACGAACGCAGGGCCTCGTCGCCCAGCGAACTAGATTTAGTCCAAATACCCCGCGTGGTCACCTTGGCAGTACCATGGTGAGCCATGAAAAAGTTACTCCTCGTCTCCCTGTGTACCCTCGCGGTGGCGGTGGGTGGGTTCGCGTCGGCAGCGAAGAAAAGACCGACCGGAATCAAAGAGTCGAAGTTCTTCCAGGTCGATATGGACCACAGCAAGGTGGTCGGGCCGATCGATCGGGTCAAGGCGGCGCTCAAGCTCGATCTGACGTCGGTGACCACCGATCAGCCGCAGTACTGGCCGAACGAGAAGGTCTACCTCAAGGTGATGGCGCTCGGGCGACCGACGGCAGAGGTGAGCGGCAAGCTGGCCAAGCGCGACGGGATTTCCCAGGACGTGAAGGGAAAGCTCGACGAAAACGGCGTGCTGGTGCTTGAAGTTCTCAACGGGGAGCAGAAGCGGCTGGAGCTGGGCGAATACCGGCTCGACGTCGCGGTGCTGGGCGGCAAGGGCAAGGGCCAGGCGACGTTTTCGGTCGTCGAGGGCACGCTTGGTTCGCTGTCGTTCGCCCACGAGTGGAAGAAAGTTACCAAGCCCGACGAGCTGGAGCGCATAAACGGCGCCTGGTTTCTCGGCAATGCGGCGGGGGCGGGCAAGCGCTGGGGCAACGGTCTGTCGTTCAAGAACGAGCTGCGGATGTCGAATCAGCCGTTCAGCGGCGAGGTCACGGTTCACTCGCGCTGCATGCTGCCGGGCTGTAACGGCACCGACGCTGGGCCAATGCAGAAAATGATGGTCGAGCGCGGCCAGCTTGCGGGCACGCTCAACGTCGGTGGTCACTCGGGACCGTTCCAGATCGAGGTGATCTCACCACGCGGCAGCCTCCGGCATCAGTTCGAGGGCTCCAGTCACGTCGAGCGCGATATGGTGGCAGCGGCGGGCGGCGTCAGCTACGGCCACAAGGTCGGCGTCGCCCCGTATGAGAACACCGTCCAGGTTCCCGGTCGCGATCTCTTCGTCGAGAGCAAGAAGCAGGGCGCCGATCCGTTCGTGGTTAGCTCGCTTATCGCCAGCTCCGGCAAGCTCACCGTCGAGATCACGGCCAAGGTGGTCGCGCCGGCGCTGTTTGTACACACTCTAAATCAAGACGGTAGCTTCACCTCGAAGCAGGTGCCGCTCGGTAGCGATCTCCAGCCGGGTCGCAAGCTCGAGGTCGAGGTGCCGGGTCCGTATTCGCTGGTGACGATCGGCGGCTTTGTCAGCGATGTGTTCAAGGAGGGCTGGGCGCTGGCGTTTCCGCCGTCGCAGCTCAAGGTCAGCGTCAGCGCGCAGGCCGAAGGTCAGCCCAAGGGGACGGTGCCGGTGACGATTCAGGCGCAGGACCTGGGAAAAGGCGTGGCGCTGTCGGCGATCCTCGAGGTTTACGACAACCGAGTGCCGTCGCGCAGTCCGGCGACCCACCTCAACTCGGCGGTTGGTGACTCGCTGCGCAATGCCTCTAGCTCGGTGTCGTCGTGGAGTGACAACACCGGCTGGATCGAGGATGCGCCGGCCTACGACTCGCTCGCGCGTGAGGAATCGGACGATCGGTACGAGCGCAAGAAGGAATATGCTCCGTCGAAGCCGATGAAGTCGATGTCGTACGGGGCGGCGATGGCGCCCGCTCCTCCCCCGCCCCCAGGCAGCGCCGGACCGATGGCGTCGATGGGTATGGGTCGCGGCGGCGGTGGCATGTCGTTTGGCAAGATGGGGAAGAAGATGTCCATCGGCGGCGGTGGCTCGACGGGAAGTGCTGCCGGCGGCGAGGACGAGGGTCCGAAAGAAGAAGTTCGCGAGGGTGACAAGAAAGTCGTGTTCTGCCAGCGCATCGTCACCGACGCCAGTGGTCGAGCGCAGGTCGACGTGACGCTGCCGCCGCAGACGGGCCGGGTGGTGATGCGAGTGGTGGCCGCGCAGAAGCTCGAGTTTGCGCAGTCGCAGCGAGAGCTGGATGTCAAGCGCGTCGCTGGCGCCGAGGCCCGACTGCCGCGCTCGTTTGTGCCGGGCGCCGAGCTGCATGTGCCGATCGATGCCATGAACACCACCCAAGGTGCGCTGCGGCTGTCGGTGACGGGGCCGGGCGTGGCCAAAGAGTTCCAGGTGCCGCCGGGCTCGTCGACGCATGAGCTGACCATGAAGCTGGGCAAGCCGGGGGTGCTCGCGCTGACCATGCAGGGGCCCGACGGCAAGGTCTACGACCGTCGCGAGGTGCAACTCCAGACCATTTCGGAGCAGCCGGTGACGTTCTCGCGGCTCCAGTTTGGCGACGGTGGCAAGCTGACGATTGCTGCCGATGAGACGGCGCGGGTCTATGCCGGCGCGGGGCCGCTTCTGCGAGGGATGGCGATGAACGTCTACACCACCAGCGAGTCGTGGTTCGGTCACGCCGAGGCCCTGAGTGCGCGGGTGGCGGTGCGGTCGGCGCTGCTGGCGGCGGTGAAGCGCGGGCTGCTCGACGACGACGGGCTCGCGCACACGCTGCGTACCTCGGTCGACAAAGATGTTCGCGATCTCGACGAGGCGTTCTGCGACAAGGGCGAGGGGCTGTGCCGTCCCTATCCGGGGCTGCCGGTCAATCCGCTGTGGAGCGGCTGGGTGGCGCGCAACCTGCTGGCGGCGGTGCGGTCGCTTCAGGTGGCAGCGTCGCCGGACCTGCGAGTGCAGCAGGCGCAGCGGACGGCGCAGGCGCTGGCCGATCGGATTCGTCAGGCGCTCACCACCCGTGGGCACAAGACCGAGCAGCTGGCCGGCTTCGACGCGAGTGGCCAGGATGTGGTCCCCGTCGAGGTCAATGGCGAGGTCATTTATCGAGTGATTACCGACGATGCCGTGACGCGGTGGGCGAGCGAGAAGCTGCTGCCCAAGCTCGATCTCGACGGCAAAGACAGTGAGCTGGCGTTTTCCAAGGCCTACGACACGTTTCGCTTCCTGCGCGCGTTCGAGCGAGTCGGTGCGACGCAGTACCTGACCGAGCTGGCGATGGCGTTTTACCAAAAGGGCGACAAGGCGACTTTCGCCAAGCTGTATCGGCAGGTCTCTCGCAACATGATCCTGTCGCAGGAGCCGGGGCTGCTTCAGGGGCCGGCGCTCCTCGGGGGCGTGTACTCGACGCCGATGGCGCTGGTCCGCTTCGTCGAGCTACAGCTTCTCATCGGGGCGACGCCGCCGCTGACCGCGAGCTTGCGCAAGGCCGACGGCAGCCCGCTCAAGTTCGAGGAGACGGTCAAGGGTCCAGCGACGATCGAAGTGCCAGCGGGGGCGATTGCTCGCGTCGACCGGCCCCAGCTGATGCGGCTCCAGGCAACGAGCCAGCGTTTTGCCAAGGTGGCGCTCAATCGGACCCAGGCCCGCGTCGGTGAGGAGCTGTCGCTTGAGGTCGAGCTGGCAGCCGATCGCGATCCGCTCGAGTACTACGCGCTAATTGCGGTGCCGACGACGACCTCGGTGAAGCAGACCGAGGACATCTTGTCGGACTATCGCGGCCAGCTCATCTACGGCCAGCAAGGGCAGGGCGGGACGCAGATGCAGCTTCTGACGGTGCCGTTCCGAGGCAAGCGCAACCTGCGGCTGCTCCTCGAAGGTGCCTACAAAGGTCACTCGCCGGGTCTGGTCATGATTCGCCACATCGAGAGCCTGGCCCACGTCTGTGGCGTCGCGGTTCCCGAGGTCGTAATTCAGTAGATTCCAAAAATTTCAGACGCCGCCCCGACGGAAATCGCGAATCGAGGGAATCTCTGGATGGGGGGCGATGCCGCGCGCCGAGTCGTCGGTGAGCATGTGGACGCACTGAGCGTCGCGGAAGTGCTCGAAGTAGCTGTTGATGTGGATGGGCTCGTTGTCAAAGGCCGCGATGACGGTGCCGAGCGCGGCGAGCGGCTGCCGGGAGCGGACCTTGAACTCGTCGTCGTGCTCCTCGAGGTTCGGCTTCATCAGCAGGTGAACTTGCGCCCCGTCGGGAACCGGGAAGCCTTCGCGGGCAAAACAGGCGACGGTGCCTTGGCGCATCTGCTCGTGGCGGCCCGTGCAGTAGACCACTCGGCTGCCCAGCGAGCGTACCTCGTCGACGAAACGGACGGCGCCGGCGATCGCAATGTCGTCGACACAGTACTCACTGGTGAAGAAGCGATGCCGCCAGTAGCGACGGACCGCGGGCACTAGATCGGGCAGCTCCTCGTCGCGGATGCCGAGCCTTTGGAGCGGTTTGTCGACGGACCAATCAGTAAAATGCTCCGGGGCACAGCCGTCGAGACGCGGCTCGCCAAGCGACCGCCCGGCCTCACGAACGATGCGCGCTTGCCGGGGTTTGTTGTCGAGCAGTGTCGAGTCGAGGTCGAAGATCACAAGCCCCGCCGAGCCGAGCTGAGCAGCCTTGGCGAGCACCCGCTCGAGCACTTCCTGATCAACGGCTCGGCCCAGGGCTGCCGTCCAGTAACCAGGCGCGTCGGCGCTCACTCGGCGGGACCCCTCGCGGGGATAGTGCTGATCGGGGGAATAGGTCTTGATCATCGGCGGCGCAGGCTAGATCAGCGGGTCGCGTTTTGTCGAGACACAAGCTGGGGCCGCTGTTTTCGGACTGCTTTCCTATGGATACGTTGTGTGGCTTACATTGTTAACATAAAATGTTTGAGATATGTCAGAACCAGCCGTCGCTGCGGCCAGCGTAGGGCCAGGGTCCATCCTGGGCGGGAAGTATCGCATCGACCGCGTCCTGGGGGCTGGAGCCATGGGGACCGTCTATGCCGCCCTCCACGAGAAGCTCGGTCGCGAGGTTGCGATCAAAGTGCTCAACGCGGAGCTTGGGACGCACGGCGAGGCGATGCAGCGCTTTCAGCGCGAAGCCGAGCTGGTCACGAGGCTCGGACATCCCAACATCGTCGCGGTCTACGACTTTGGACAAAGTCCAACAGGCGCGCCGTACTTCGTGATGGAAGTGGTGTCCGGCCAGACCCTGCGCCAGCGACTCGAAAAAGGTCCACTCACAGACGATGAGATCATCGCGATCTTCGCCCCCCTCCTGTCAGCCGTAGCCGCCGCCCACACCGCCGGCGTCGTCCACCGCGAAGCTTACGTAATTTCTAAGGTTTGTTTCCACGTTGGCCACTTGGGGCCACAGCGACGGAGAAACAAACCATGTCCTCTCACAGTACCCGCAGCAGCAAGATCCGCTCTCACCAGTCACTAGTACGTAATACAAATCACCAAATCAGAGGCTTGGGGTACTGTCGTGTGTCCACTGACATGCAAGTGCAACATGGGCTTTCGCTCGACGCGCAGCGAGCGGAAATCGAGCGCTACGCAGCGGATCGAGGCTGGCTCGTCGAAGAAATTTTCGTCGATGGCGGTTTGTCGGCGAAGAATACCGATCGGCCCGCGTTTCAGCGCATGACGCGCGCAATCAAGGATGCCGACGGAGCGATCGCGGCGGTGCTTGTTACGAAGCTCGACAGGTTGACGCGATCGCTGCGCGATTTGTGCTCGATCAATGAAGACTTGCTCGATCCGTATGGCTGCAATCTCGTCGCGATTCGGGAGGGAATCAATACGTTTGAGCCTGTGTCGAAGATGCTGCTTCCGTTCCTCGCGATCATTGGGCAAATCGAGCGGCAGAATACCGGCGAGCGCGTGAAAGCGACGATCCAGCACATTCGCGAGCAAGGCGGGCATTATGGGAAAGTGCCGTTTGGTTTCTCGACGACAAAAGAGGGGCGACTGCGGCGACTCGTGCCCGACCCCGAAACCCATCCTTGGCTTGAAAAAGCGATTGCGTGGTATCGCGAAGGCGTGGGAATGGCGGAGATTGCGCGACGGCTCAACGAGGCGGGAATCAAGCCGCGTTACGGCAAGCGCGTGTGGGACGATTGCAAGATTTACGAACTGCTGCGCACGATGAAGATTCACAAACCGCGCTCGGTGATGAGTGAAGCGCGATTCGACAGACGGGAAGCGTACAAACTCGCCTACCAACTGCGCAGCGAAGGCAAGACGCATGGCGCGATTGCGGATGCGCTGAATGCGGCGGGGCTGCGACCGCTAAAAGCTGCGCACTACAGATGGAACAGCGTGCAGGATCTCTTGCGGTCTGCCGTCTATCACGATAGGAGCACGCCGAGAGGGCTTGCGCTGTATCTGAAAGAACAGGGCTACAGCTTGCGCGAAATCGGTCAGCGGCTTGCGCAGTCGGGCCACTTTCCGAAGCGTGGCGGGCAGTGGTACCCGAACACGGTCCAGTTGCTTATGGTGAGCTAGGCGCAGTTTTGGGGGGCACTCGGGGGGCTAGGGCTGCGCGACGGAGTGCGCAGGGGCGTATTGCGGTAGGACTTCGGCGAGCCGCAGCGCTGCGACGGTGCGCAAAGCCGTGACCGTCTGCGCTGTCGGCATATCCCGTCCCGACTCCAGATTCGCGATCGTGTTCGACGACAGCCGCGCCGCCGCCGCGACCTGTAGCTGCGTCAGCCCGGCAGCCTCGCGTCGCGCTTGCAGAATCTCCCCGAAGCGATGCGCGGAATGATCCATCGTCTCAGCGCTGACGAGCCGTGCGAGCAGTCGCTCTCGCTGCCGTCTTCCGAACGACTGCCAGCGAAGCTCATTGCCAGTAAGCGAAAGCTCGACGAGCCCGAGGGGATGCGAGTGCAAGTGAGGCCACGCTCGCCACTCCACCGCGACGAGCAGTTT
>Ga0154020_10002875_pt1 | contig 20936 bp, 15 predicted proteins | sample Klosneuvirus_201_FD_109709 | JGI IMG/M metagenome (GOLD analysis project Ga0154020, IMG submission 109709) | Active sludge microbial communities from wastewater, Klosterneuburg, Austria - Klosneuvirus_20160825_MG | ecosystem: Engineered > WWTP > Aerobic digester > Activated sludge | place... | reverse complement strand
CTGTGCGATTAATCGATGCGGTAAGCTTTCTAAGTGCCTGTGACATCAAGCGGGCCTGAAGTCCCATTTTACTATCGCCCATCACCCAATCTATCTCACTCTTTGGAGATAGTGCCGCGACAGAGTCAATGACAATTACATCAATTGCTCCGGAACGGAGAAGGTTTTCTGTAAGTTCGAGCGCTTGTTCTCCATTGTCAGGTTGAGAGATTAACAAATTCTCCAGGTCAACACCGAGCTTCTGAGCATACAAACTGTCAAATGCGTGTTCAGCATCAATGAAAGCTGCGATTCCACCATTCTTTTGTACGTTAGCAATCGCGTGAATAGCGAGTGTTGTTTTACCTGAAGACTCAGGACCATAAATTTCAACGACACGTCCTTTGGGTAATCCTCCTATGCCTAATGCATTGTCAAGCGAAATAGAACCTGTTGAAATAGACGCAACCTGTTCAACAGCTTCGCCACCCAATTTCATAATCGTTCCTTTACCATAGGCTTTTTCAATTTTCTCAATGGTAAGTTGCAATGCCTTGAATTTTTCTTTGGCATTCTCTCTTAGAGCTTCCTTTTCCTTAGTATCCTTTTCTTTGGTTTCTTTAACTTCTGCTGTTGCCATTTTTTTATTTTTTTTAGTGATTGATTTCAATATTAAATTTGAATTAAAGATGATTCGAAGCGAAACGACAAGACTGTCAATTTATCTTACACAAAGATACATCAGTTGAACGCAGTCTATTTACGTTGACGAAATTACTTTTCAAGAAATTGCTGATTTTATTAACAATCATCGTTTTTGACTCATTTATGGTGTTTTAATGACTGTGAACTAATCAATAGTTAATGATTGCACTACAATCAACACCGGTCTTTCCAAATGTGTAAAAACTTTTATTTGGTTTTACATGAAGGATAAAAATTTTTAATAAAAAAACCCGCCTCTTTGGAGGCGGGCTGAGAAACCAATCAAGATAAATGAAAAGAGGTGTTTATTTATTCAGGATGACTTATATTTTTTTAACCGGAGCGCCAGGAGGCTCCGGAGCTGCGGGAACATTTAATCCTTTAGTATCGATCTTCAGTCTGGTCTTTTTTCCGTCATGGATAATAACCCCATTACTGTCAATCGCAACTTTCTCACCGTCAGGTCCGGTGATGTGCACCCCACTATCATCAATTCTGATATGGCTGCCATCCTCATCATCATACAGGTGAATTTTTTCTCCATCGATTGATGACTCGGTACCATCACAGTCTACGCAGTTCAGACCTTTGTTAGTCATTACCCAAGTACGTCCAAGCATGTCAGCATCGAAAATGTTTTGTATATTATCGATATCATATATATATGAATCCAGGCTCCTGTCTAAATACACTTCCCCTCCTACCGGTACCTTTAATAATACCTGAACTTTCTGGGCACGATACTTTTCGAGTTTATCGAGAGTAAAGAATCTTTCAAGGCTGATGATTGAATCCTTTTGGACATAACTGTAATTAATATGAGAAGCGTTTTCCAAAGCCGACTTTTTAGAATTACCACGAGCATAAAAAATTTCAACCAGTTGGAAAGAATCTGTCGGACTTTTAACAATATCAACTTTTACATCGCTTGACATGAATTGTTCATCCGTGACTGAAACGTCGATACCTGAGTTCCAGGTTTTGCTAAAACCATAGCCATAATCTTTCTCCTCGTTTTTAGCGCCGGCCATCTCTAATACGATCTTTTTCCTGTTTGGCTCAATAAGCGACATGCTGTTTCGTACACTATCTTTCTCTTTAAAATTATTGGCAACCTTAACGCCTACCGAGAAACATATTCCGAGACCTATGAGCCACAAACCTAAAGCGGTCAGGCCAACAACTTTTGAACCTTTTTTAATGTTGAACAAAATTCTTGCGCCTGCATAAGCCAGCATAAGAAATGGAATTCCTACCATCAACAGGACTCCAATGTAGCCCAATGTAAACAGAGAGCCGGAATCAAATACCAGGCGCCAAATTTCAGGATACTGAGTTCCCGGCAGTCCCATAAATGCAAACATGGACATCACCATGGTGAAAACAACAACAAGCCCGACAAAAAGAAAGAAAATTGCTATCAGTTTGCCAAGGAACATAAAAAGGAATTTCAAGACTTCTCCGATTCCTTCGAAAACTCTTCCTACGACAGTCCCGGCTTTTTTTCCTGAATCTTTTCCAACAGATGCTGTCCTGTTTTTTACAGTCTCCAAACCTTCCTTAATATTCTTTTCTATGTTGGAGACATTTACTCTTTCTCCCCGCATCTGAAGCTTATCAGCCGTAGTTACAGCTTCCGGCATGATGATCCATAATAGTATGTATAGAAATACTCCTGTTCCAAATGCAAGAAGAATCACGACAAAAATAAGTCGAACCCAGACTGCATCGATATCAAAATAGGAACCTATTCCGGAACATACCCCACCAAGGAGTTTGTCATCAGGATTTCTGAAGAGCCTCCTTTTCACATTTCCGGTTGCTTGTGGCATTTCCGTTTCAGGTTGTATATCTTCCTCATCACCAAATTGCTCAGGCCTTCCCATTTGCTTTGTAACCTGCTCCACATCTTCAAGAGTAATTACATGCTTCAGATCTTTGATCTTCTCCTGAAACATTTCAGCGATACGAGCTTCGATATCCTGCATGATTTCTTCTCGCCCTTCACTTTGTGTAAAGTGACTCTTGATGGATTCAAGATACTTCTTGAACTGGTCGTAGGCATTTTCATCAATGTGGAAAACAATTCCACCTATATTGACTGTTACTGTCTTATTCATGATGGCTGATTTTTTTGAGTTGTTAATTGTACGGCTTGAACCAATTCATTCCAGGTAAGTCGCAATTCTTCGAGGAATTTTTCTCCCAGTGGTGTCAGTGAATAATATTTACGCGGAGGACCTGATTTACTTTCTTCCCATCGGTATTGAAGCAGGCCTCCATTCTTTAACCTTGTAAGCAAAGGGTACAATGTCCCTTCGACCACAATGAGTCTGGATTGTTTCATGCGTTCAATAATATCAGATGGATACACTTCTTCGTGTGCCAGAATGGAAAGAATGCAAAACTCAAGAACTCCTTTACGCATCTGAGCCTGGGTATTTTCAAGATTACTGCTCATGGCTTGTTTATTTTTTTTGAGGGTAAATGGAGATTCTGCTTGTGTATTCGTGGATAAATCAATTTGCAAGATTAGTGGGAGCATCCATGCCGGAATTCTTACGGATATTCATTCTATAAGCCTGTTTTCCTGAATTAGATTCCTCCTTCGATTCAAAGGCATCAAGTTCTGAGCTAATTACTTTTCCTGTTCCGTAAATGCGTGAGTAGCTTGTTCCGGTACTTCCTGAGGCAATGATTTTACCAGAGCCCTTCACGAGCATTCCCAAAGAAAGACTTCTGACATCAAGGCGGATACTCCCGCTCCCATTCACTTTTAGCAAGAGTAGATCTGAATTGATTACTTCAGACGAGTAAAGTCTCGAATTCCCATTAATCTCAATGAGGTTAATTTCTTTTACAGTAATATAAATTGTCACAGGATTTGAATTTGTTCCAGAGATAACCAGATTCCCGTTTTCAATTTTAACAGCTGTATGATTCATATCTTTTTGTGCACCCTCGAAACGAATCGTCGACTGCTCTCCCTGTTCGATGATTACATTGGAAGGAGTATTCACCACCAATCCATAGAAATCCTCTAAAGTGTTGGTGTTACTTTTTTCATTCGCAGCTTCCCCATTCGCGGAGTAAGCACAGGCAGCAAGTGAGATTGTCAAGGCTGCAAGGAATAATTTGGTTTTCATGATAATGAATTTGATGGTAAAACTAATTTGTCGAAATCCTCTTTTTGATAGTACTGTGTTATACCTTTCTAAATGCTATGCAAAGATATGTTCATAAAACAATACTATGCAATACATAGTACTAAATAATTTCAACAAAACTAGTTAATGTATTGATATTCAATCAATAAATTTTCATCGGAAACTAATGGAAATTGTAGAGCGATTAAAAACATAAAAAAAGAGGGTCAATAATGACCCTCTTTTTCTTAGAAAAAATAAATAAGGAGTTATTTTCCTTTGATAGAGATCAGTTCAACTTCAAAAATCAAGGTTGAATTTGGTAAAATACTTGGTCCTGCCTGGCGATCGCCATAAGCAAGTTCCGAAGGGATAAACAGCTTCCACTTCGACCCTACCTTCATCATTTGCAGAGCTTCAGTCCATCCACGAATTACTGCTCCAACAGGGAATTCAGCTGGTTCGCCACGATCAACAGAACTGTCAAAAACGGTTCCGTCAATCAAGGTACCATGGTAATGCGTCACAACAGTATCTTCTGCGGTTGGCATTGGGCCCGTTCCTTCTGTGATAACCTGATATTGTAAACCATCTGGCAATTCAACAACACCTGGTTTTTTCTTATTTTCTTCCAGAAACTTCTTTCCAACAGCACCGGTTTCGGCAGCCTTGGCGTCTTGTCTTTTTCCCAGGTAACTCTGAATAACAGCTTGGGATTGAGCACTTGTCATCAACAAACTATCACCTTTAATTGCCGCTTCCATCGCCTGCTTAAGTACCTCCAGGTTTAATGAATCCAAACCGTCTTTCTTCATATTGGCTCCGATAGAGATACCAATACCATAAGATACTGAATCTGCAGAATTTTTGAGGCTCACCGTTTTTTGTCCTTTTTGTCCATTACAGGAGAAAAGGGTTGCTACACTGAAAGAAACAGCAAGCAACAATACTTTCTTGTTCATAATGCTTTTGAGTTTTTTAGGTCGGCGAAGATACATATTTTTTATATTTCCACGCAATGCATGATAATCCTAATTGACTACTGTTCAAACGCATGCTAATAAAATTACAAATTGATGTTGTAGTGCCCTGAATGAATATCTTTCATCAACTAATATGACCGATTCACCCATCACATCACGCGGATAACCCTTTTCTGATTTTTCAAATAAATACTTCGTCTATATTTGCCGCAACGATTATCTCTCAAATCTGTGCCTAGAGTATTACGAATTATAAACCGGCTCAATATAGGCGGTCCTACCTTTAATGTTGCTCTTCTTACGAAGCACATGCCTGCGGAGTATGAAACCGTGCTCCTGGCAGGTGAAAAGCAAGAATCAGAAGAAAGCTCTGACTTTATCGTTCATGATCTTGGCTTGACTTATAAGCTGGTCCCGGGGATGAAAAGAAGCATCAATCCTTTGCAGGATTTATTCACCTACCTAAAACTTCGAAAGATCATCAGGGAATTCAAACCTGATATTGTTCATACACATGCCGCAAAAGCAGGGACACTCGGTCGACTGGCTGCGATTCACGAAAAAGTGCCTGTCATACTTCATACCTTTCACGGACACGTTTTTCACTCTTACTTCTCAAAATGGAAAACCAAAATTTTTATTCTCATAGAAAGGTACCTTGCGGCGAGAAGTTCCGGAATTATTGCAATCAGTGACAAACAAAAATTTGAATTGTCAACAACCTACCGAATTTTAAGAGCTTCGCATGTAAGAGTAATTCCCTTAGGATTTGACTTGAGTCGTTTTCAGGAAAATGTTTCAGCAAAGAGAAAAGCATTCAGAAAAAAATATTTTCTCGAAGATGATGAAATTGCAATAGGTATTATCGGAAGACTGGTTACTATTAAAAATCAATCATTTTTTCTGAGAGCCGCTGCTCTGCTAATGCAGCAAACTAAAAAGAAGATCCGTTTTTTTCTGATTGGTGATGGTGAGGACCGGGATATGTTGCTAAATTTATGCAAGGAGTTAAAAATGGATGCCACGTATTTTCCAAAGCAGCCCGTTAAATCAACTATTACTTTTTGCAGCTGGATTCATGAAATTGATATCGCTATTTCAGGACTGGATATAATAAGCCTGACCTCTCTGAATGAAGGAACACCTGTGAGTCTTATAGAAGCACAAGCCGGCAACAAACCAATCGTTACGACACGTGTTGGTGGAATTGAAAACATCGTTTTGCCAAATGAAACCGCGATTCTTGTAAATAGTTTTGGCCTCAAGGATTTCACGGACAGCTTGCTCAGATTGATTGATGATGATTCCTTGCGAACCATGATGAGTTCTAAAGGCTGGGAATTGGTAAAAGAACGTTTCCACTATACAAGGCTCGTCCGTGATACGGATAACTATTACAAAGAATTGCTCCTGAGTAAGGCTAGAAGAAGCAAATTCAGGCATATTATTGATACCCAATCATAGCAAGACTTCTTAACAATGGATATGTAGAAAGGGCTTCATTCGAAATGTTCTATTCACTGAAATATTCTATTTTTGTTCAATAATACACCAAATGAGAAATTTCTGCTTTTTAATTCTGCTTGTATTCCTCTTTTCATGCCGCTCATTGGCACCGAACAGAATGTTTCAAACACCCAAGGATTATGCCTTTGCCGGCGATTCACTCCAGGCTAAGAATGCCAGTTATGTTCTGAAGCCGGGGGACTTGATTGAGATGCGGATTTATAGCAATGACGGATTTAAACTGGTGGATATTACGGCGAACGGCGGCGCAGGTCAACTGAATTATGCGCAGAACATGAATTTTCTTATCGAGCCAGACGGGATGGTTAAACTACCAATCATCGGGAAGGTAGATGTGAATAGCCTAACAATTACTCAGGCTGAGGATTTATTACAACTTAAATATGCCAGATATTATAATGATCCTTTTGTTGTGATTAAAGTTACAAGCAGACATGTTATTGTATTCCAAGGTGACGGCGGCAAAGGAACAGTTGTGATGCTGGAAAAGGACAATACCACTCTACTGGAAGCACTTGCATTGGCTGGCGGAATTTCAGACAACGGCAGAGCATACCGAATTAAAATTCTAAGAGGAGATCTTAAAAACCCTGTCATTCACATGGTAGATATTTCTACACTTGAAGGCTTGAAAAAATCAGAACTCTACGTTTTATCAAACGATGTAATATATGTTGAAGCTGCTGCCAATTACAAGCAAAGAATCTGGCAACAACTTACCCCGATCGTCGGTATTATAACGGCGGTATTGCTTGTCATTAACATCGTACAGAAGTAAACGCACATGGCCAAAAAGAAAATATCAAACCTCAATGAAGAGTTTGATTTTAAATTGTTCACCATTATTGCACGTAAAAATGCATACTGGTTATTCCTGCTCCTGACAATTTCTTCAACGTTTGCTTTTATCTACCTGAGATACACGCACCCAATTTATGTTTCCCAGGCACTGCTGAAAATCGGAACGGTTAATACTGCCAGCGCCGTACTAAATATCCAGAATTCTCAGGCTTTGGATGTACTTGGGTCGAATCAATTTGCGGGAGATATAGAATTACTGCGATCGAGAGTGATGGTATCCAGAGTTCTTGACAGAATGCCTTTGGATGTAGGTTACTTTGCACATGGTAAGGTTATTGATCATGAGATGTACACCAAATCTCCATTTATCATTGATTATGAATTAAGTGATTCGTCATATTTTGACCGACGATTTTTTATTGAGTTCGAGAGTGAATCAAAATTCAGACTATCATACAATACCACACTTTCAAAACAAAGTGGTGTTTTCCCTGTGAACGTTTGGATCACCTTACCGGGCTTGAAATTAAAACTAACTATCAAGGATTACGAGCAAATCAAAAAACAAATGCTCGCTACTACCAATGATCAACCATATTATATTATTTTCTATAATCCTGAAACCCTCATTGACCAATATTTTTCTGATGTGACTGTGATGGTGATGAATCAATACGCTCAAACCGTTCGCATTGCTTTTAAGGACCAAAATTCTCATAAGGCATCCGATTTCGTCAACACAATGGTTGATGAATTCAATACATATGATAAAGAAAGAAAATCAGAAGGTGCTGACAAATCGCTTCAGTTTATTGATGAAACCGTGCTCGGAATTGACACCCAACTTCGTCTATCGGAGTATTCAGTTGAAAGCTTCAAAAAGGAACATCTGATTATAGATCCATTGCAAAATGCAGAGGACGCATTACAACATATAAATGTTCTTATTGATCAGCGAATTGAACAGCAGTTGCAATTATCTGTGCTTCAACGAATCGAAAAAAATATTAATTCCAATGAAAATACGGAGAGCCTTTTACCACTTTTATCCGGAACTTATATTGATGGAGTTATTCAAGGCTTGATCACAAAAATTCAGGCCCTGGAAGATCAAAAATCAACTTTGAAATTTCTCGCCACCGAACACAACGCTGCAGTGATTTCTCTCGAAAAAGATATCGCCTATCAGAGGTCAAACCTTATTTTAAGTCTAAACAATGCCCGCGAAGCGCTTATCCAAAAAATAAAATCTCTGGATGAGAGGATGAATGAATTCGAGCAAACATTTTTGAAATTACCCGCACAGGAAGCGGAACTTGCACGGTTAAATCGTCTTTATCAGGTAAACGAAAAATTCTATCAATTGCTCCTTGAGAAGAAAGTTGAATTCGCCATCACAAAAGCCGGAATTATCACCAATAATATAGTCCTCGAACAAGGTAAACCTGCACTGACTCCACTCTCACCTAACCGGAAATTGATTTTAGCCGGAAGCTTGCTCCTCGGATTCCTTCTCAGCTTTGTGATCATCTTTGTTAAATATTTATTTTATAATGAGATTACATCTCTCGACGAAATAAATCAATACACTGATGCTGCATTATTAGGTATTATACCGAAGTACAAAAGTGAAATTCCTGTATCTCAATTGCTCGTCGACAAAAACCCGAAATCTGCCATTTCTGAGTCATTTCGTTCAGTAAGAACGAATCTTCAATTTATAAGTAATGAACCCGGTCCGAAAGTGGTAGCAATTACCTCCACAATTTCAGGAGAAGGAAAAACTTTTGTCGCAATCAATCTTGCCGGTGTCATTGCATTCTCTGAAAAAAAGGTCGTTATCATTGACCTGGACATGCGTAAGCCAAAAATCCACCTTGGTTTCAATGTGGAAAATATTCGTGGTATGAGTACAATACTTATCGGAAAGGACACAACGGATTTTTGTATCAACAAAAGCAGTTTACCAAATCTTGATTTCATCACTGCCGGACCTATCCCGCCAAATCCATCTGAACTTATTTTAAGTCAGCGGATGAACGAACTGCTTGATTATCTGAAATCGAAATATGATGTGATTATCATTGACACACCTCCGGTAGGAATTGTTACTGATGGAGTCGAAGTCATTCAGAATGCTGATTACCCAATCTATATTATCCGTGCTCAATATTCAAAACGGATGTTCATGCAAAACCTCAATAAACTTATTGATGAGTATAAAATAAAAGGTTTGTCTGTGGTGTTAAATGGTGTAGAAACTTCCAGATTTAAATACGGCTATGGCTATGGTTACGGTTATGGATATGGTTACGGTTATGGATACGGCTACTATGATGATGAAGCTCGCAAAAATCTTAGCTTCTTTGATAAATTAAGAATGAGATTCAGAAGATAGCCTAGTCCGGCTCTGACTTCCATCCCATTTTAACAGAAAAATCAATTTCAGATTGAATGAAATTCAACAAAACAAATATTGAAGGATTATTAGTTCTTGAACCAACTGTTCACAAGGATGACAGAGGTCATTTTTTAGAATTTTTCAATACAAAGCAGTTCAATGATCACGGAATAAATGTTGAATTTGTTCAGGATAATTTATCGCTCAGTAAAAAAGGAGTCATTCGGGGATTGCATTTTCAAGAGGCTCCCTATGAACAAGGAAAATTGGTAAGCGTAGCTTCCGGAAAAGTTCTGGATGTTGTTGTGGACATGCGCAAAGATTCAATCACTTTTGGTAAAACATATTCAATAGAATTATCAGCGGAGAAAAACAATATGCTTTGGATACCTGTCGGATTCGCCCATGGCTTTGAAGCTTTAACCGAGGATGTGGTTTTTATTTACAAAGTAACGGAATACTATAAGCAGAGTTCTGAAAAAGGAATTCGATTTAATGACCCCGGACTGAATATTAAATGGGTTACGAATGACCCAATCGTTTCGGAGAAGGATTTGAATCTTCCAAGCCTCAAAGAATACTTAAGCATCATAGTTAAATAGATTGCTTTTATCACTCAAAAGACGCAATCGTAAAAATACAAATGACTTCAAACGCACAATATCTATTTACTGTCTACGGAATATTCGCTGTTGTATCGGTCGTGTTTTCTTTCCTGATAAACAGACTGTTTTTGAAGTTTGTTAGGACTCTCGGGATCAGAAACCAGGATGATACGGTTATTCGCTGGGGATCTCAGTCCAAACCGGCAGTAGGAGGATTTTCATTTTATATTATTTTCCTTCTGTCCATTATTGTGTATTCCATTTTCTTTGACAGCAACCAGGTGTTTTTAAGCAAAGAGTTTATTGGTATTCTTCTGGCGACTATGCTCGGCTTTTTATTGGGCCTTGCAGATGATGCTTACAATACGCAACCATTTTTGAAGCTAACTACTCAGATTACCTGTGCCGTCATTCTTTTGGTAACAGGAACTGAAATCTCATTATCCTATGTAGAGCCGGTCAATTATATTATCACAATATTCTGGGTCGTAGGAATTATGAATTCATTGAATATGCTCGATAACATGGATGCCATAACTACGACAGTCAGCATCTCCATTATTCTTTCAGCACTTGGCGTCATGGTCCTTCATCAGGAATACAGCAGTGTATATTTCATGATTCTTCTCGGCGTAATGTGTGCTCTCGCAGGATTTTTATATTTCAACTGGCATCCTTCCAAAATGTATATGGGAGATACAGGAAGTCAATTTCTTGGGGTTTTCCTGGCAGCGATCGGTATAAAATACCTATGGAATGCGGAGCCACCATCAGGCGATTTTATCAGCGCAAGAAATTTATTGCTGCCAATTATCGTATTTATAATGCCGATTATTGATACGACAACAGTGGTGATCAATCGGGTCCTTCGCGGAAACTCGCCATTTGTAGGAGGGAAAGATCACACGACACATGCTTTGGTTTATTTAGGGCTTACTGACAGACAGGTAGCAATGGTATTTTGGTTCATGACCCTGATTTCTCTGCTGCTGGTGGTCATCATTGAAAAGTTTTTGGGAGAATGGCGGCATATTTTCACTGTGCTCTTTTCACTCTATTTCCTCTTTATGTTTTTCATATTTTTCTATGCAACGAGGTCTGTTAAAACCTAAATTCAGATATATGCATTCTTAGTTGTCAGATTGACTTAGCTTGGTCTTGTTTAATTCCAGCCATTGAACAAATTTTTTAATACTCTCAGAACGATGACTTCTTTGGTTTTTTTGTTCTGAAGACATCTCTGCAAAAGTCAAATCTGATGAGGCTGGAAGAAATACCGGGTCATAACCGAAGCCTCCCTCACCTTTTTCCTCTACTGTAATCGATCCATCAATTTGCCCTTCAAAATAATTAGTTTCTGAATCAATGAAGCTCGCGATAACTGTCCTGAATCTGGCCTTTCTGTTATTCTCATTCTTTAGTTCAGTAAAGAGTTTTTCAATATTATCAGATGACCTGCAGGCCGGACCTGCGTAACGAGCCGAACGTACTCCGGGTCTACCGCCGAGGGCCTCAACTTCAAGACCGGTATCGTCTGCGAAACAATTCCAGCCATATTTTTCATAAACATATTGCGCCTTTTGAAAAGCATTCTCATTCAATGTGCGCCCTGTCTCCGGCAATTCGTCCTCACATCCGATGTCCTTAAGACTCAGAATTTCGATCTCCGGAGGCATAAGACTGCGGACTTCTTTAAGTTTATGATTATTGTTGGTAGCAAAGACTAATTTCATGATAACACTTGAATTGATTAAAATCAGACCGGGATTCGATAGAACAGTCCCAAGATAAAAACCAATTTTTAATTTACCTCATTTCTGAGATTTAGTCAAGCCAGTCCTTCTGAAATATTATTATCTTTGGAAATTGACAGCAATCTTATTCGTGCTCCTAACCGAATGAGAAAGAGACAATAACAAAATATGAAAGTTGCATTAATTACCGGTGTAACCGGACAAGACGGAGCCTATCTGGCAGAGTTCCTCCTTAAAAAAGGATACATGGTTCATGGTATTAAAAGAAGAAGTTCTTTGTTTAATACTGACAGGATTGATCATTTGTATCTTGATCCACATGAAAAGAATGTCAACTTTAAGCTTCATTATGGAGATCTGACAGACAGTACAAACCTGATCCGTATCATTCAGGAAGTACAACCGGAAGAAATTTATAATCTCGGTGCAATGTCACATGTGATGGTAAGTTTTGAAACACCGGAATATACTGCGAATGCAGACGGGATTGGGACACTTCGAATACTGGAGGCAGTCAGACTTTTAGGACTGGCTAAAAAGACAAAAGTTTATCAGGCATCATCATCAGAATTATATGGCTTGATTCAGGAGACCCCGCAGTCAGAAAAGACTCCCTTTTATCCTCGCTCACCATATGCAGCAGCTAAGCTTTATGCTTACTGGATCACGGTTAATTATCGTGAAGCATACAACATGTTTGCTGTAAACGGGATTCTTTTCAATCACGAATCACCTTTAAGAGGAGAGACGTTCGTTTCGAGGAAAATTACACGTGGTGTATCACGCATCGCTTTAGGCTTGCAGGATCAGGTTTTCCTTGGAAACCTTAATGCCCAGCGTGACTGGGGTCATGCTAAGGATTATATCGAAGCTATGTGGTTGATGTTGCAACAGGAGGTTCCGGAAGATTTTGTCATTGCAACAGGTAAAACCACTTCAGTACGCGAATTTCTTCGTCTGGCTTTTATGGAGGTTGGCATTGAAATTGAATTTACCGGTCAAGGTGTAAATGAAAAGGCAGTCGTTGCAAATTGTACTATGAAAGAATATCAACTCCCAAAAGGTAAGCAAGTAATGGCAGTTGATCCCCGTTACTTCCGCCCGACTGAAGTTGAATTACTGATTGGAGATGCGAGTAAGGCAAATAAAAAACTAGGTTGGATACCAAAGTATAACCTGGAAAGCCTTGTAAAAGAAATGATGGCAGCTGATGTTGAGCTTTTCAGAAAGGATAAGTACCTGAAAGAAGGCGGGCACAAGATTTTCAATTATCATGAATAAGGAGGATAAAATTTATGTAGCCGGTCACCGTGGAATGGTTGGTTCGGCGATTGTGAGTGAACTTCAGTCCTTAGGTTTTCAGAATATTATCCGCCGAACATCTGCTGAGCTTGACCTTAGAAATCAAACTGCAGTAAATGAATTTTACAAAACAGAAAAACCGGACTTCGTTTTTTTAGCTGCTGCAAAAGTTGGAGGAATTTATGCCAACAATATCTATCGTGCTGATTTTCTGTATGACAATCTTGCAATCGAATTGAATTTAATTCATGGAGCCTATACACATGGCGTTAAGAAACTTCTTTTCCTGGGATCATCATGTATCTATCCTAAGGATGCCATCCAACCATTGAAGGAGGAATATTTATTAAGCGGATATTTAGAGAGCACTAATGAACCTTATGCTATTGCTAAGATTGCGGGAATAAAATTGTGCGAAAGCTATAGGGATCAATATGGATGTAACTTTATTTCGGCCATGCCTACAAATCTATATGGGCCAAATGATAATTACGATTTGCAGAACTCACATGTATTACCTGCGCTGATCAGAAAATTTCATGAAGCCAAAGTTGCAGGGAGTGCTTTTGTAGAAGTCTGGGGAAGCGGAAAACCATTAAGGGAATTTCTTCACGTTTCAGATCTGGCAGAAGCCTGTATTGTTCTCATGAAGAATTACGATGAAAAAGACTTCGTGAATGTTGGCTCCGGAACCGAAATCAGCATTGGCAATCTTGCACATCTGATTTCGAAGATTGTCGGATTTGAGGGGGAAATTAGATTTAACCCCGGGAAACCGGATGGAACAATGCGCAAATTATTGGATTCCAGCAAGATAAACAAAGCAGGCTGGCAAGCCAAAATTGATTTAGAACAAGGTATTTCTTCCACCTATAAACTTTTTCGTGAGCTGGCAATTGCTCTCTAAATTGCCTAACTTTTTTCTGTAAAAGACGTATTATTCTTCTTATGCAGCACTCTCTGCTAAAGAAGATCCTACGAATGAAAAACCACACTTTCTCTGCCTTATTTTTACTTACCTCATTAGTATATACTAGTCAGGCTATTTCTCAGTGTCCGACAGCAAATTTCACCATTCAAAATCCAATTTGCAGCGGACAAACAATCAGCATCAACAATACAAGTTCGGGAGCAACGGCATATGAATGGGATTTCTGTCCGGGTTTTTTCAGTGCACAAGGTGCGCTGGCCTCTGATTCTATTTTGAATTTATCTTTCCCGGGAGACATCACCGTTACAAGCGAAGATGATACAGTAATAGTTTTCATTTGCGGTAAATCGAACACGAATCTCAACCGAGTAATCTATGGCAACGGACCGGGTCAAAAACCAACACTCGTGGAAGATCTCGGAAATTTTGGAAACCTTCTTTATAATCCATCTGACCTTGCATTGTACAAAGAGAATGGCACATGGTACGGAATTGTTGTTGACTACGGCTTAAATTCCGTAAACAGAATTCGATTCGGTTCAAGCTTGAGAAATATTCCTGACAGCGCCACTGTACTTCTAAACAGTACGAATAGTAATTTAAACTCAGCCTGGTCTGTTAAAATTGCCGCAGACAGCACCGGAAACATATACGGCCTTGTAGGAAATTTCACAACAGGAACAATTACAATTCTTGATTTTGGAAGTTCAATACTGAATATTCCCGTGCCCTCTACGCCAATTGTAGTTTCAGGTACATCATTTGTCTTTGATGCGATACTTACCAGTAATTGCGGTCAATGGTATGCATTTATTGCAGGATATAATTCAGGCAATATCATTCGTGCGGATTTCGGATCACAACTCAGTAATACGCCAACATTTCAAACCATCATCACAGCAGGGAGCCCTTCAGACCTTGCGCTTGTTCAAGACAGCTCACATTGGAAACTCATTGTTTCCAATTACTCAGGGCATAATATCGACCGATATGACATTGGCCCGGATCTGACAGGGAACACCCCTACTTTTTTGGGCACGGATTATTTCGCCGGATCAAATCCTAAGGGTGTGGGACTATTTCGAGAGGCCGGTAGCCAGTATTTGTACACCTTGTACACAGGGAGCAATCATCTGGAGACTATTGAATATTCACACCCTTGTCCTGTTAATGAGGCAACAAGTTCTGATATGAACCCCACAAATATCGTATTCACCGATGGGGGAAGTCTTCCCGTGACCTTAACCGTTCATGATGGAAACGGAAATAGTTCATCAATCACTACTCAGGTTAATATCGATTATGCTCCTAATCTGAATTTTAACGTCCTTAATACTTGCCTTGGTGACACAACTCAATTTATAGATTTAAGCACTATCACATCAGGTTTCATTTCATCCTGGCATTGGGACTTCGGAAATGGCGACACATCCATTGTTCAAAGTCCTTCGTACATCTACTCAGATACTGGAAGCTATACCATCACATTGCGTGCTTCAGGAAGTTCAGGTTGTGAATCTGTCAGATCTGTGAATATTAGAATCTCACCTATCCCGGTAGCATCGTTTTCAAGTAATCCTGGTTGTTCAGAAGCTCCACTGACTTTTACCGATCAGTCTGCTGTAGCCAGCGGTTCTATTTCAAGCTGGGCCTGGGATTTTGGAAATAGTGACACATCAAGTTCCAGCAACCCAACCTATATTTTTAGTGCCGGAGGGAATTATAATGTCTCATTGACCGTGACAAGTGATGGCGGTTGTACAGCAGCAGATACCCAGAATATTTTCATCAATCACCGCCCTATCGCTGCTTACGTGGCAACAAATACTTGCGTCGGTCAGGCGGTACTGTTTGTTGATAACAGTACGGTATCAAGTGCAACAATTACAGCCTTTGCTTGGGACTTTGGAGATGGAAATACTGACACCATTTCAAATCCCGGTCACATATATTCAGGTGGAGTTAACAACTACACGGTTACGCAAATTGTAACTGCATCCAATGGTTGTATCGATACAGTAATACAAGATATTAAAGTGAACAATATTCCTGTTGCGGGATTTACCTTCAATCCTGCTACAGTTTGCCAGGGAAATGATGTACAATTCTCTGACATTTCAATCGTAAGCGGAGATACGCTGAGCGGATGGTTTTGGGATTTCAATGACGGAACAACTGATACGGTACAACATCCGGTGCATCAGTTTATGACACCGGGAATGAAAACGGTTACACTCATTGCTTATTCACCGAGTAATTGTCCCAGTGCAGCGTCACAACAAAGTATCACTGTTACTGCGAGTCCGGTGGCACTTTTTTCATCGACTGATGCATGTTTGAATAGCGCCACTCAATTCACAGATTTATCATCCACTCCAACAGGAACTACCATTGTCAGCCGCCATTGGACATTAGAAAACGGAGACACCTCAATTCAAACAAATCCGTCCTACGTATTTTCTGCAGCCGGAATATTTCCGGTCCAGTTAACTGTTACGTCGAATGAAGGCTGTATAAATACAATCGTCAGTCCGGCAACAGTACATGCTCTTCCAAATGCAGCTTTTTCAGTAAGCAATTTGTGCGTTGATCAAATCACCAGCTTCACAAATTTAAGTACAGTAGACTCTTTATCCTACATCGCCGGATTTTCCTGGAACTTCGGAGACTTTTCCAGTGGCTCCTCCAACACCAGCATCCTTCCTGATCCGACACATATGTATGACAGTACATCAATATTCAATGTGTTTTTAATCGCCACGACGAATTTTTCTTGTAGCGATACATCGCTTGTGCAGCTCAGGATCAATCCATCTCCAACTTCGAATTTTACATACTCGCCTACATGCTATGGCGATCTGATGGAATTTTTTAATCCGGGATCTTCCCTTGACAGCGCCTATCTCTGGAGATTTGGAGACAGTCAGCTAAACCAATTAAAGGAACCTGCACATTTTTATGCCTTCCCCGGCACGTACACCGTTTCTCTTACGGTGTATGCTCAAGGTGGCTGTGCAACAACCAGCAGCAAACTCGTAGCAGTGAGTCCTATTCCTAAAGCCAACTTTGCACAAAATCCTGCCTGTATTGATGTCAACTTTTCATTCCTGGATTCGAGTACTGTTTCTACCGGAAGTATCGTAAATTGGACATGGAACATAGACACCTTAGCCGTTTTTGACTCCATAAGAAATCCAACTTATACTTTTGCTGATACAGGATCGTATCCGGTCAGCCTCACAGTGACTTCCGACATAGGCTGCACACACAGTGTAACCAAAAATATAAAAGCCCATCCCTTACCCTCCGCAAACTTCAGTTTCAATCCACAGTTTGGAAATCCTCCTCTTGATGTGCAGTTTACAGACTTTTCAGGCGGAGCAAATCAGTATTTTTGGGATTTCGGAGATGGCCAAGCTGGAAGTATTCTGGATGAACCTTCACATATTTATCAGGACACCGGATTATTCATGATAAATCAACTTGTCATTAGTGCCTTTGGTTGCAGGGATTCAATATCAAAAAACATCTATGTCATAAAGCCTATTCTTGATGTCGCCATTACAGGTGACTCATCGTATATTTCAGGAAACTATTTCCATATCGTATCAAGAATAGCAAACTTAGGAACAAGGCAAATCGACAGTGTAAATATCGAAGCGCGGCTAGCAGACGGAACAAACTTTCTGGAGAAAAATATTTCTTTGATTCCAAATGGTCCTGCAGGAGTACAATGGTATAAATTTCATGCGACATTCCTTATAAGTTCCTCGTCAAAACTGGATTATTATTGCGTAAAAGTCAGCGAACCGAATGGTCAATCGGATGATGTGCCAGCAAATAATGAAAAGTGTTTTAGTCGCATCAAGGAGATGGCTGTAATAAACCCTTACCCTAACCCATTTACTGATTACATTATTATACGGGTAATTCTTCCCTATGAAGATGATTTAAAACTTGAGATCATTGATCAACTCGGAAAAATTATGTATCGTCAGGAGGCAGGCCGTGTACAAAAAGGATTAAGAGAATTTGACCTAAATCTTAGTGATTTACCGGATGGAATTTACACTGTCCTTCTCCAATTCCGGGACGAAAGGATCATGAGACAAATAGTCAAAAATTCCAGATCCAACTAAATTTACTTGTCGGTTATCATACAGAGATTTATATTTGGCCCGATTCAATCAATATATTGGCTTAAAAATAATTGAACAGACTAAATTTACTGATCTTTAAGCTTAAATATTTAAAGCCTGATCAGGAGTTAAAAGGCAAAGAGTGTATGATAGTTAATATTAAAATGGTCAAATGAAATTGCTTGTATTAGGTGCAAAGGGTTTCATAGGATCGAACCTTGTACAGTATTTTAAGAACCTTGGGGACGAGGTAATTTCATGTGATGTTAAAGCAATTGCTAATGAACCGGGCTATTTTATGGTTCAAAGAAAAGAATCTGATTATGATTCAATTTTTTCTCAACATAAACCAGATGCATGTATTTATGCCGGAGGAAATGGAAGTGTTCCACTCTCTTTAGAGCAACCTGATCTGGATTATAGCTTGAATGTAAATAACGTATTTAGGATCCTACAAACGATTAGCAAGTACCATCCGGGATGTAAATTCATACACCTCTCCAGCGCTGCAGTCTATGGCAACCCTGTACACTTGCCAATCTCCGAAGGTGCACTTATCCGTCCTTTATCTCCCTATGGTTGGCATAAATATATCGCAGAAATCCTATGCAAGGAGTTTCACACCTTAAAAGCAATTCCAACCTGCAGTCTCCGAATTTTTTCTGTCTATGGAGAAGGATTGAAGAAACAACTTTTTTGGGATATCTATAATAAATCTCTCCAAAATGATAAGCTGGAATTATTCGGTACAGGAAATGAGAGCCGTGATTTTATCTACGTGGGAGATCTTTCACGTGCAATAGATTGCATACTTCAATCCGCATCCTTTCAGGGAGAGTCTATTAATGTCTCATCGGGTGTTGAAACTAAAATTGCAGACGCCGCCGCAACATTTCTAAAACATTACAAACCACTTACTTCCCTCCTCTTTAATCAAAAGGCAAAACCTGGTGATCCGGTGAATTGGCGAGCAGACATTAGCAAATTGAAGTCCTATGGCTTTGAATATTCAATATCTTTGCAGGAAGGTCTACTACGCTATAGTCAATGGTTAAAAGAAAACGAATCGCATTAATATACCGATTCAACTATGATTTCTCCGCAGGTGTTGTTATTTATATTCAAAACCTGATCAAAGGATTTAAATTGCTGGATGATGAACTCAGACCACAATTAACGATTATTTACAGCAAAGGCTCCCCCATTCAGGAGATAAAGGAAATTGAGTATCCTTATATTAATTACTACCTCTTCAAGCCACTTGAAAGGAACATTGTTAGCAGAATAGTTAACAGGACTACAGAAACACTTTTTAAGATTAAACTTTGGAAAAGATATTCGTTCCCGAAAAAAGTTGACATTATATACCCCTATTTTGACTGTCCTGAATTAGCGACGATTAAGCACAGATATTATTGGAAACCGGACTTTCAGGAAATGTATTATCCGGAATATGTTTCCACAAAGGAATATGAATATGTCATAAACAATATGAAACAAATTGCTGAGAACGAAAATTACAATTTAGTTGTCAGCAGCGAGGATTCGCTAAATGATTACAAGAAATTTTTCGGTCCACATCTGAATGCAACAAAAGTGCTTCGGTTCGTATCTATTATTCCGGATTTATCCAATTTAGATGACAATGAACTTCTCAGGAAGTATGAAATCGATAAAAAATATTTTATGGTATCCAATCAGTTTTGGCCTCACAAAAACCACTTGCTGGTTTTACAGGCTATAAATCTGATAAAAGATCGAGTAAGCGATTTCATGATTGTTTTTTCAGGGAAGCAATCTTCCTACAGAGATGAACAATATTTTTCAAAACTTCAGGTATATATAAATGAAAACAATTTAAGGCAATATGTCAAGTTTATTGGATTCATCCCTAGAGAGGAGCAATTAGTGTTGATGAAAAATTCAATTGCGGTTGTGCAACCTTCATTATTTGAAGGATGGAGTACTATAATTGAAGATTGTAAAGCATTAAATCACTTTGTAATTGCAAGTGATTTAGCAGTCAATCAAGAGCAGACAAAAGAGAACTGCATCTTTTTTGATCGCTACTCTGCTGAAGCTCTGGCTCAGCATCTGGCGGACTTTATCGAGCATGAACCATCAATCAAAGAAATCAGCTATGAGCAAAGCATAGATCAATTCAAAAGTGACTTGGTAAACATTTTCAACTTATAAGGATGATTGAAGGGGTATCAATTATAATATGCAGCTATAATAGTGCTAAACGGCTTGAGCAAACCTTAAGTCACCTCCAGAATCAAGTATTCTCAAAAAAAATAAACTGGGAAGTAATTTTAGTAAATAATGCTTCTACAGATGGAACTCCATCCTTTGCAAATAAAATATGGAATAAAAAACCGGTTACACCTCTTCGGGTCGTAGAAGAGCCATCTCCGGGATTAATGAATGCAAGAAAAAAGGGCGTTCACAGTGCAAATTTTTCTTTAGTCAGTTTTGTTGATGATGATAATTGGGTCGAGCAACATTGGATTGAAAAAGTATATGATTTCTTTTCCGAAAACAGAGACATTACAGCCTGTGGAGGATTCTCAGAAGCCGTAATTTCAGGTGACAGGCCGTATTGGTTTGATTTGATTGCATCTGTGTATGCAGTAGGTCCACAAATGAAGAAACCGGGCCTG
>Ga0154020_10002874_pt1 | contig 20937 bp, 20 predicted proteins | sample Klosneuvirus_201_FD_109709 | JGI IMG/M metagenome (GOLD analysis project Ga0154020, IMG submission 109709) | Active sludge microbial communities from wastewater, Klosterneuburg, Austria - Klosneuvirus_20160825_MG | ecosystem: Engineered > WWTP > Aerobic digester > Activated sludge | place... | reverse complement strand
GCGGGGGCGGGCGTCGCTGGGGCGACCGTCGCTGATGCGATGGTCGCTGCGGCGCTCGTCGAGGGGGCGCTCGTCGATGGTGCGCGCGTCGATGGTGCGCTCGTCGATGGTGCGCTCGTCGATGGTGCGCTCGTGATCGTGCGGATGGCGTTCGCGGCGATTCCCAGGGCGTCGCGATCACGATCGATCGCGGTGATCGCGATCGATGCACTCGGGAGGTGCGCATCGAGCGCGGCGATGAGGCCCAGCGACATCGCCCCGCAGCCCGCGCCGAGATCGACGACCCGAAGCGCGCGCGATGGCAGTGCACCGCGGGCGGCGAGCTCGGCGATCGGAATCGCGATCTTGGGCGCGTCCGCGATCGTGAAGAACGTCGCGCGGGCAGCGAGGTCGGCCGTGGGCGACCCGGGCTTCGCTAGCTTCGTTCGGTCCGAGGTGTAGCGCGCCGACCGATCACGGATCGCGTCGACGAGGGCGCTCGTTCCGAGCTGTGCGTCGCCGACGACGGCACGTGTCGCGGCATAGAGTGCACTCTCGATATCCTCGAACGCGAGGAGAGTCACGGCGCCACGCCTGGCGTCACTTGTCTTTGGGCGGCGGAGGCGAGCCAGAGGTCTCGGTGGGACCGTCCTCGTCGACAGGAGGCGTGTCGTCATCCGACTTCTTCGCCTTCTTGTTCTTCTTCTTCTTGTCGGCCTTGTCGCTCTTGTCCGTCTTGCCGTCGACCTTGTCGGTCTTGTCCTTGCCGTCGGCCAGGTCGGGCTTCAGCGCCGCAGACTTGTCCGTGGGGACTTCGTCCTCGTCGGACTTCGCCTTGAGCAGCGTCGGCAGGATCGGATCGTCGTCGGGCATCGAGCGCATCGGCTGCGTCTGGCGCAGCGTGTTGGGCGTGACGTTCGTGATCCGCGGCGGCATTCCGAGCGGAGCGAGCAGCGAGGTTTCGGTCGGCTCGTCGGCGAACGGGTTCGTTGCCAACGCTTCGACCGGCGCGGTGGAGTCCGCGCTCACGACGTCCGGCACCGCATCGACGACATCGATGATGTGGACCGTGACACCGGTGATGTTGTCGTGGCCGCCACGCGTCTTCGCGAGCTCGACCATTTCTTCGAGAGCTTTTCCCGGCTCGTCGGCGGACAGGCGCTGCGCGATCTCTTCTTCCATCGGGAAGTAGTCGTGCAGCCCGTCGGAGCAGAGGAGGAGGCGATCGTCCTTCTTCAGCGTGACGTGCGCCATCTCGACCCCGACGTCCGCGGATACACCGATCGCGTTGACCAGTATCGTGCGGAGCGGGGAGACCTGCGCCTCTTCGATCGTCAGCTTGCCCTCGATGACGAGGACCTCGGCTACCGTGTGGTCCGTGGTGATCTGCGAGGACTTGCCGTCGCGGATCAGATACGTGCGCGAGTCGCCGACGTGGGCGACGAAGGCTTCGGGACCAGCGACGAGGACCACGTCGAGCGTGGTGCCCATGCCGGCCTTGTCTTGCTCGGCTTGGCCGCGCTGATAGACCGCCTGATGTGCCGCGAGGACCGCGTTCTGAAGAAGCTGCACGAGCGCGCGACGACCCGCATCCGACGGCGATTTCTTGAACGCTTCGATCTCGGTGCGCGAGCTCTCGAGCGTCTTCTTGACGGTCTCGACCGCCATCGCCGACGCGACCTCACCGGCGGCGTGACCGCCCATTCCGTCCGCGACGATAAAGAAGCCTTTGCCGGCTTCCATGTGCGCGGAGTCCTCGTTGTGATCCCGGACGACACCGACATCGGTGACGAGCCAGGCATCGAGGGTCACGCGCGAGGCCTCGTCTTGTGGGGTCGCTGCCATTCAGGGAGCCTTGATCGCTCGGGAATCTTCACCCGTGCGGGCGTGGTCCGGCAAGCGTTCCGGGCAGTTGGATCAGCGATGGATCTCGATCGGTGGCGGTGGCGAACCGGAAGCCGCCAGTGAGCGGCCCTGCGCGACGAGCCGCGCGGCGCAGACCTCGACGGCGCTCGCCTCCCGATCCACCGTGAGGAACCGCCGCGCCAGGCGCTGCGCGACCGCCGCGGTGGTCCCCGAGCCGCCGAACCAGTCCGCGACCCGGTCGCCGGGCTCGGTGACCGCACGGATGATGCGTTCGACCAGGCGCTCGGGCTTTTGCGAGGGCCAGCCGGTGCGCTCGCGATCCGAGTGATTGAGCGTCTCGACGTCGGTCCACCAGTCCTCGGGGACCTTCCCGGCGGCGACGGGGTACCGATAGATTCGGCCGGTCTTGCGGTCGGTCTTCTCCTGCACGCCGTTGACGAGCCGCATGTGCGAGCCACCGCGACGGGGCACGCGGATCGCGTCCGGGTAGAACGCGTAGTCCTCGCCGCGCGCGTACCACAGGATCGTGTCGTGCTTTCGCCCGAAACCGCGGCGCGACTTTCCACCGACGGAGTAGCACCACACGATCTCGTTCACGAAGCGCTCGCGCCCGAACAGTCGATCGAGCGCGACCTTCACGTAATGGACGGCGCGGTAGTCGAGGTGCACGAACAGCGATCCCGTCGGCGCGAGCGTGCGGCGGCAGTGTTCGAGCAGCGGAGAGATCCACGCGACAAACGCGTCGGGGTCGTCGGCGCGATCGGTGTAGCGGTGACCGCGTCCGTGTTGGACGTCTCCCGTACCGAACGGCGGATCGATGTAGATCGCGTCGAGCGCCGCGTCGGGATGCGCGGCGGCAGCGACGATCGCGTCCGCGCAGGCGATCCGATCGTGCACGCGATGCGAGCCCCCGAAGTCGACGACCTCGGGGTCGCCGTCACCACGACGGGCCGCGATCCGCTCGCTCTCCATCCACCGCCGACAGTACACTGGCGCGCGTGCGCTTCGGCCCGTGGTACCCGCTCGCCGACGCCGGGGATCACACGCCACCGGCGGAGAACGTGGTGCAAGTGAGGCTCGCCCACGGGCTCCTCGACTACCCGCGAGGCAAGAGCGCGATGGTCTGGTACGCCCACGCGCACGATGTCCGTGCGGAAGCGCTCGCCCTGGCCACCACGCACCCGGCCGAGAACCTCGTGTGTCGCCATCTGATCGAGATCGAGGACGATGTCGACCTCGGCACGTTCTGTGCGAAGTTACGTGAGGACTTCGTGCGTCGCTTCGGGACGCGCCCCCGCTACGAGCCTAGTACCGAATGAACCTCGTCGAAGCCGAAGAAGTTGGACCGGTCGAAGGCGACGCGCCCCTCGTCACCGCGCCGAGGCCGCCGCACCGTCGCGTGTCCGTATCGCTGTTGTTCACGCTGACCGTGCTGATCGGGACCGTGGTCGCGATCTACGTGGCGTTCCCCAACCGCCACAACGTGCTGCTCACCGAGGCGATCGATCGCCATCGCGAGCCGCCCGTATGGGAGCTCCAAGGACCCACGTCCGGCGAGCTGCGCGCGTGGGTGCTCGGCTTCGCTGGTAAAGAGCCGCCGCTGCCACCGATCTCCACGGTAAAAGGCGCGAGCCGGATCGTTGTCCTCGATCGCGATGCCGCGCTGATGCGGCTCACGCTCGGCGAGGACGACGTGACGTATCTATGTCAGCGCGCGCGCGGCATCGCGCCGGCGTACTCCGACCGCACCGACGGCGAGCTCCGCGCATATGCATGGCGCAAGGGTCCGTTCACGTGCGTCGCCGTCGGGCCTACCGCCACGGCGGATCGCTGGCACGCGGCGTTCAAGTAGTCACTCGGCGGCGATCGTGACGCACGCGGTGTCCTTGTCGGGACCGATCGCGGCGCACACTCGATTCGCGCGCGGTCCGGTCAGCGAGAACGCACCCGGTAGCACGACGCGATTGCCGCACGCGATCCGCGCGGGCACGAGCGGACGATCGATCGTCGTCGATCCACCGACCTCGACGACGGTGACATCGACGGCGAGCAGTATCCCCGTCGCCGACGGCGGACAGGTGACGACGAGCTTCCAGCGATCGCCGGTCGCGAACGAGCGGACGTCGTCACGGATCACGCCACCGCGCTCGCGCACCGTCCCGAGGACGACCTCGCCGACGCCCTTGATCGCGACGACGTTCTCGCGCGCCGGCGGATCACCGTCACCGCCGCGGAACACGATCAACGCGATCACCGCGGCCGCGGCGACGGCGAACGCGGGGACGAACAGCTTCCACCACGCGCGCGGCTCGGGCGTCGCGGGCATCGCGAGCGGCGGAAGCGCGACGATGTCCGCGCGGATCTCTTCGAGGCAATGCTTGCACGCGGGGCACGCGGTGACGTGCTCGCGAATCGTCGAGTCATCGCGACCCGACGCGAACGTCTCGAGGCGCAGCCACGAGATCGGTTCGCCGATGCACGCGAGAGCGCTCATGACGCCGCCTCCGTGCGCAGCGCGATGACCTCGTCGCGAATGCGATCGAGCCGCTTCCCGATCGTCTTGCGCGATAGCTGCAAGTGATCGGCGATCTCTTCCTGCGTCATGTCGTCGACGAAGCGCGCGACGAGCACTTCCATGTGGCCCGCGTCGAGCCGCTCCGCGAGCGCGGCGATGAGGCCCACGCCCACGATCTGATCCTCGAGCTTCACGCGCCCGACCGGCGCCGCCACCGTCTGCTCGCGCTCGAGCAATCGCGCACGCGTGCCACGGTCGCGAACGACGTTGAGGCAGCGATTGGTGATGGCTCGATAGAGGTAGGGGAGATCCACGTCGCGGCTCCACTTGGGGATGAGGTCGGCGAACAGTGCGTGCACGACATCGGTCGCATCCTCGCGGCTGCGAAGCATGCGTTCGGCCTTGCGCACGAGGGCGGGCCCGTACGCGCGATAGGCCGCCTGAGGGTCGAGATGATCAGAAACAGGTTCCACCCTGGACGCCGACGAGCGTACACGCGCCCGGCTCGAGGGTCCCGTCATCGACCACAGGGCAGGTCTCGCGGGTAGCGCAGAAGCGGCCGTCGGCGCACTGCCGGCGCGGTGGCCCTTGGCAGCGATTGCTGGTGCAGTCCGCGTCGATCGCACACGGAGCATCTCGCGCCCCGCCGGTGCACATCGTCGGGCCGCCCGGATATGCGAGGCGACAGTTGCCGCCATTCGTACACTGCCGCGTGCCATCGCACGCCGAGCACACGCCGCTGCTGCAAATACCGCTCGCGCACTCCGCGTCGACCGCACAGCGCTCGCCGGTCCGGTCGGTGCCGGCGGCGACGCACGCGGGCGTCATCGAGCGGATGAACGAGCTCGGCTCCTGGATGCCGCAGACCTCACCGGCCTCGCACGCGGGCGCCGATGGATTGCAGCCGACGCACGCACTGACGGTGCCGAGGAACGAGCTCGCATCGGGGACGCTCCGGCACTCTCCGTTCTCGCAGTCGTCGTTCTGATCGCACCACGATCCGAGCGGTGCAGGCGCGACCTCGATCGCGGGGAACCCGGCGCAGTCTGCCGTGGGTGCGATCACGGCGGCAATCTGCGCCAGCGTCGCCGTGCCCGTCCCTTGCTTCTTCAGCTCGAAGCGAATGCCGCGGTAGGCGCCCTCGATCTTGATCAGATAGGACAGCGGCTTCCACGACGACGCCGGAATGCGCTCGCTGCGATCGACCGAACCATCCGCGTAGACATCGATGCCGAGCTGCATGTCGGTCTTCTCGTCGACGTTCGCGACGAGGTCGAACTTGATACAGCTGCCGTCGCCGCTGTCCACGGGCGAGGTCTGCTCGATCGTCGCTTCCGGGCCGAGGAACTCGACGCCGGCATCCTTGTCGTGCCACGTCGGCGCTTTGCGGATCTCGCCGGCGACGAGCTTCCACGTACACAGCGAGTCGCCGCACCACAGATCGAAGCCGGGATCGCGAATGATCGGCGGATCGCAGCCGCCGCCGGTCGCGCCCATCTGCGAGGCGGCGGCAAGAGCGAGGACGAGGGGGAGGAGCTTCGCGCGCATCATTTACCTGTCATTGACTCCACGACAATCCGAACGTGATGCGGTGGCCGCCACTCGCGTGCGTGTCACCGATGAGATTGTTGACGGCACGCTGGTAATCGAACTGATAGCCGAGCGTGAAGCCGAGACCGATGCGGCCATCGAACTTCAGACCCGCGCCGAGCGACGCCGCGGGGCCGACGAAGATCTCGTGCGTGGTCATCGTGTCGGGATCGACGTATGTCGAGCGCGCGATCGCGATGCCGAGGCCGCCCGTCGCGTACAGGCCGAACCGGCCGCCGTCGAAGAACGGCTGTTGCGCGTGCGCGTGAAGCAGGAGCGACGTCACGCTCCACTCGAACGTCTGTCGCGTCAGCTCGTCTTCGCGATCCCACGACGGTGCGGTCGTGTAGCTCGCGGAGCCGCCGATGCGAAGGCGCTGATCGTACTGGCGCGTGACCGCGAGCTGGTAGCCACCGGACGTGCCGCCGCCTTCGCTCCACCCGAAATTCTCGAGCGTGTCGTAGAAGCCATCGCGACGCTCGCCACCGCCGAGGACTCCGAGATCCACGCGCCACGGCTTGGCGAATCCGCCGCCCTTCGTGGTGCCGATCGTCACCGCCTCCGTCGAGCAGCGCGCGAGATCGAGCTCCGCACCGTTCGAGCCCGCGGTGATCTGGCAACGCGACAGCTGCGATCCGCGACGCACGAGCACCTGGTACTCGCCGGGCGCGACCGCGATCCGCACCGCGGCGCCCTTGGCTTTGTACGTCTCGGCGACCACCGCCTTCGCCCGCTTGTCCTCGACGAGCGTCTTGCCCTCGAGGCTCGCCGGCAGAATGATCGCGCTCGTCGTCGCACGCGGGAACGACATCGGCACTTCGCCGTGGCCCTTGAGGTCGACCTCGAGGCTCACGTGTTGACCACCGACCGCGGTCTCTGCCGTCGCGAGCAGCGTCTGGTGATACGCGTAGCGGTACGCCTCGTCGATCGAGACCTGCCCATCGCGGTTCGTATCGCCCGCGCCGCGCATGCCGACGAGCAAGTGATGCGTGAAGTAACTGCCGCGCAGCGACTCGCTCTCTTGCGAGAGCTCGCTCCCGCTCGACGACGCGAGCACCGCGACGCCGCTCGCATCGAGCTGGTTCTTCGAGTTGAACGAGAAGTCCGCCGCGGGCGTCGCGCCCTTCACGCGCGAGAACGCGCCGCTTTGACAGGCATCGAGCACGACGACGGTGAGGTGCGCGGGCACGCTGAACAGCCGGGTGCGCAGCTCCGCGAGGGGCAGCTGCGCGTTCCCGAGATCGAGCGCGGTCGCGCGTGCGTGGCCCGAGTAATAGAACAGGACGCGCGTCTTCTTGCCCGCCGCGAGATCCGCCTGGATCTTTCTCTGCAGCGCATCGACGTGCTCGCGCACGACATCGGGCGTCGGCGCGACGATAACGTCCACCGTGCTCGCCGGATAGCCGCTCATCTCCGACAGGAACGCGCCCACGCGACGCGCGTCGTCTTCGGCGTAGCGCAGCGTCGCCTGGCCGGGACCACCCGCGTTCGAGCCGACGACGATCGCGTACGTCGCGACCGCGTCGTCCGCGCGTGCGGGCAGGGCGAGCGCTGCCACCGTAGCGAGAGCGAGAAGGAATCGGGTCACTGGCTCTATGACACCCCACCCACGCGCTGTGGGAACCGAAATCTTCGCGGCACATTCCGGCACGTTAGACTCGTCACGCGGCGTCACTCGTCCTCACTCGTCCTCACTCGTCCTCATCGCCGAGGTGGACGGCGCGCTGGATGGTCGCCTTGCCGAACTTCGCCGCCACCTTGTCGATCGTCTCGCCCAGGCGCTCCCCGCGCGCCCGCGATGCCTCGTCGAAGCCGAGCTGGCGCGGTGCATCGCGCTGCTCGAGGTTGGTCGCGGAGATCCCGCACAGCCGCGCGCGCGCGCCTTTGCGCGGCTCGAGGGAGACCTTGTCACCGAGGAGCTCGATCGCGATGCGCGCGAGCACGCCGCCGTCGGAGGTCGGTGACTCGAGCGTCGTGCGGCGCGTGATCATGCGGAAGTCGTCGTACTTGATCGTCAGCACCACGGCGCGCGCTCGCAGCTGGGCGGCGCGCAGGCGTGCGGCGACCCGATCCGCTTGATGCAACAGGATCACCGCGAGCTCGCCTTTGTCGTCGATGTCGTCGTCGAACGTCTCTTGATGCCCGATGGAGACCTGCTCGTGCTCGCTCTCGACGACGCGATGATCTTCACCGCGGGCGAGCGCCGCGATGTGTGCGCCGCCGATCGCACCGAGCCGAGCGACGAGCGCGGCCTCGGGATAGCGCGCCACATCGCCGATCGTCGACAGGCCCATGCTCGCGAGGATCGTGCGCGTGGCTTCACCCACACCCCACAGCCGCGTCATGGGCAGTGGATGCAAGAACGCGAGCACGCCGTCCGGCGGGACGACGCGCAGACCATCCGGCTTGTCGATGTCCGACGCGATCTTCGCGGCGAACATGATCGGCGCGACGCCGACCGATGCGACGAGCGAGAGCTCCGCGCGCACGCGCTTCTTGATCGCTGTACCGATCGCTCGGCCATCGCCGAGCAGGCGCTCGCTGCCGGTGCAGTCGAGGAACGCCTCGTCGAGCGAGAGGCCTTCGACCTCCGGACTGAAATCTCCGAGAATCGCGAAGAACGCGCGAGACGCGTCGACGTAGCGGTCCATGTGGTGTTTGACGACGATCGCCTTGGGACATCGCCGCAGCGCTTCGGCCATCGGCATCGCGCTCTTGATCCCGAACGCTCGTGCCTCGTACGAGCACGACGCCACCACGCCCCGGCGCGCCGATCCGCCGACGAGCACCGGCTTTCCACGCAACGCCGGATCGTCCCGCTGTTCGACCGCCGCGTAGAACGCGTCGAGGTCGACGTGCAGGATCGTGCGGGTCACGACACCTACTTCGGTGCGAACATGATCGGACCGCGGACCACCATCACGATGATGCCGACGATGGCGACCAGCAGCACGCTCCACAGCCACGACGGCACCGTCGGCGTCTGTCCCCTGCTGAACTTCGCGACCCGACCGCGAACGATGCCGTGCACCGACAGGATGCCGAGGACGACGAGCGTGAGCTTGATGTGAAACCAACCGGCGCCCGGCATCCCGAAGATGGTGCCCGTGGGATGCATGCGGCCGGGCATGAACGCCATCGCGAAACCACACCCCATCGCGAGGGTCGCTCCGAGGTCCATCACCATCGCCATCGCCCGCTCCATCAGCACGAGCTTGTCGTGGGCGGCCGCCGGCGCCTGGGTGTGGAAGCGCAACAGCCAGTACACGGTGAAAAGACTACCCATCCACAGAATCACACCGATGAGGTGACCTGTGAGCAACCACGTCTGGTCGGACATGCCCGCAAGGTACCACCTGATCGCGGTATGCTCCGACTCCCGACGCCGTGGCGATCCTCAAGATCTTTTTCCACGACGCCTGCTTCGACGGGACGGCGTCGGCGGCGTTGTTCGCGGCGTTTTATCGCGACGTGATCGCGAAGGACGTTTCGGTACGTCCCGTTGGCATGATCCACAAGGACGGTAATCCGTTCGATGGCGTGCCCCTCGACGCCGACGATCACGCCTGCGTCGACTTCCGATTCTGCGCGGACCCCCGCATGCGCTGGTGGTTCGATCACCACCCGACCGCGTTCCAGCCGCCGTCGTTGCGCTCGGTGTTCGAGACCGATCACTTGCCGACCTGGTACTTCGATCCGCGCTCGCCATCGTGTGCCGGCCTGATCGCGCGCTCGCTCGAGGTCTCGTACGGGTGGAAAGCGCCGGCGCACCTGCTCGAAGCGGTCGCGTGGGCGGATACGATCGATGCCGCCCAGTTCGCGACCGCACAGGATGCCGTCGCGCTCGTAAACCCGGCGCAGCGCCTCGCGGCGTGGCTCGCCCACGGGCGCTCGGGGCTCGACACCGCGAACTACATCGAGTGGCTGTCGCGTGCATCGCTCGGCGACGTGGCGGAGCGTCCCGAGATCGCTGCGCAGCTCGCGCAGATCGAACACGAGCGTGCCGCCGAGCTCGCCGCGATCGAGAAGCTCGCGCTGTGGTCCGGTGATGTCGTGGTGTTCGATCGCTTCGACGATCTCGGCGCACGCAGCCCCGGCTTCCTCGGCTACCTGTTGTTTCCGCAGGCGCTCTACGCCGTGTCGGGGACTCGCAACGCGCAGAGCATCAAGATCTCCGTCGGTGTGAACCCGTGGGCCGGCCGTCCGCGCCGTCACGATATCGGCGAGATGTGCGCGCGACATGGCGGTGGCGGACACGCGGTCGTGGGCGGCGTCACGCTACGCGCGGACGAGCTCGATCGCGCGCGCGCGACCCTCTCCGCGATCGTGAGAGAATTGGCGGAATGACTCGCGGCGCGGCGGTGGCGGCGTTGGTGCTGGCGGGCTGCTTCAGCAAGCCCGGGCTCTCGCGGGAGGACGCCGGCATGGACGCGGGCAGCGACGCCGCGGGGACGTGCACGCAAGCGCAAGCGAGCCAACCTGGTGTTCGCGTGTCGACCGCGCCGTCGCCGGTGGTCACGGTGATGCCCGACTTCGACGTGGGCTTCGCGAGCGATCTCGGTTCGTACCCGATGCCCGAACAGATTTCGCTCGGCGGGGACCAACTGCTCGCGGCGCCGTTCGCCAGCTGCAGCGAGGAGGATCGAGTCGGGGTGGCCGTGTACCCGAACTTCCTGATCGCGGCGGACAGCACCACCAACACGCGGTCGCTCGAGCGCGCTGTCGTCGGCCCTGCGTACACGGAGCTCGTGACGCACTGGGCGTACGAGCTACCGACGACGTGCGGCGGCACGGACAACCGGTCGCGTGGAACGACCTCGTGGGGCTTCTTCCCCGACGGACGCATCGTTCGCCATGACACGGTCGTTCCGTCCGACGAGAACGATGGCATCACCGCAACCTGTCCGTGCGGGGGTGCCGGAAATAGCAGCTTCATCATCACCAGCTTCTTCGTGCTCGCGCGTGCCGTACTCGCGGAGGTCGTCCAGCCGTCGGTAGGCGAGGGCAACGCGAGTCCGCCGGTCATCGCCGCGCCGGTGGTGCTGCAACACGATCCGAGCGTGTGCGTGCGAAGCGTCGGGGGCGCGCGGCTCGCGATGTCGTGGCGCGAGTCACCGGTGGACCCGATCGTGCCGACGCGCATCCGCGGCCTGACGAATTCGGTCGCGATCGTCTACGACATGAGCAACTCGGAGCTCTCGACGGTCGGCGAGGATACGGAGTTCGCCGTCACGACCATTCTGCGTGCATCTACCGCCCTCGCGCCGGTCGATTGCGCGACGTTGACGACCCAGGTGACGAATCACTTCGCGACGCCGCTACTGCAAGCGGGTGCAGGAACGTATACGGCGAACGAGCGCGGGTTCTACGAGCTGCCGTTGCCGTTCAGCGAGCCATTCACGATCCGCCCCTCCGGTGGATCGATCCAAGGCGCGTTCACGATCTCCGTGCAGCTGCCTGACTTCACCGGCGTCGCCACCTCCGCCGAGAACATCGTGTGGCAGCGCGATGGCGACCTGTTCACGATCACGTTCCTCCAGAACTTGATCAGCGGCGATACGATCACCGTCACGCCGGTGTGCGCCGTCGAGGCCTAACGCGCTGGCACGGCGAACGCGAAGGCATCGGTCCACACCGCGCGGAACGTCTCGCTCGTGAACGACGAGCCCGACGCCAACAGATCGTACGCCTCGTAGATGCGCGTACCGGTGCCGTTGTTCGGCTTGCGCTCGAAGTGGCCGATGATGTCCGCGTGATCGCCCGGCACGATCACCGTGTCACCGCCGGGTAGCAGCATCGACGCGGTGTTCACGATGCCGTCGTTGTCGGAGTCCGCGAGCACGACCTCGCCGGTTTCGCCGAACGGTCCCGTTGTCAGCCACGGCGCGCGAGTCAGGTCACCCGCGACGAACGGACCATCGCAACACGCGGTGTACGACACGCGATACGTGAGGTCCGTGTCGAGCGCGTCGGTGATCGCGGCCTTCATCACCGCGGGCACCGAGCGCAGCGCGTGCTCCACATGGACTTCGCCGAACGGTGGGCGCCCGAGCGTCGCGTAGCTCTTCGCGGCGATGCCGCGGCGCTTCCACATGTCACGCTCGGCATCGAGCTCGGTCCGCTGCGCGACCGCGTCGCCGACGGCGAGATCGTCGATCGCGAGGAAGTCGCCGTCGGTGTGCTCGAGCCAGCGGCGCACCTGGTACTTCGCGTCGCGCGCGTCGGCGAGCTCGAGCGGGTCGTTGCTCTTCGGGTGATAGTCGCGATGCACGTCCTCGGCGGCATCGAACAGCTGCGCCGGGCCGTGGATCATCTTCTCGCCGAAGTCGCGCAAGAAGCCGGGCACGGTGATGTCGTCTTCGACGAGCTGGCGGAACCGGTTCACGAGCACCTTGCGCGCGATGTCGTGCTCGCGAACCCAGTCCGCGATGTTGGTTCCGCGATGCGGGACGGACAGGAACACGAGTCGCTTGATGCGATCGATCAGGCCGTGTGCGCTCGCGGGGTTCTTGTCGAGCCGCGTGACGAGCTCGCGAATGTCGAGGCCGCCGGTCGAGTGGCCGACGAGCGCGACCTCGTCGGTGGGCTCGATCACGTTGCGCGCGACGAGGTGACACAAGAACCGCTCGAGGAGCAGCGATCTCGTGCACACCGACGCTGTCGGCAGGTTGTCGAAGTAGTGCAGGGCACCGTTCTTCGGGAACAGCGCCGTCGTGCCGTAATAGTAATTGAGGCGTCCGAGCGCATCGAACCCACCAAACCCAGGGACCATCACCACGTGCGTGCGCATCTGCGCCTCCTTGTCAGCCGAGCGTACCGAGTGCCTTCGCGAGACGGCCGACGCCATCCTGGATGTTCTGCATCGAGCATGCGTACGACAGGCGCACGAAGCCCGGCGCACCGAAGCCGGAGCCCGGAACCACCGCGACCTTGCCGACCTCGACGAGCCAGTCGCACATCTGCACGTCGTCGTCGAGGATCGCCCCCTCGGGCGTCTTCTTGCCGATGTACGCGGACAGATCGGGGAACGCGTAGAACGCGCCCTTCGGCTCGCGGCACTGGACGTTCGGGATCGCGCGGAGCAGCTTCACCATCTCGACGCGGCGCTCGTCGAACGCCTTGCGCATGGTCGCGACGCAGTCCTGGGGACCGGTGAGAGCGGCGAGCGTCGCGGTCTGCGCGAGGTTTGTCGGGTTCGAGGTCGACTGACCTTGGATCTTCGCCATCGCTTTGATCAGCGGCAGCGGACCCGCGGTGTAGCCGATGCGCCAACCGGTCATCGCGTACGTCTTCGACACGCCGTCGACGAGGATGGTCCGCTTCGCCGCCTCGGGGTTCACCGATGCGATCGAGACGTACTCGGCATCTCCGTACACGAGCTGGCGGTAGATGTCGTCGCTGATGATCAGCAGATCCTTCTCGACGCAGACCTTCGCGAGCGCTTCGATCTGCGCGCGCGTGTAGACGGCGCCCGTCGGGTTCGACGGGTTGTTCAGCACGATCGCGCGCGTGCGCGGCGAGCACGCGGCGCCCACCTGCGCGGCGGTGACGGCGAAGTCGTCCTCGGCCTTCGTCTCGAGGATCACGGGGCGACCACCCGCGAGCATCACCATGTCGGGATAGCTGACCCAGTACGGCGCGGGGATGAGCACCTCGTCGCCCGGGTCGATCAGCGCTTGGAACAAGTTGTAGAGCGAGTGCTTCGCACCGTTCGAGACGAGCACCTGATCGGGTTCGATCGCCACCTTGTGGACGGAGGACAGCTCGGCGGCGATCGCCTTGCGCAGCGCGAGCGTGCCACCGACCTCGGTGTACTTGCCCGATCCGGGCTTGTTCAGCGCCTCGTGCGCCGCGGCCTTGATGTGCTCGGGCGTATCGAAGTCGGGCTCGCCGGCGCCGAACGAGATGACGTCGATGCCGTCGGCTTTGAGCTTTGCGGCCTTCGCCGTGACGGCGAGCGTGATCGAGGGCTTGATGGGATCGAGGCGAGACGCGATCTTGATCGGGGTCGGCATGTCACTTCCTGTATTTGGCGGCGAGCGCCGCGACGACCGGGGCAGGGACCAAACCATTGACGTCGCCGCCGAGGCTGGCGACCTCTTTGACGAGCGAGCTCGACACGTAGTGATTGCGCTCGTCGGTCATGAAGAACACGGTGTCGACGCCCGGCGCGAGCCGGCGGTTCATGTGAGCGAACTGGAACTCGTATTCGAAGTCGGCGAGCGCGCGGAGCCCACGAACGATGACGGTCGCGTTGCGGCTCCGGCAGAAATCGACGAGCAGTCCCTCGAAGACCTCGAACTGCAACCGCTCGCCGTACTGCGGAGACAGTGCATCGCGAATGAAGCCGATGCGCTCGTCCGTCGAGAACAGCGGGTTCTTGCGAATGTTCGGCGCGATCGTGACGATCACCGTCTCGAACACGGCAAGCGAGCGCTCGAGGATATCGAGGTGGCCGTTCGTGATCGGGTCGAACGTCCCGGGGTACACGGCAATCGATCCTGAGTGGGTCATGTCGGCACCTCGTAGAACGAGATCAACGTATCGCCGTACCGGCGTTGGTCCGTTCGTAGCAGAGATCCCAGCGGGTCGGGGGGCGCGTTGTGGCGATCGTGCTCGATGACGATCGTTCCACCCGGAATGAGATTCGCCGCCGGAATCGCGAGCACCGCACGCGTAGCCAAGTCCGACTTGTATGGCGGATCGACAAACACGAGCGTCCACGGCGCTGCCGGTACGAGCTTGGCCGCCTGTGCGACGGCATCGCCGCCGACGACCGTCGCGCGGTCCGCGAGACCGAGATCCGCGAGGTTTGCCTTCGTGGCCGCCAGCGCGGGCTTTCCGCCGTCGACAAAGGTCGCATGGGCCGCTCCACGCGACAGCGCCTCGATGCCCAGTGCGCCCGAGCCGCAGAACAAGTCCAGAATGTGAGCCCCGTCCAGCGATCCCACCCTGTTCGCGAGAATATTGAACAGGGCTTCGCGCACCTTCTCGGAGGTAGGACGCGTAGCCGAGCCCGCGGGCGCTTTCAGCACCCGCCCGCTCAGGCTGCCGCCGACGATGCGCACGGTGAAACCATGCCCGAAGTTTTTGGTAGTCGCGCGCCAACTCCCTTACAATTTGCGGGCATGTCTCAGGTCGGGAACCTGTCCGCGTGGCTCCTCGAGGGCGCGCTGGCACGCGGCGCAGGGAGTCTTCCTGCGCTGCGCGAGGGCAACCGCGTCTGGACGTTCGACCAGCTCTCGCAAACCGTCAGCAAGCTGTCCGCCGCACTGCGCGCGCTCAAGCTCGGTCGCGGCGAGCGCGTGCTGATCCTCATGCGCGACACGCTCGAGTGTGCCGCGGCGATCCTCGGCACGATCCACGCGGGCGCCGTCGCGGTCCCCGTCAGCGAGCTCTCCACCGCCGACGATGTTGGCGAGTATGTCGTCCACGCGGGCGCGGTGATCGCGATCGTCGACGACAGCCACGAAGCCGTCGTCGATGCCGTCCGCTCCGAAACACCGCTCCTGCGCGAAGTGATCTGCGTGAACCCCAAGCTTCCCGCGAGCCACGACTTCGCGAAGCTCGTCGCCGACACCACGCCGCTGCCCGCGATCCCGATGGGCTCCGACGATGTCAGCTTCCTCCTCTATTCGGCCGGCTCCGGGCCCGGCGAGCTCCGCGCGGTCCCGCACTGCCAACGCACGATCGCCGCCGCTCACGAGTCATTCGCCAAAGGACTCCTCGAGCTCACCGACAAGGACCGCATCCTCTCGGTCGCACGCCTGTCCACGGCCTACGGTCTCGGTGCGGGCCTCCTCCTGCCGCTCGCCGTTCCCGCCGAGTCGTTGCTGTTCCCCGCGCAGCCGCAATCGGATCCGATGTTCGAGGCGATGAAGACGTACCGACCCACGGTGCTGTTCGCGACGCCGTCGGTCTACGCGCAGCTCTCGCACGATGCCGAAACCCTCGGGCTCGACAAGCCGCTCGCACGACTGCGCGTCGCGGTCGCGGGCGCGGAAGGCATGCCCGAGCGCCTCATCCCGCGCATCCGCACGATCCTCGGCTGCGAGGTGATGGTCGGCTACGGACTGACCGAGATCTTCCAGTTCGCCCTCGCGGGCCGCTCGGACGATCCGGGCGCGCGCCCCGGTGTCTGCGGCAAGCCGCTCACCGGCGTGCAGGTCCGCCTCATCGATGAAGACGGCGATCCCGTCGGTGTCGACGAGATCGGAACGCTCGAGCTGCAGTGCGGCTCGCTGTTTACGGGCTACTGGGGCGGCACCGGCACCGGCGAGATCAACCTCCGCACCGACGGTTGGTTCCGTACGCGCGATCGCTTCATGGTCGACTCCGACGGCAACTATCACCACTGCGGCCGCGTCGACGATCTGTTCAAGGTCGGCGGTAAGTGGGTCTCGCCGGGAGAGGTCGAGCGCGCGCTCACCTCGCACGAAGCCGTCTGGGAAGCGGCGGTCGTCGGCGCCGACGATTCCGAGGGCCTGATGAAGCCGTTCGCGTTCGTCGTGACCAACGTCGGCCAAGAAGGCAGCCCGAAGCTCGAGGCCGAGCTCAAGGAGTACGTGAAGAACGTGCTCGCGCCGTACAAGTACCCGCGCTGGATCGAGTTCGTGGACTCGTTACCGCGCGGTCCCGGCGGCAAGCTGCTTCGCTACAAGCTGCGCACGCCCAAGCAGCGCCGGCGCTCCGCGGAGACCGGCCTGAACAAGCCGCAGACCCGCGATCCCGACGAGAAGTAGCGCGTGATCGCCGAGGTGCTCGCGATGCTCGTCGACGCCGACGTCCTCGCGCGGATCGGTGGACCGATCGGCGACGCAGCGCGGACTGCGCAGCGCGAGCTCGCGAAGCTCGACGAGAGCGCGTCGCGAGCGAAGCGCGCAGCGTGGCTCGCGGCTGCGCGCGTGCCGATTCCCGCGGGTCTGCGCGGAGTCGACGCGAGCTGGATCGCTGCGGTGATCGCGCGCGTCGCCCACACCGATGGTCCGCTCGGGACGCGTGTGCGCCGCGTGATCGCCGAGGGGCCGACGACGGCCGGCGACGTGTGGCTCGCGCGATGGCTGTGTGCGGAGTTTCCTGCGATGCCCGTCGTGGACGCGAACCTCGCGCGACCGCGGTCGATCGTCGACGCCACGCGGATGACCGCGGCCGCGCTGCGCGCGTGGCTCGAGGATGTCGGCGCCGATCAGATCGCGTTCGCGGTCGGAAAAGCGGCGACCGCGATGTCGAGTCGGCTCGGCGCGGCGGCCGTGCGCATCGCGCAAGCACCGAGGGCTGGAGAGATGGGCGAGCGGCGAGCCGCGATCGAGCGCGCGCGGATCGTGATCGACGAGACCGCGCTGCTGCGCGTGGGCGCGCGAGCGATCGCGGCGTACGCGGGGCCGATCGAGCGGCGGATGATCGCGTATCGACTCCCGCGGGATGTGGGCGTGATGGACGAGCTCGAGGCGTTCGCGGGATCGGTCGGAGCGCCGTCGTGGCGCGCACTTGCCGCGCCGTAATCGTTGTTGCAGGGAGGGGGCCGGCCGTTTCATCCTTGCCGGCATGGGGAAGTCACTGCTGTTGGTGGTGCTGTGTGTTGCGTGCGCGAACAACGTCCCGGCCGATCGGTCGACCGGGCCGGACGGAAAGCCGAAGGGCGCGAAGGAAGTCGTGCTCGAAGACGGCGTCGGCAAGCAGCGCGACATCGTCACGTATCCCGGCGGCGATCGCGTCGACTGGAAGAAGATCACGCTGCCCGAGAAGGCGAAGGGCAAGCTCGATCTGACGATGACGTACACGACGCCGCGTCCCGATCTGAAGGTGGCGTTCGACGTCTTCGATCAGTGGTACCGGCCGATCAAGCAGACCGCCGCGGGGCGTGGTCGCGCGAAGAGCGTGAGCATCGATCGCGCGAACGGTACGTACTTCGTTCGCGTGTACGCGCCGCGCCGGACGGATGCGGCGAGCTACGTGCTCGAAGCATCGTTCCATGCGGATCCGCCGCCACCCGACGGTGGCATGGAGAAAGTCCCGGTCGCGGATCCGCCGCGGTTGCCTCAGATCCCCGAGGCCGATCCGCAGTGCCTGGTCGCGTACGACAAGTCGAATCCCGAGTGCGCGAAGACGTGCGCGCCGGGATCGCCGCCGAAGCACAAGGCCTGCGAGAAGCCGGGCGACCCGGTGCCGGTGCCCGTGGTGACCGAGCCCGTGCCACCGCCACCGCCGCCCGCGAAGCCGGTGATCGCGCGCATCGTCAACAAGGAGATGCAGGGCGACGGGACGATCATCGTGACGCTGGGCGCTGGATCCGATCACGGTATCGGCAAGGAGTGGACGAAGGGCTCGCTGCTCAAGGGCGACACGAAGGATCCGAAGGCGAAGTTCGCCAACGGAGGGATCACGGTGCTGCAGGTCGACAAGCGCACCACGCGCGTGCGCCTGCGCCAGGGCATCACGAGCGACATCCTCCTGCAGAACGACAAGGTTGTTCTCGAGCCGTAGTACCCTGAGACGGTGAAGCCGGGCCGCGTCATCGGAGGCGACGAGCACGAAGCGCGGATCAGCGCGGAGCGGATCCTCGAGGATGCACGCGCGGAGGCCGCGCAGCTCAAGCAGGACGCGCAGCGCTTGGCCACCGAGATCGTGAGCCTCGCGCGCCGCGAGGCCGAGCGGCAGATCGCGCGCACCGACAACGAGACCGTGCTCGCGGTGACGAAGTCCAATCCGGTGCTGGACTCGCCGGCGGGGACCGTCGACGAGGTCGTCGGGCTGGTGATGCGCGCGACGCTGCCGGGCGTGGCGCTCGGCGAGCTGTGCAAGATCGATCGCCGCTCCGCGCCGCCGCTCCTCGCCGAGGTGGTGGGGTTTCGCGGCGAACAGGCCGTGCTCTTGCCGCTGGGCGATCTCGCCGGCGTTACCCCGGCGAGCGCGGTGTGGCGCACCGGGGCACCGCTGTCGATCGCGTGTGGTGACGACGTGCTCGGTCGCGTGCTCGACGGGCTCGGCATGCCGATCGATGGTGGCCCCGCGCTCGTGGGCCAGCGGTGGGCGGTCGATCGCCCGGCGCCGTCGGCGTTCACCCGACCGCAGATCAGCGCGCCGCAACCGACGGGCGTGCGCGCGATCGACACCATGCTCACGCTCGGACGCGGGCAACGTGTGGGGTTGTTCAGCGCCGCGGGGGTCGGCAAGTCCACGCTGCTCGGTCAGATCGCGCGCGGGTCGACCGCGGACGTGATCGTGCTCTGCCTCGTCGGCGAGCGTGGCCGCGAGCTCGGCGAGATCCTGCACGACGAGCTCGCACCGTCGCGCGCGCGCACCGTGGTGGTCTGCGCGACGAGCGATTCACCCGCGCTCGTGCGCCTGCGATCGGTACACGTCGCGACGGCGATCGCCGAGTGGTTCCGGGATCACCGCGGCGCGAACGTCCTCTTCTTATGTGACTCGCTGACCCGCGTGGCGCGCGCCCAGCGCGAGGTGGGCCTGAGCGCCGGCGAGCCACCGGCGCGTCACGGGTTTCCGCCGAGCGTGTTCGCCCTGTTGCCGCGCTTGATCGAGCGAGCAGGCGCGACGCCCGAAGGCGTGATCACCGCGATCTATACGGTGCTGGTGGCGGGCAACGATCTCGACGAGCCGGTGGCGGACGAGGTCCGCAGCCTCGTCGATGGTCATATCGTGCTCGACCGGCGGCTCGCCCAGCGCGGCCAGTTCCCGCCGATCGACATCGTGCAGTCGACCTCGCGGCTCATGCATCGTGTCGTCGACCCGGCGCACGCCGCGGCGGCCGCTCGCATCCGCGCGCGCCTCGCTACCTATGAAGAGAACCGCGACCTCGTGACCCTCGGCGCCTACCAGAAGGGCCGGGATAAGGTGATCGATGACGCGATCGCGGCGTATCCCGGCATCGAGGCGCTGATGACTCAGAAGCGCGATGACGCGGGCGATTGGGACGCGGCGATCGGCCGGCTTGTCTCCCTCGCGAAGGGGTAAAACCCGCTGTCTTCGTCTCGCTGGGCCTGACTGACAGTAGGGGGACCGCCCCCGGGGACAGCCCCGTTTGATGCGCGCACATTGCAGACTCCGCGTCTCAGGGGCTGTACCCGCCGCGATGTGGACTACACTGCGTTGCGCAAAAACAGTGGGTTGGGCACGTACCCGCGATCGTTTTCCTCTCATGTACAGTGGCGCAGAGCTTGCTGTTCTCGCCGCCCAGCGATGCAGCGGCGGCGTCCTTCCAAGATCACGAACCCCATGACCCCCATCGGTCCGGTGCCGTTTGTCGGCCGACAGGACGAGCTCGCCGAGCTCAAGCAACACCTCGCGATCGTCTCGCTGGTGTCGCTGCACGGCCCGCTCGGTTCTGGCAAGACTCGCCTCGTCGGCGAGCTCGCGCCGGGACTCGGCGCACCCTGCACGGTGATCGAATGTCACCCGGGAGATCGAGCCTCCGCGTTGCGCGCCCGCGCCGAGCGAGCCCTGCGCTGCGTGCCTGGAACGCTGACGCAGACCCTCGTGCAGCAATCGCGCGTGCTCGTCATCGACGACATCCAACACCTGCGCACCGACGAAGCAACGTCGTTGCTCTCGCCGCTGCTCCTGGGCCCCACGGCGCTCGGCCGCGTCGTCGTCGTCGGTCGCGATCCGCTCGCGGCCGCGGTCGGCGCGCAGATCGCCGAAGTCGAGCTGCACGGCCTCGATGTCGAATCCGCCGGCCAGATGTGGTCCGCGCTCGAAGAGACGTTCGGCGAGGTGCCCGGCTTCGACGCCGCGTTCGCTCGCACGCGCGGCATTCCGCTCGGCCTGCGTCGCGAGTTCGCCCGCGCACGATTCGGCGCACAGGCGTGGGAGCTGTCCACGCTCGAGAAGCCCGCGCGCGCGGCTCTAGAAGCGCTCGCGATCCTGCGCGCACCGGTCGCGCCCGCTGCGATCGCCGCACTCGCACCCGGCGTCGATATCGAGGCCGCGCTGACGAGCCTGATCGCGCGCCAGCTCGCCGACGGTGTCGG
>Ga0154020_10002873_pt1 | contig 20938 bp, 17 predicted proteins | sample Klosneuvirus_201_FD_109709 | JGI IMG/M metagenome (GOLD analysis project Ga0154020, IMG submission 109709) | Active sludge microbial communities from wastewater, Klosterneuburg, Austria - Klosneuvirus_20160825_MG | ecosystem: Engineered > WWTP > Aerobic digester > Activated sludge | place... | reverse complement strand
TGTTTATGCCAGGGAATAGTGCAATTGCGATTCTTGCTGCTGGACTAATTTCGGCTGCACTTTTTGTAATACCAGTATTCTTGATTGGTCTATTTATCTATCGCAATAAAATTAATAAGAGAAAAAAAGCAAGTTAATTGTCGCACGCAGCATGGGTATGTTCGATGCAATTAAGCATATAACAGGAATGAAGATTAACTGATTAAATCGGTTTCTGGCACAAAAATGGGCGCTCATATTATAGATGGCAAGAAATTAGCCGAGTCGGTACGTGCTGAATTGAAATTACGGGTTGAGAAATTAATTCAATCCGGTATCCAACCCGGACTGGCAGTAATTATCGTTGGAGACAGTGCTGCATCTGGTATCTATGTCAGGAATAAAGTTAAAGCTTGCAGTGAAATTGGTATTTACTCGGAAGTTCATAGTTTTCCAGGGAATACGCAGCAGTATGAGGTGTTGGATTGTATTCAATCACTCAATGAGAACCCACATATTCATGGCATTCTGGTCCAATTACCATTACCCCCTCATTTTAAAAATAATCGCGTAATTACGTCTATTGCTGTAGAAAAAGATGTGGATGGTTTTCATCTTTACAATGTCGGTGCGTTGGTAACCGGAAACACAATATTCTCCCCTTGCACGCCTTATGGTGTCATGGTTATGCTGGAAAGAAATCATATTCCGATTGAAGGTCAACATGCAGTAGTGGTCGGACGCAGCAACATTGTGGGTAAACCGATGGCGTTGATGTTGTTGGAGCGGGGAGCGACTGTTACCATTTGTACCTCAAAGACATTTGATTTACGTCAATTTACAAGAAATGCTGATATTCTGGTGGTGGCTACGGGAAGACCTCGCATGATTACTGCAGAAATGGTAAAGCCTGGTGCGGTAGTAATTGATGTAGGTATTAATCGGTTGCCGGATGGAAAACTTTGTGGTGATGTTGATTATGAGTCTGTTAAAGATATTGCAGGTTATATTACTCCGGTTCCTGGAGGGGTAGGGCCGATGACCATTACCATGCTTCTGTGTAATACCATTTTGGCAGCAGAACGCGCGCAAGCCGGTGCTAAAATAGATAAGTAAATTAAATTTTGATGAGTATGCTAAAACATGGATTTGCAACCTGATATAGATCCCCAGGAAACACAGGAATGGCTGGATGCTTTGGATTCAGTCATCGTCAATGAGGGTGGAGAGCGTGCGCATTTTCTGCTGGAAAGACTAATTGAGAAAGCGCGCCGCTCTGGTGCTTATCTGCCCTATAGTGCCACTACAGCCTATATCAATACGATTCCAACAGGTAAAGAGGAACGTTCGCCAGGTAATAATGCGATAGAGCATCGCATTCGCTCCTACGTCAGATGGAATGCTATGGCCATGGTGCTTCGTGCCAACAGAAATACCAATGTCGGTGGTCATATTGCCAGTTTTGCTTCCGCTGCAACACTCTATGATGTAGGTTATAACCATTTCTGGCATGCGCCTTGTGAAAGTCACGGCGGGGATTTGGTATATATACAGGGACATTCTTCCCCGGGTGTCTATGCTTATGCTTTTCTATTCGGACAGTTAAGTCAGGAACAACTCGATAATTTTCGTCAAGAAACAGGCGGCAATGGTCTTTCTTCTTATCCGCATCCATGGTTGATGCCGAATTTCTGGAAGTTTCCTACGGTTTCAATGGGATTAGGGCCTCTCATGGCCATTTATCAAGCGCGATTTATGAAGTACCTGGATAGTCGAGGGTTGGCCCATACAGATGGCCGGAAAATCTGGGCTTTTATGGGCGATGGTGAAATGGATGAGCCAGAGTCATTGGGAGCAATTTCATTGGCATCTCGCGAGAACCTGGATAATTTAATTTTCGTTGTTAATTGTAATCTTCAGCGGTTGGATGGCCCGGTACGGGGAAATGGCAAAATTATTCAGGAACTGGAAGGTGCCTTTCGTGGCGCTGGATGGAATGTGATCAAGGTAATCTGGGGCTCTTACTGGGATCCGTTATTGGCTAAAGATACCAAGGGGCTACTGCAGAAACGCATGATGGAATGTGTAGATGGCGAGTACCAGAATTTTAAAGCCAGAGATGGTGCTTATGTACGCGAACACTTTTTTGGTAAATATCCTGAGTTACTGGAAATGGTTGCTAATATGTCTGATGATGATATCTGGCGATTAAACCGGGGCGGCCACGATCCTTATAAAGTTTATGCTGCCTATGCTTCTGCGGTGAAACATACTGGTCAACCGACGGTAATACTGGCCAAAACCATCAAAGGTTATGGTATGGGAGAAGCCGGTGAAGCACAGAATATTACCCATCAGCAAAAAAAAATGGGAACAACTTCATTAAAAGCTTTCCGGAATCGTTTTGGTCTTGAGATACCGGATGAAAAGATCGACGAGGTACCTTATCTTACCTTAGCTGAGGATTCACCTGAATTTGCCTATATGCAAGAGCGGCGTAAAGCTTTAGGCGGCACTTTTCATAGTCGCAAAACCAGTGCTCAGGCATTGCAAATACCGCCCTTGTCAGCTTTTGAGTCTTTGCTAAAAGCCAGCGGGGAGGGGCATGAATCCTCAACAACTATGGCCTTTGTGCGTATTCTTAATATTCTGGTTAAAGATAAGCAAATTGGTCAGCATATTGTCCCGATCGTCGCTGATGAATCGCGTACTTTTGGCATGGAAGGTATGTTCCGTCAGCTCGGTATCTGGTCATCCGTAGGCCAGTTGTATACACCGCAGGATGCTGATCAGCTAATGTATTACAAGGAAGACAAGCACGGACAAATTCTACAGGAAGGTATCAACGAAGCTGGCGCCATGTCATCCTGGATAGCTGCAGCGACATCCTATAGTACCCATGGTATTCAGATGATTCCTTTTTTTATCTTTTATTCGATGTTTGGTTTTCAGCGTATCGGCGATTTAGCCTGGGCTGCTGGGGATATGCGCTGTCGTGGCTTTTTGCTGGGAGGAACGGCCGGACGTACGACATTGAACGGAGAAGGTCTACAGCATGAAGACGGACACAGTCATATCGTTGCTTCAACGATTCCCAATTGTGTATCGTACGATCCAGCATTCGCATATGAACTGGCCGTTATTATTCAGGATGGGTTGCGCCGCATGTATCTGGAACAAGAGGATGTTTATTATTACATCACTGTAATGAATGAAAACTACTCGCATCCTAAAATGCCGAACGGTGTTGAAAAAAACATACTGAAAGGTATGTATTTATTTAACGAAGGGAATAAGAGCAATAATGAACTACGTGTGCAGTTGTTGGGTGCTGGGACTATTCTGCGCGAAGTGATCGCAGCAGCAGAAATACTCAAGAGGGAATATAACGTAAATGCTGATATCTGGAGTGTAACCAGTTTTAATGAATTAAGACGCGAAGCTTTAAGTGTAACACGCTGGAATATGCTGCATCCTGACCAGCCGGCAAAGTTATCTCATGTGGAAAACTGCTTAAAAGAACGGGAAGGGCCGGTAGTGGCAGCCACTGATTACATGAAAATTTATGCAGATCAGATTCGCGAATTTGTTCCTGGGAAATATCGTGTTTTGGGAACGGATGGATTCGGGCGTTCGGATACGCGTGAAAAATTGCGTCATTTCTTTGAAGTTGATCGATTTTATATTACGGTTGCAGCACTCAAAGCATTATCAGAAAATGGAAAAATCTCAAACCAACAGATTGTTAATGCTATAGAAAAATATGGCATTGATCCAGAAAGACCAAATCCAGCAATAAGTTAAATCAGAAATTGATTTATTAAAATTAAGAATCGATGACATAAGTAAAATGTCTGCATCATTGTCTTTTCGTATTGAGACAATTTGAGGAAAGCATGTGACTGAATTAAAAAAAATATTAATTCCTGATATCGGCGATTTCAAAGATGTTCCGGTTATTGAAGTGCTGAAAAAAGCTGGCGATGAAGTTAAAGCTGAAGACTCTTTGATCACACTGGAATCAGACAAAGCTACTATAGAAATCCCATCGCCATACGCTGGCCTGATTAAAGAAATATTTGTCAAAGCAGGCGACAAAGTATCTGAAGGTACAGCGGTTCTAACTATTGAAGTTTTAGATAGCGATCATACGATAGCTCCTGATCAAGTTTCTGAAATTGTGGTAATTAAAAAAGATGTTACACCGCAACCTGAAATAGCATTAAACCAAACTGCCGCTCAACAAACACAAAAATTACCGCAGCAAAATGGTTTATCAGTCAGTAATACTTTTTCTAAAGCGCATGCCAGCCCATCAATACGCCGTTTCGCACGGGAATTAGGGGTAAACCTCGATTTGATCATGGGCAGTGGCCCTAAGCATCGAATCCTTAAAGAAGATGTTCAAGCCTATGTAAAAACCGAATTATCAAAAGCCCGTAGCAATGGAGCCGGGTTAGCGCTTAATCTGCTGCCGTGGCCACAGGTGAATTTTGCCAAATTTGGCCCGATTGAGCTAAAACCTTTATCGCGCATTAAGCAAATTTCTGGTGCTAATTTGCATCGGAATTGGGTGATGATTCCGCATGTAACCCAGTTTGACGAGGCTGATATCACTGATTTAGAGGCTTTACGAAAAGAATCCAATGGAAGTGATAAAGAAAATAAAGTGAAACTGACATTATTGGCTTTCCTGATGAAGGCACTAATTGCACCACTGAAAAAATTTCCAGAATTCAATGCCTCTATAGATAATAACGCTGATGGTGAAGCTAATTTGATCATTAAGCATTTTTATCACATTGGATTTGCCGTCGATACGAACAATGGATTGGTTGTTCCGGTCATTAAAGATGTTGACCAGAAGGGAATCATAACTATCGCCGAAGAATTAACGAGGCTATCTTTGCTGGCACGTGAAGGTAAATTAAAACCAATCGATATGCAAGGCGCAAGTTTTACCATTTCCAGCTTGGGTGGAATTGGTGGCACGGCGTTTACACCAATTATCAACGCACCTGAAGTTGCCATTCTCGGTATTTCAAAGGCAAGTATTAAGCCTGTTTATCATGACAACCAATTTGTTCCTCGTTTAATGCTCCCATTGTCACTTTCCTATGATCATCGAGTCATTGATGGCGCAACTGCAGCGCGTTTTACAACTCATTTGACGGAAGTATTAACCGATATGCGGTTGGCTTTATTATGAAAAATATGAGTGATATTTGAGAAGAAAGAATTTGATATCAATGGGCTTTAATACTGACTCAGGTGGTGGCTATCGATAAATTTCCTCTCATTGGTATTTATGGCGGGACATTCGATCCTATCCATTATGGTCATCTACGTATTGCCGAAGAATTGCTTGATATGATCAGTTTGAAACGTATCATTTTTGTTCCTTCTGGCGCTCCCCGTTTACGTGCTGCTCCTGTTGCGGCAAGAAATCATCGTTCCAATATGGTACATCTGGCCATTCGGGATAACAGTATGTTTTCGCTTGATGAACGAGAAGTCAATCGTCCTGGAATAAGTACAACAATAGAGTCGCTCCGCGAGTATCAATGCGAATTTGGGGATAGCACGGCACTTTGCTTTATCCTAGGGATAGATGCATTTATTAAAATAAATCAGTGGCATAATTGGCATGAGTTGTTCGATCTATGTCATCTGATAGTTGTCGCGCGTCCAGGCTATACATCCATCAATTATTATCAAATTCTGTCGGCAGATATCAAAAAAGAATTTATTTCCCGCCGTGTGCTGGATGCCAATGATATAGGGCTTAAAACTAGCGGTTTTATCTATACAGCTCAAACATCATTGCTGGAAATCTCTGCTTCACATATACGATCATTGATAAATACCGGTAAAAGCATACGGTACTTGCTTCCTGAAAACGTCTCTGATTATATTAAATCCAATTGTTTATATACCGGAAAAATATGAATTCAGAAAAGCTGGTAAAAATCGTAGTCGATGCACTGGAAGATATTAAAGCCCATGAAATTGATGTAATTAATGTTTCAAAATTAACATCAATGTTTGAATATATAATTATTGCGAGTGCAGATTCCTCTCGTCAGACAAAATCGCTGGCAAACAATGTACAAGAAAAAGTCAAAGCTGCTGGAGGAAGAGTTTACAGTATGGAAGGAGAGCAGACAGGAGAATGGTTGCTCGTTGATTTAGGAGATGTGATTGTGCATATCATGCTGCCGGTTGCACGCGAATACTATAATCTGAAAGCATTATGGTCCGAAAAGAATTAAAACTAGCTGCCCTGTGCAACAAGATGTGAACCGCAAGTTTTCTGATTTCTCGGGACCATGAAATTTTTTATACTTGCAGTTGGAAACAAAATGCCAGATTGGGTCAGGACTGGTTATTTTGAGTATATCAAACGTTTGTCGCGTGAAATAACGGTTAATTTAATTGAAATCAAGCCTGAGAAGCGTGTCAGTGGAAAACAAACCGGGCAACTGCTGCTTGCAGAATCTCGGCGGATTCTTGCAGTTCTGCCACCCGATTGTCATATTGTGGTTCTTGATGAAGGCGGCCAGCAATGGACAACATTAAAATTTGCAAATGTAATAAAAGAGTGGGCGATAGAGGGTAGCTCTGTTGCATTTGTTATTGGAGGTGCGGATGGGTTGCATGTAGATATCAAGCAGACAGCAGGTGAGATGCTAGCCTTATCGAAGCTTACCTTGCCACATGGCCTTGTACGTGTTTTGCTGGCGGAACAACTGTATCGGGCCATATCGATTATCAAGAATCATCCATATCACAGAGGCTAAGCGAAATCATGAAAAAATGACTAGAATTACATTCCATTTCGTCTTTTAAGAGGCGATGGATAAAACTACATGGATAAAAATTAAGCGTATTCGAATTATAGAGTAAAAATCGCGATGTTTTCAGAGAACCAAATATATCTTGCTTCAAGAAGTCCAAGAAGACGAGAATTGTTGAGACAAATCGGTGTGAGATTTAATCTTTTAATGATGCGGGAAACGCTTGGTCGTGCAGTTGATATTGATGAACAACCGTTTGTTAATGAAACCCCAACTGATTATATCTATCGAATTACTCGATTCAAAGCTGATGAAAGCTGGAGACGGGTGATACAGCGGCGATTGCCGATATTACCCGTATTGGTGGCCGACACAATTGTTACTATTGATGGTTGTATTTTAGGTAAGCCACAAGATAATAAACAAGCAGAAGAGATGCTAAAAACATTGTCAGGACGAGCACACCAAGTTTTAACAGCCATTGGTATTGGGTTCAGGGATAAAATACAAGTGAGATTGTCGACATCGACAGTTAAATTTCGTGAAATCAGTGAACGAGAAATTCGTAACTACGTCGCAAATAATAACATCCTGGATAAAGCGGGTGCTTATGCTATTCAAGGTATTGCTGCCGCATTTATTGTCGAGATATCAGGTAGCTATAGTGGAATCGTGGGGTTGCCTCTATATGAAACTGCACAATTATTAGAAGAAACTGGTATACAATTCTTCCAATAATTACCAGTCTATTGTAGCTCTAACCTATTGAAACAAAGATGTTGTACAAGTTACTTTAGCAGGTATCATAATTGGTTTTCTCCACCAAAAACAGATTTATACTATGTATAGTTCATATTCAACATGAGCAATGAGATTCTTGTAAATATCACTCCACAAGAAACCAGAGTAGCCATATTAGAACAAGGTGTAACACAAGAGTTACATATTGAACGGACAAGCGGCCGCGGTATTGTAGGTAATATTTATAATGGACGTGTAAGTCGAGTCTTGCCTGGAATGCAATCTGCTTTTGTGGATATAGGCCTTGACCGGGCAGCATTTTTACATGTTGCAGATATCCGGACTCCCAATCAGGAGGAAGATACCACCAAGCCAATTGAAAAACTATTATACGAGGGTAATAGTATCCTGGTGCAAGTGATCAAGGATGCGATTGGTACAAAAGGCGCCAGACTATCCACACAAATCAGCATGGCGGGTCGTCTATTGGTTTTTCTACCCCAGGAATCTCACATCGGTATTTCTCAACGCATTGAAACTGAAAGTGAACGTGAGATGCTACGAGAGAAATTACAACAAATTCTTCCCGCAGATGAAAGGGGAGGCTACATCATCAGAACAATGGCCGAGACCGCAAATGAAAGTAACTTACGTGCCGATCTCGAGTACTTGCATAAGTTGTGGCAGGACATTCAACTGCAATCTATAGCTATTGCAGCGCCCAATCTACTTTATCAAGATCTGGACTTAAGTCACCGCGTATTACGAGATTATGTGAATGAAGATAGTCTCCGGATACTGGTAGACTCGCGTGAGAATTATCAAAAGCTTGTGAAATTTGCGCAAAACTATATGACGTTTATCGCCGAACGTATAATTTTATATACCGGGGATCGTCCATTATTTGATCTGCATGGCGTTGAGGAAGAAATTGAAAAATCTTTGGCCAGGCGCGTTAATCTGAAATCAGGGGGATACCTGATTATTGATCAAACTGAGGCACTTACCACCATGGATGTCAATACAGGTGGGTTTGTCGGCATCAGAAATTTCGACGACACCGTCTTCAAAACAAATCTTGAAGCTGCTCAGGTAATTGCAAGGCAGCTTCGATTGCGTAATCTGGGTGGAATTATCATTATCGATTTTATCGACATGAATTCTGAAGAACATAGGAATGCGGTATTGACTGAATTCAATAAAGCTTTGCTGAAAGATCGTACACGCATCACTGTCAATGGGTTTAGTGCACTTGGCCTGGTTGAGATGACGCGTAAACGGACTCGGGAAAGTCTTGCCCATGTTTTATGTGAATCCTGTCCGACCTGTCAAGGACGGGGAGAAATCAGGACGGCACAAACAATTTGTTATGAGATCTTACGTGAACTGCTAAGAGAATCCAGACAGTTCGAAGCCAATGAGTTTCGTATTCTTGCATCACAGCAAGTAATTGATTTATTTCTTGATGAAGAATCTCAAAGCTTGGCGCAATTGGGTGATTTTATTGAAAAGCCAATAAGTCTGCAGGTTGAAGAATCATACTCACAAGAACAATATGATGTGATATTAATGTAAGAGCATCTAAAAAAATTTAAAGTTCTAAATAAAACGAGGCGTGAACAAAAAATGGTGACGCAGCAATTTTCTGATATATAAGGAAACATTTTTTTCGAGCAACAAAGTGTTGTGACGAAATTTGGATTTTTAGAGAGGCCCATAAGTCATCGTGGAGAGGAGCGTTAATTGTATTGATCCACAGGAGTATTCACTTAATTTTTAAAAAGGTAGCAAAAAATCAAGCGAAAACAAAATCTGATCTTTGTTACCGGCAAAAGGCCTGTAAGCTTCTGCGTGATAGGCATCGACTCTATCGTAACGAATATTTGGACGGATATTGAGTTTCTTTAAAAAATCCCATTTAAGCTTTAGTGTTCTAGCTGCTTTCCAATTTAAACCGATCGTCGCTGCATAATAGTCTGCTGGCGTAATAGTGACACTGCTGACATTGCCTGCATAACTGACTGGTATACCGTTAACGTTATTTGTAGCAGCAGCGATCCGGAACGGGGATGGGTTACGAAAGCCTGCTGCATCACGATACCATTCAGCTCTCACACCTGCTGACAGATTATCCGTTAAATCATAGTATAAATGTGCGATGGCACTCATCCATTCTGCGTCCTTTGTAATATTGGTATATTTGAGATTGTTTAATAAAACTCCACCTGCTTGGCCATAAACATGGTGCAAAACTAATAGGGTTTTAGGATTGATTCTGTGCTGCAACACAATATTATAAAATCCCCAAGGTTCGCTACTTCGCGTGGAAGTTTCGCCATAAGTGCCGGAGAAATGGAATGAAGTGGCCTCATTATCGCTAGTCCAGGTAAAGCCGGCGATTCCACTCCAATTTCCCAGCTGCTTGTCCCATCCGCCGTCCCAACCACCATTCGCACTGCCAGTAAGAGGACCTGCGAGAACTAACCAGTTTGAGTTGATCTTGTAGTTTGCCAGCATGCCTGTATGCGTAAAAGGTTCACCGACATTCAAGGTATAAGCACGCGTATAAAAAAAGTTGTCAGGTGCTGGAACAGTTTCAAAACCTGTCGGGGTATAGAAATGACCTAACTTGATGTTGAGTCCATTGCCAACCGGCGCATACGTTTCCAGGTAGGCCTGCGGTAGCGCTATGCCGTAGGTGCGGGAGGATGAACAGCATAAATCAAGATCCCAGTTACTTCTTTTTAAAGGTTCTCCAGAATTTACGTCATAAGCTGGAACACCAAAAGCTTGAGTAAATATGGCGTCTGTCCCAAACATAAAATCGAAGCGCCCACCAAAATCCCATGCATTTCCTCCGGAGACCACTGAACGCCGCATAAATAGATTCAATTGATTCAGTTGAAATCGATTAGCCTGATCTGCAAAAATGACCGGGCCATTGAAGCCGTTATTCTGACTGGGATTATAGGTTGCACCGCCATTAATCCAGCCACCGAATTCTAATCTGCTATCGTTAAATAATTTTTTAAGATTGTTGGCACAAAGGTTATTTGAATATATTGAAAAAGTTAGCATGCTGATTGCTATGGCAAATGACAGCCAGCTTGGAAGTTTCAATATGTATTTCATTCTTGAATTATTCTGAAAAGAAGAAAAGCAAATACTATGACTATGTCAGTATTGATTATTGAAGTTTGTTTGAGATTTTAATTTATACTGCAATCAAAATGTTTTATAGAAGAAGCCTATGCAGAAGCGATTATAAACGCTTTGGCAATACAAAAATACATTCCTGTCGACATGTTTTAATCTAAGCGAAGGAATTTCTAGGTTTTTTAATCGCAGCATGTTCACATAGGCAGAAGCAACTGTTAACACTTCACTAAGAATCAATCACCCTTACATCAGCAGTAATTTTCCATTTATTTTGTTCCAGGGTTCACATCAACTGGATTAGTTAAATATTTCTAATACCAATGATTGCACTTACTTTATTAGCCTCATGCGCGTAAATGAGTTCATTTGTTGTTGCGTTGCCGACAGGGATTGACAATAACGACCATGAGGCATGGGTAAGATATTACGAAAATTTAGTCAATGATGCAAAAATCAGACTAGAGGATAACAAAAGAATACTTGAGGAATACGAAGCGCGTCCATATTACTATGGTAGAAGAGGCCAAGATGAACAATCGCATACCTCCGCTAATATTCGCTCACACGAGAAAATCCTGAAAGAAAGCTTAAAATATGTTGATCTTCATAGAAGGATGGCAATGGAACAACAGAATAATCAACCAAATAAAGCAGAGCCAATCTTGAGCGAGATTTTATAGCGGAGAAGTCAGAAGATTCTAGCGAAGAACTCTAAGAGGGAGTCGAATAACTACGACTGGATTCTGTGGTTGTCCGAACTAATTCCATCTGAGTTTTAAAACAGAGGTATCAAAAGGGTAGCAAGAAATCAAGAGAAAACAGAATCTGATCTTTGTTGTCGGCAAACGGTCTATAAGCAGCTGCATGATAAGCATCTACCCTGTCATAACGGATGTTCGGGCGGATATTGAGTTTCTTTATAGAATCCCACCTAAGCTTTAATGTTTTTGCCGCTTTCCAGTTCATTCCGACAGTTACTGAATAATAGTCTGCAGGGGTAATTGTTACACTGCTGACATTGCCTGCATAACTAACCGGTACACCATTAACAAGATTAGTAGCTGCTGCAATTCGGAAAGGCGATGGATTGCGAAAACCATCTTTGTCGCGAAACCACTCACCTCGCGTACCTACTGACAGATTATCCGTTAAATCATAGTATAAGTGCGTGACAAAACCAAACCATTCAGCATCCTTTACTACATTGTTGTATTTCAGGTTATTCAATAAAACACCATCAGCAAATCCGTGGACATGATGCAAAACGAAAAGGGTTTTAGAATTAATTCTGTGCTGCAACACAATATTATACATTCCCCATGAGTTGCTACTTTGCGTTGAAGTTTCGCCATAAGTACCAGTGACATTAAGTGAAGTTGCTTGATTGTCGCTAGTCCAGGTAACCCCAGTGACACTGCCCCAATTACCTAATTGCTTATCCCAACCGCCATCCCAGCCACCAGTGGCGCTGCCGGTAACAGCACTCCCGAGAACAGACCAATTATTGTTTATTGTATAGTTTGCTTGTAAACCGGTATGCGTAAAGGGTTCTCCTGCATTAAAAGAGTAAGCGCGAGTATAAAAAAAGTTATCCGGCGCTGGGACTGTTTCAAACCCAGTTGGAGAATAAAAGTGTCCAACCTTGAGATTGAGTCCATTTTTACCAATTGGTACATGTGCTTCCAGATAAGCTTGTGGGAGTGCAATGCCATAGGTGCGCGTAGAAGAGCAACATATATGGAGATCCCAATTATTTCTACTTCGAGGCTCGCCAGAATTCACATCAAAAGTTGGAACACCAAATGCTTGCGTGAAAATAGCATCGGTCCCAAACAAAAAATCGAAGCGCCCACCAAAATCCCATTTATTTGTCTCAGAGATTACTGAACGTTGCAGGAACAAATTAAATTGATTCAACTGGAAGCGGTTGGCTTGATCAGAAAAAGCAACTGGGCCATTAAATCCGTTAGTTTGACTGGGATTATAGGTTGCGCCACCATTAATCCAGCCGCCGAGTTCTATCCGGCTTTCTTTAGCAAAATTTATTAGATTGTTTGCGTAAGGAGTAATTGAATGCGTAACGCAAAAAAATATACTGCTCGTTGTGATGACAAATGACAACCATTTTGAGGATTTCATCTTTGGGTGACGATAAAGATTTACTAATAAATAAATACACCTAAAGCACTAATATTCTGTAGAAAAAACAGAATATTAGTGCTTTAGGTGTTTCTGAAACTTCGTTAAGTTATAAACTTAAATATTTTGCATTTTTTCAATATATGGCATGTTGGCTAGAAAAAATAAATCAGTAATTATGTGATTGATAATGTTTACTTATCCAGACTTAATAGATAATCAATTTAAATTATTAGAGATTGAATTTAATCTGGCTTTGATTTTATGATTACCCGCTTGCTCAGATATTTCAGCAGACCCTGCATAATCACGTTGCAGCAATTCTGCTGCTATTTTCCGATGAAAATTGGCTTGCTGGGCAGCATCCGTTGCAGCTTGTTCGAAATGGCGAGTATTAGCTTGGGTATGAGATTTAAAATCCTGACCTATTCTGCCATAGTAATGACTACGATCCTCGTATTCCTCGAGAAATTCTTTTTTGTCTGCAATTTTTTCTAGCATTTCTTTAGCCAATTTATCCTGGTAATCCGCTAAGTCATTATGGTCGTTATATGTTCTGGCATTCTGTGTGATCTTTCCATTATCTGTGTCTTGTGCTTCAAGTTGGCCCAACTGCGCGCAGGCAACCAATAAAGAAATCATAGGCAGCACTGTAAGATATTTTACCAATTTTATATTCATGATCGTGACAATTCCAAGTAGATCAACACAGGCGCGCATCCTGCCGAATCAATACATCAATGTATATGAGGAGAACCATGGTTTATTCCTAAAGGAAACCATTGGATAATAAGCTGATATTAGGAAAAAATCTAATTTCGAAAGCATCAATGAAGTTTATCAGTGCTCTTCGGAGATCCAGCGTGTGGCGTAACGTATCAAATCGGCGCCATCTTTTAAATTTAATTTGACACGAATATTGAAACGATGTGTTTCAATTGTTTTAATGCTGCGGCAAAGTAACTTGGCGATTTCCTGACTGCTATGTCCTTGCCCAATCAAGTGTAGCACCTCAAATTCACTGGGAGTGAGTGTATTAATTAATTGTTCAGGTTCTGAGCCTCCGGCAATTCTTTTTAATAATTTTTCGTGCATTTGCTTACTTAAATATACGTTCCCCTTTAATACTTCACGAATAGCAGTTAGCAGCACTTCACCAGGTTCTTGTTTCATGACATAGCCACGTGCTCCGGCCCGTAGAGCTCGTTCAGCATAAACTGATTCATCATGCATGGAAATAAAAAGTACCGGAAGAGTAGGGATTAGAGCATGCATACTTTTTATTACTTCGAAGCCAGATACTGTTTTAAGGGTAACATCTAACAGAACGATATCGACAGGACCGGTTTTCCTGAGTATTGCCATCGCTTCGTTGCCATCTCCCGCTTCAGCAAACACTTCCATATCTGGTTCCATATTGATGAGCATCGCCATGCCGTGTCGTAACATGGCATGATCATCTACCAGCATCACTTTAGCTTTCACAGTTGACATACTAAGCCATCCGCATTTCTAAACGAACTTCAGTGCCACCTTCGTTGCGCGACAGAAATTCTAGCTTTGCACCTAATTGTTTTGCACGATATTGCATAATTTTAATACCCATACCCGATTTTTCTTTATGATTGGCATCAATCTCAACAAAACCGCTGCCATCATCGCAAATTGATAGACACAATATCCCCTCATTGGAATTCAATGATATAGCAATATGTTGTGCTTTACCGTGACGTATTGCATTATTGGCAGCCTCTTGCGCAATTCGATATAGATTAAGCGCCAGACTGTTATCGCTAAAAATGATGCTATTTTTATATGAGAAATCACAGATAATGTTGTAAGTTGTTGCTATTCTCGTTGCTAGCATTTGTAATGCAGGTATCAAGCCATTAGCTTCCAATTCAAAAGGCAGCAGTCCTTGAGCGAGCTGCTTGATATGTATAACAGCAATCTGTGCTTGTGAGGCAATGGAAGCTGCTACGGGTGCCATACTTTCATTTCCCGCGGCAAGTATCTGTTTCTCAAGCGCTCTGGCTTGATAGCCAATTGCAGCTATTTGTTGACCAAGATTATCGTGTAATTCTTGTCCAATCGTATTGGCTTGTTCTTCTGCTACAAATACCAGCGTTTGCTCTAAACGCTTACGTTCAAGCCAGCTTTCCAGGTCGCTTGCGACTGCATTAATGAGTTTATGTTCTTCCGGTAATAGGAATGGCTTATCGGCCGGATAAAATACTCGTAATTGACCACAGACACCCCCGTTGACACTAATTTCAGAGCTATAAGTACATGCGGGATCTCGTTCTGCACGCGAATGATCACGAGTCTTTTTGATGATTTTCGTTTTTGATTGCAATTGAGATATAAGATTTTGATTATATTTTCCGGAGGTAAATCGCCAGCCATCCAGTTCGATGACAGCGGTGGCAATTTCCGGAAATTGCATGGCGGGTATTAAATTCTCAAAAATATTCTGACAAACATTATCTAGCGATGATTCCACTCCGATTCCGCGGCGGATTTCATAGAGACAGGTGATTTCCTTTAAACGCTCGCGCAGTAGCTCATCCACTTGTTTGCGCTCATGCCACTTGGCTAAATCATCCGCAATGGCATCAATGAGCCTTTGTTCCTCCAGCACCAAAAATGGTTGGTCTTCAGGATAGAAGACACTCAAATAACCATATACCTTGTCATTCAGGCTTATGGTTGATTGCAGAAAAGATCCAATGGCATCACTTTTTTGATAACACGCATAACATACTTTGTCATCAATGCTTGTTTTTGATTGTAACTTGTCGATTCGATTCTGATCATAGTCGCTGGAGGTAAATCGTTTGCCGTTGAGTTCGATGACAGCGCTAGCAATTCCAGGGAACTGCATGGCGGGTATCAGGTGCTCAAAAATATTCTCACAAACATTATCTATGGATAATTCTAACCCCATACTCCGACGAATTTCATAAAGACAAGTAATTTCTTTCAGACGTATACGTAGTAATTCTTCAACTTGCTTGCGCTCAAGCCACTTTGCCAGATCGCTCGTGATGGCATCAATGAGTCTTTGCTCTGCTATCGTCAAGCAGTGTTTATTGAAGACGCTTAATTGACCACATACCTTACCACTGACACAAATCTTCGATTCCAAACCATGTGCCAGGTTCTGACTCTGATTCATAGAGGCCATTCGTTTTTCATCAATCTCAATTACGACGAAAGTGCTTTCCGGATAATGCATAGCTGGTATCAAATATTTAAAAATATTCTGGCAAACTGCATCCACCGATAATTCCAATCCAGTACTGCGACGAATCTCGTAAAGACAAGTGATTTCTTTCAGGTGCTCGCGCAGCTCAGTTTCCTTATGACTCAGTTCTTTAGAAAATTGCTCAGCTGTTTCCTTAGCAGTGCGCGCTTCTCTTTCTGATTTAATCAGCTTGCGGACAAGCCAGTTCAATAGCAGTATCTCAGCGATGATCAGTCCGGCAAGATAAAGAAAAATATTTTTTAATTCTTCAGTGACTGGCTTGAATAATTCTTCTTCGTCCAGTTTCAAAGTCATGCCGAGACCGATGGCACGTAACGGTGCATATGCCTCTATCACTGGTACTTGACGATAGTCTTTGACAGCAATAACGCCACTTTTCCCATCCAATGCAAAACTTATCGGCAGCACCCCCACTTCCGTTACATATTGAAAGTACCTGAATTTTATGCCATCGATCTGGCTTATCAGACAAGCCATTTCCTTCTTGCCTTCTTCAGGCGGCGCACACAAAATGAACTCTCCAGTTTTGCCGATTGATCTAATTTCACTGAATCTCCGCGTCAGCTTCGGTAGTATGATTTCTGTTGTGATGCTGCCAATACGGCGCTGTTCTTCATCTAATATATCTTTACTGGTGCGCAGAATGAACTGTCCATCCCATATTATGGATGTGTTACTGTATTTATTCAGTGGTATTGATTGGGTTTGTTTTTCAGAGAAACGTCCCGCTTGTGACAATAAATTACCATTCTTGTCATAAACGACCGCTGCCGAAAATCCTATCTTGGTCAATGAGTCGACATTTCTTTTTAGGTCGTGAAGCGCGCTAACGTTGTCTGGTTGTGCGCTGAGTTCCTGCATGGACTGAACGATGAAAGGGCGAAGCGCTAATGCATGAGTATCTGCCAAACCCTTTTGGACCAGATTTTCAATTAAAAGTGCTTTGCCTTGTAAAGCAACCCCCAATCCTCGACCAAGCGCCGACTCAATCTGTTGTCGCATCGCACTATAGACTGCAAACCCCGTTGTTAATGTTAATCCCAACAATAGTAAGCCACCAATAATGCTGATCTTTCGGTCATCACGTGTTAAAAACAAGTCACTACTCTCCTTTTGAGCTCCGCGATTGTGTCATTCAGATTATAAGGATAATGATTCGACAACTCCAAAGATTGGCGGACTCAATCCTCGAAGTGTTATCTATGCGGTGTCATGAGTAATTCTTTCGTAAGCAAGAACTTAATAGAATGAAGGCATTGTTATCCCCATCCAGAGCATCACCAGGATAATCATAGTAAGACCTATCCCAATCGTTCCAATTATCGTGCCGATCAATATGGTTACACCATCTCTGTTCAGAAGCCCCAGAGACATCACTAATATTCCCCAGCCTGGTGCAAAATTAGTTAAGGGTAGAGGAAGTGTTATCGATAAGGCAAAAACAAAGGAAAAAATACCGATAATTCTCTCCCATGTATGCACGCTGATATAGGTCATACGCGGTTGCATGCGGTTTTCAATTTTTTTAAGCCAGGGATTTGCTTTTATAACTACTTTTTCAAGACTTGATCGTTTAATTGATTTCTTTTCAATCCAGACTGGCAACCAGGGTGCCCGCATACCAAGAATCATTTGTACCGAGAAAATGAATAACGGGATAGAAAAGAACGTCGTATAACCCGGTGGTACGGGTATTGGAAGACATATTGGCAGAGCAGCGATGGCCATTAAGATACCAAAACCTCGCTCATGAAGCGCATTTTTAATTTCACCTACAGTCATCGCTTCTTTTGTATTTTCTACTACGACAATTGCCAGAAAATCAGAAGTAGGGCGCTCTTTGATTGTCATGAGTTACTCCTCTTTCAACATTGAATGCGAGCCAGTTCACAAAATTTAAATAAGCTATTCATATCGAAGTGCATCAACTGGTTTAAGTGAAGCAGCCTTCTTGGCAGGATAAAAACCAAAGAATATGCCAACCGCAGAAGAAAATAGAAAAGCCAAACCAATCATGCCGAGTGTAACGACAATGAGCATATCAGCAACTTGACTGACTATCCAAGCACCACCAATACCCAATAACAAACCAATCAAACCACCCATGATGCAGATCATCATAGCCTCTAGAAGAAACTGCGTAAGAATTGCACGCTGATTGGCACCAATTGCCATACGAATACCTATTTCCCGGGTGCGCTCAGTTACTGATACTAGCATAATATTCATAATGCCAATCCCGCCAACCAATAAAGATACCGATGCAATGGCGCCCAATACAATCGACATAACTTTGGCGGCGCCTGTCGCAACATCAGCAATTGCAGTCAAATTACGCACTGTAAAATCATTCTCTTTGCCTTTTGCGATGCGATGGCGTTGGCGTAATAGCTGGGTGATCTCAATCTCAGCTATATCCATATCATTCGCTGATTTTCCCTGCACTAACATATAACGGATCGAACCAGGAAATTGATTGCCGGTAATTTGCCTTTCACTGGTAGTAATCGGTATGAAAACATTGTCATCCTGGTCGCGTCCCGTCAGGCTTTGTCCCTTAGCCATCAAAACACCGGTAACCAGAAAGGGGCGGTTCGTAATGCGTATGGTTTTTCCAATCGGATCTTCATCATTGAATAGATTCCTTGCTGTGATGGAGCCTAATACAACCACACGGGCGGCTGAACGCAGATCGGATTCTGTAAACGTTGTGCCTGATTCCATTTTCCAGCTGCCCACCGCAAAATAATCCGGTGTGGTGCCTGTGACAAGGGTACTCCAGTTCCTGGCGGCGTAATTGAGCTGTACCGTACCGGATGTGACAGGTGCAGTTGTGCTAATGGATGGTAATTCCGCAATCGCATGCGCGTCATTAATTGTTAATGTTCTGATGCTGCCGCTCCCAAAACTGAACCCACCGGAAGATGTGGCACCCGGAACTACAATAAAAAGATTACTGCCCATAGCAGCGATGGTTTGATTGATTTTAGTTTGAGCACCTTGACCAATGGATAACATTAAAACGACAGCAGCCACGCCAATAATCATACCCAGCATCGTTAAGCCTGTACGCAAGCGATTCTGCCGCAAGGCACGTAATGCTTCACCGATAATTGCAAACAAGTTCATTGCGCCAACGGAAACTGGTCGTGATTATTATGTATTGGAGTGGGATTGGAAATAATGATTAGATCAACTGAAATCATACAACCTCATGTAAATTTGTCTCAGCAGCGTTGTTCTTATCTACAATGATATAACCATCTTTCAAGCGAATTAATCGCTTTGCATAAGCTGCGATATCATTTTCATGCGTAACAAGCACAATCGTTATGCCCTCGTCACGATTGAGTTGTTGAAACAATAGCATGATCTCTCGACTGGTGTGCGTATCCAGGTTTCCTGTCGGTTCATCAGCCAGAATCAGCGGTGGGTGATTAATCAATGCGCGACTGATTGCGACACGCTGTTGCTGGCCACCGGAAAGCTGATTGGGCTGGTGCATCGCAAAACTTTCCAGTCCAGTACGACGAAGAAACTCTAATGCTTGCTTGCGACTATTGGAACGGCTGATGCCGGCATAAAGTAATGGTATCGCCACATTATCCAAGGCGGTCATGCGTTTAAGCAGATTAAATCCCTGAAATACGAAGCCAATATTCTGATTGCGGATACGAGCGAGCTCGTCGCTGGAAAGCACGGCAACATTCTTGCCGGATAACCAAAAAGATCCGCTCGTCGGTGTATCTAGGCAACCAAGTATATTCATCAGTGTTGATTTTCCTGATCCTGAGTGCCCCATAATGGCAACAAATTCCCCCGGATTGATGGTCAGATTGATATCGAATAAAACCTGGTTAGTGATGGTTTTGCCATTGGCATCTTGCAGACTATAGATTTTACAAAGATTCTCTATACGAATAAGTGGACTGGCGGGGTGATTGGACTGAATCGATGACATTAGAATATTCTTAAGCGGAACTTGCTTTCGGATTCTTTTTTATCGGCAATCTCACTGATAATTACTTTATCCCCCGCCTTTATTGCGCCATTAATAATTTCAGTGAAATTGCCATCAGAAATTCCAGTAATGACATTAACAGGAACGGGTTGGTCTTCTGATAGATGATACAGAATTGATTGATTGGCAGATTTAGCCATTTTACTACCCTCGCTTAATTCAATATCTTTGGGCTCAAAACGTAAAGCGGCATTGGGTACACGTAAAACATCATTTTTCTGGTTGACAACAAAATTTATGTTGGCAGTCATGCCAGGTAATAATGTTCCATCGTCATTATCAACCATGGCAACTACGTTATAGGTGACAACATTCTCCTGAATCGTTGGATTAAGCCGAACTTGTTTTACTGTGCCAGTAAATTTACGTTGCTGAAATGCATCGACGGTAAAATTAATGAGCTGACCGATATGTAACTGACCGATATCCGCTTCAGCGACACTGATGTTGATTTGCATTTGCCGGAGGTCTTTGGCGATTTGAAATAAAATCGGTGTCTGAAAATTGGCAGCCACTGTCTGGCCAATATCAACATCCCGTGCGATGACTACCCCGGATATAGGGGAACGGATAACACTATAATTGAGGTTGGTTTGGTCTCGCTCAACTTGAGCCTTACTGACTGCCAATTGCGCTCGTGCTACTTCCATTTCCTGCTCAATCATTTGTAATGCCTCAAGTGAAATGAATTCCTTTTCTTTTAGCAACTGATGGCGTTTCAATTTACTATCAGCGATTCTTAAGGTTACTTGCGCATTAAGAAAATTTGCCTTGGATTGCTGCAATTGAGCATGCAGTAGAGCTGGATCCAGTTCAGCCAATTTCTGCCCAATT
>Ga0154020_10002871_pt1 | contig 20941 bp, 18 predicted proteins | sample Klosneuvirus_201_FD_109709 | JGI IMG/M metagenome (GOLD analysis project Ga0154020, IMG submission 109709) | Active sludge microbial communities from wastewater, Klosterneuburg, Austria - Klosneuvirus_20160825_MG | ecosystem: Engineered > WWTP > Aerobic digester > Activated sludge | place... | reverse complement strand
GCATTAAGATTAAAGTATAAGATTCCCAATGAAAATTATACTTTAATCTTTAAATCATATTTGAATGATTAAAGATAATTTAATTGCCATCAAATCTTCAATTCCTGCATTAGTAACGCTGGTGGCTGTTTCTAAAACCAAACCCATCGAAGCTGTTGCAGAAGCTTATGCCGCCGGTCAAAAAGATTTTGGCGAAAATTATGTTCAGGAACTTTGCGATAAGCACGAACAATTACCAAAAGACATCAATTGGCATTTCATAGGGCATCTTCAAAGCAATAAAGTAAAATACATTGCGCCGTTTGTTTATTTAATTCATGGTATCGATAGCTTCAAACTATTGGAAGAAGTCAATAAACAAGGGCAGAAAAACAACCGTGTGATCAATTGCTTATTGCAAATTTTTATTGCCAGTGAAGAAACCAAATTCGGATTATCCTTTGATGAGTGTGAATCTATTTTGAACTCTGAGGAATTAAATAAACTTCAGAATATTAAAATTTGCGGATTCATGGCCATGGCATCTAATACTGATAATGAAGTTCAAATAAGAAAAGAATTTAAATCGCTTAAACAATTTCAAATACGGGTAGCTACTTCCACTCGCCCGCTTTCCATCTTATCATTTGGCATGAGCAGTGATTATAAAATCGCTATTGAAGAAGGAAGCAACATGATTAGAATTGGCAGTAGTATTTTTGGCGAAAGGGTTTACGCCAAATGAGCGGGGAACTGGCTGCAATAATTACAACACTTTGCTGGAGCTTAGGAATTTTTCCGTTTACCGAAGCCACAAGAAGGATCGGTGCTGCGCCCATCAACCAATACCGATTATTGTTAGCGTGGTTAATCATTTCGACTATTTTAATAATTCACAATAGCATTAGCGTCTCTGCCCTTTTCACTTCACCACAAAGCATGCATTATCTTTTTCTGGGACTTTCAGGTGTAATTGGCTTTACAATTGGGGATTATTGCAGTTTTACTTCATTTAAATTATTAGGGCCAAAACTTGGAAGTTTATATACAACATTCGCGCCAGGCGCAGCTTTAACAATAGGCTTTTTAGTTTTAGGGGAAAAAATAAACTGGATTGGTATTGTTGGAGTATTCATTACCATTGGTGGTGTCATTTGGTTAACCTTATCCAAAAAAGACATTGTTGCCGCAGAATCTGCCGGCTTTAAACGCGATAAAAAAGGAATTATATTAGGTATAACCGGAGCGTTGTGTCAAGGTACCGGGTTAGTATTATCAAAATACGGTATGGATTATTATTCCGAGAAGCTTCCAACTATGCATGCTGTATGGATAAGGTTATTGTTCGCCTTCGGTATTGCTTTTTTGGTTTCGTTATTTGCTAAACGTTTAATTAAAAATTCAAAACCTATTTTAGCCAATCAAAACAATGCCATCCCATTCATGGTGCTTGGCACATTTTTAGGGCCTGTGGCGGGTGTATCATTTTCACTTGTAGCCATTCAGAAAATGGAAGTAGCCGTAGCACAAACCATTTTTGCATTATTACCCATTTTTGTATTACCTGTAAATTTATTGGTGTACAAGGAGAAAATAACGATACAGTCGGTATTTGCTTGCATCACCGCTATTTTTGGAGTACTATTATTAATTTGGAGAAATAAGTTTTAATGGAAGATTTACATGGCGTAAAATATTTTAGCCTCAAAATGGTCAATAAATTTGTTGAGGAAAATGAAAATAATCCGAAAGTAGCAAAAGACCTCATGAAACTAATTTTCAGCGAAGACGACAATTTATCTATGCGGGCTTCCTGGACCTTACAGCATCTGAGTTTTAAAAAACCGAAAGTGATCAATCCGCTTATTCCAGATCTGATAAAGTTTTTAAAGAAAAAGAATCAGCACACCGGCTCCATCCGTAATGTGATCAGAATATTCCAGGAAATAGAGCTCCCTGAAAAATATTGCAGCGAAATTTTCGACATCTGCCTGAAGTATGCAAAAAACGCAGGAATGCCGCACGCGGTTAGGGTATTTTCTATTTATGTACTCACGAAAATTTGTGTGATGTACCCTGAATTGAAATATGAAGTTGAATTAATTCTTTCTGAGTTAAAAGAGCATCCGCAACCACCTTCATTAGTGGCTTGTATAAGAACGACTACAAAAACCCTGCTCAAACTTGAAAGAGCTGCCTTTAATACATCAAAAAAGCAAAAACACTAAGGGCATTAGCAAGCGTAATCACATCCAGAGAATGTGGCACTTCGTTCATATTGTAACCGAACAATACAAAAGTTAATATGCCGCACAAAATCGAAATAAACAGCAATGAATAAGATTTTTGAATAAAAAAATCTTTCGTGAAATTTCCGAACCTTACTTTGATGGCTTTATGTAAAACCCAATCGTAACCAATCAGTATTTTCTCACTGACTTTAGGTAAGGTGCAAGTATCTTGAATGCTCACATCATATTCTTTTCCGCTTAATGTGACAAAAACAGCAAGACTAAAAACACGCGTATTGCCTTTCACTTTCTCACCGAAATAAGGAGTAATAGTTTGCACATAGTGATTGGAAAAATTACAGGGATTTAAAAACGAAAATATAATCTCGGTATAAATCAGAACTGCTATGACATTAAAAATATTAAAGATTTTAAACTGCTTTGTTTTTTTAAACTGCGCCGTTTGATACGCTTTGCGCATTCGTTTCAATTTAATCAGCTTATTTACTTCTTCGAAGGTTAAAGGTTGCCTTTGAGGCCTTTTATTAGGCTCCTGCTGCATTAATTGATTTCTTTCTCAATCAAATAATTGTTCCTGTCGGGTGAGTTGCGCAAAATGAGTTCACCCAGAAATCCTGCAAGGAACATCATTGTTCCCAATATCATGGTGGTTAAAGCAATGTAAAATGAAGGACGGTCTGTAATTTTTCTTGCCGCAATATGTGTGAATACATGATACAATTTATCAGCACCTAAATACACGGTTGCCATAAATCCGAATATGAACATGATGGTTCCAATCAATCCAAAAAAGTGCATTGGTCTTTTCCCGAACTTCGATAAGAAAGTGATGGTCATTAAATCCAAAAAACCATTGATAAACCTGTCCCAACCAAATTTACTGGTTCCGTATTTTCTCGCCTGGTGCTGAACTACCTTTTCGCCAATTTTACTAAAGCCGGCGTTCTTTGCTAACACCGGTATAAAACGGTGCATTTCGCCATAAATCTCAATGCTCTTCACAACCTCTTTACGATAGGCTTTTAATCCGCAATTCATGTCATGCAGTTTAATTCCTGATATTTTGCGGTTGGTCCAGTTATATAGTTTAGAAGGTAAATTTTTTGTAAATGCATTATCGTAACGTTTTTGTTTCCAACCGCTCACCAAATCATATCCTCCTTCGGTAACCATTTTGTACAATTCAGGTATTTCATCCGGACTATCTTGTAAATCGGCGTCCATGGTTATAACCACATCACCTTTTATAGCTTCAAAACCTACATGTAAAGCCGGAGATTTGCCATAATTACGGCGGAATTTAATACCACGAACATTGGAATCGCCTTGTTTTAAGCCTTCTATGATTTTCCAGGAGTTGTCTTTGCTACCATCGTCGATAAACAGGATTTCATAACTGAAGTTATTGGCCTGCATAACCTTTCTTATCCATTCATGCAATTCCGGAAGCGATTCTGCTTCATCTTTTAATGGTATTACTATGGAAATTTGCATAATTTACTCGTACAAGAAACGGAAATAATAGTTACAAATTTTACGAATTTATTCGTGAAATTAAAATAAATGTTAATTTTGCAGCGGTGGGTAAGTCTTTCACGACCAGCTCCTGCCGAATCCCCCAGGCTGGGAACGGAGCAAGGGTAGGTGGTTGAGCGGTGCGATGGGAGTAGCTTACCCATCTTTTTTAAAAAAAATGCATCATAAATTTAAAATAGCGCTTCTTTTTGTTTTCATTTCAGGTTTTTGCCTTTCACAAACCATTTATGGTGGTATGGCACCCGACAGCATCCGAAAAAAATGTGAAGCAGTTATTATTTCAGAAATTGGCAATACCGTTTTTAAAAACAATGTAAAATTCATTAAAAGCGATGCGCATACGAAGGAGAAAGTATTGAACAGCTATACCCTATTCTACTCATTCACTTTCCCTAATGTAAAAGAAAGCCATGTTGTGTTTACAATGGAGTATAATTTAAGCGGCAACAAAAGTGGTGTAATTAAAGACATAGCCTACAAAAATCACACACGGCTACCGTCTGATCTTAAAAAAACAGGTGCAAAAATCATTAGCTACAACGATGCAAAAAAAACTGCTCTCGCGACCGATACAAGCTTAAAAAAGTTTGAGAACAAACTCTATGGTGAATTATCTACCGAATACGACAATATTAAAAAAGACTATTATTTTGTGTGGTATTTCTACTACATGGAGCCCTGCAAGAACTGTGAAGCAGAAATGTACACGACTCACAATGTATTTATAAATGCTTCAAACGGGAAAGTGATTAGTACCGGGAAAAAGTAATTTCCATTCTTGAATTTAACGAGCATCGGTTTTTCACGGCCTTTTTGAAGGGAAAGTCCGCCTCATTTGAAGCGGAATCGTCCAATTAAAAATCATCAACATTCTATAAACATTTGCCCAAAGTGATGTCAAGTCGTTTACTTTTGTGGTTCGACAATCTCACCAACCAAATTGTCGTGTTAAAAAATAAACAAGAAAAAAAATACATCATGAAATTTTTTATTGATACAGCCAACCTGGCACAAATTAAGGAAGCACAAGACTTAGGTGTTTTAGACGGAGTAACAACTAACCCGTCTCTAATGGCTAAAGAAGGCATTAAAGGACAAGACAATATTTTAAAACATTATGTCGACATCTGTAAATTGGTAACCGGAGATGTAAGCGCCGAAGTTATTTCAACCGATTTTGAAGGCATGGTACGTGAAGGCGAAGCTTTAGCTGAATTGCATCCGCAAATTGTGGTGAAAGTACCAATGATCAAAGAAGGCGTTAAAGCCATTAAATATTTCAGCGAAAAAGGTATCCGTACCAATTGTACATTGGTATTTAGCGCAGGGCAAGCCTTGTTAGCTGCCAAAGCAGGCGCTTCATATGTATCGCCTTTTATTGGCCGTTTAGATGACGTGAGCACAGACGGCATGCAATTAATTTCTGACATTCGTCTTATTTACGATAATTACGGTTACGAAACCGAAATTTTAGCGGCTTCAGTGCGCCACCCTATTCACATTATACAATGTGCTAAATTAGGTGCAGATGTTGCTACTTGTCCGTTAAGCGCTATTACTGCTTTACTGAACCACCCTTTAACCGATAAAGGTTTGGCGCAGTTTTTAGCGGATGCGAAGAAGTAAGAACAAACCGGACCCCGAGCTTGTCGAGGGGCCCGAATAAAATAATACAATCCCCTTACAAAAGCCATCCTTTAAAAGATGGCTTTTTTATTGGGGAGAATTTGTATATTTATTAAAGCTAATTGTAATTAGTAGTTTTAAATAAAACTCATGAAAAAAATAATTTTACTATTATTTACAATTACATTGACCTTTCATTTCAAAGCCACTGCACAAACCGTATGGACCATTGGTCCAATGTTACATTATAGTTTCGGTGGTGAAAAACGGCATTTCTCTTTTGCTATGGAACTTGCTTATTGGAATATTAAAAATGTACCCTACAGTTTTGATGGAGGCATTGAGTTTAGTAAAAAACGCACGCGTATATACTGCGAAGCACAAACAGGCATCGGTTTTACAGGTGTTTCTGTTGGTCCTGTTATTGAATACAACAAAGAAGAACATAAATTACGCGCAGGTTATCAAATGACAGCGTGGCTAAATTATTTTCTTGGATTTGATTACAGATACCGCCGAATTGACAAAACAAATTTCAATTGCATTGGCACTTATGCTAAACTTCCATTCGCAACAAAAGACATGAAATCATCCAACGGCAAGAACTACGGCGGATGGGATGATTAGAATTTTCTTTTCGACCTTCTTCTTTCCTCTTCCCTTCTCATACTTTCCTGACGACGCTTACCTCCTTTATTCACCTTCTTGTTTTTATCAAGTTTCTCGGTAAACGCACCTGTAGGAACAACAATCTTTTTCATTTTTGCCAGGTTCTTATCCCTTGTCACGGGCTTTTCTTCCTGCGTCAATTCTTCATCAATCACAACATCTTTGGGCAATGTCAAAACTTTAATTTTCTTATTCATTAAGGCTTCAATACCTCTTTTCATTATTTGCTCGCTTTCAGTTACAAAACTAATGGCAATTCCTGTCTTATCTGCCCTACCCGTTCTTCCAATCCTGTGAATATACACACTTGGATCAGGCGGCATATCAAAATTTATGACGTGAGTAATATTAGCTAAATCCAAACCTCTTGCCATCACATCAGTAGCAATAAGAAGTTGGTTAACCCCATCATCAAACTCTTCTACTGCTTTAAATCGCTGCGGTTGTGTTTTATTAGAATGTATTACGCCAAACAAATTCTTAAATTCATCGTCTAACTCTTTTGCAAGCGCATCAGCTATTTTTTTGTTTTTTACAAACAACAGTACTTTCGTCATTTCCTCATCGTTCTTTAATAAGGATTTCAATAAATTAATTTTACTGTAAAAATTGAGAATGTTATATGAACGCTGAACTATTTTTTCCAGTGGCGTACCTCTTGAAATCAGCTCGATATATTCCGGATTATTAAAATTATCTGCAATAATTTTCTCTACATCCTCCGTTAAAGTAGCTGAGAACATCAGATTCTGCCGCTTCTTAGGCAGAATGTCCATTATTTGCGTTAATTGAGCCCTGAATCCTAAATTCAACATTTCATCCACCTCATCCACTACAAATTTCTGAATTAAGTTAAGCTGAAGAACTCTGCAACTGGATAAATCTATAACACGTCCGGGTGTGGCAACAATTACATCGAGACCGGCATAAACCAGTGTTTTTTGGGTATTGATATTAGAACCGCCGTACACGCCACCAATCCGGACACTCATGTACTTTGCTAATTTTTCTAATTCGCCTACTACCTGAACAACCAACTCTCTTGTTGGTACCACAATCAACACTCTGGGTTGTTTTTGATCAGAATAAGTTAACTGACGAAGAATCGGCAACAAATAAGCAAAAGTTTTTCCTGTTCCTGTTTGAGCTATACCAACAGCATCACGACCCGACATAATCACTGGAAATGCTTTTTCCTGCACCGGAGTTGGATTATTAAACCCCAAATCAGCTAAAGCGCGGAGTATTTGTTTGGTAAGATTAAGTTCAGTAAATGATTTCATCAGATCTTAAATTCAAGCAAAGATACTTTATTTATTTCACTCATGTATTACCCTGTAATCTGTAACAATACGTTATTCGGCTTGATAGAGTAAATTAGTTTTAAAATATTTTTTACTTATTTATCCGTATTTCCCGGTTATTTAGCCAATTGTAATTAATTATACCTACATTTCAATATTATAAATTTCTACCGGATGCATTAAAGACCATTCATGCAAAGGCAAAAGTCGAAATTCATTCTGCACCTTTTATGTTAATTTAAAAAACATGTTTATGAAAACTGTCCGACTAATTGCAATCTGCATCTTTATTACTTCCATATCTAAAGCCCAAACTTTTTCCTACGCGGATATTTTCACTGCAAAAAAAGTTTATTTTTATGGCTATGACTTTACTAATTTTAAACTAATTGAAGCCAAACGCATTGGCAAGGACGAAAAAATGAAATCGTTTATATTTGACCTGATACAAATAATGAATGTGAAGCGTGATGAAAAAGTATTTGCAGGATACATGAAAAAAGACACGGTAATTTTTAGTCAGGATATTGTAAATACATTGAATACAAAAATCAACAAGGAAAATATTATTGGTTCACAAATTGATGTTAACCGGCACAAGATTCCTAAAGACTCGCTTCAATTAATGATTAACAAATATGACACAAAAGGCTTGTCGGGAATTGGTTTTGTTGAGATTATAGAATGTTTTTACAAACCAAAAAAAGAAACCTCGATTTGGTATGTTTTCTTCGATATTTCGTCAAAAAAAATACTCGATACTTATGAAGGTTTTAACCGCGATGCCGACAGTTACCATGGTTTGGCCGAATACTGGAGCGTAGGGGTTGCTACAAGTATGGGCTTTTACTTTAATGATCATTATAAAAAGGTAAGGAAAGTTAGCCTTAAACAGAATAAGTAAGTTCATATCATTCAGTCCATTCTATTTGGTCTTCCCCATTGCCTAAAGCAATTATTATTAGTATTTTTACTGCTAAATAACTTCAAAAAGCTATTAGCACTATTTATTCAACTGCACAAACATGATAATTGAACCAAAAATCCGCGGTTTTATTTGTTTAACTTCTCATCCTGCAGGATGCACGAAAAACATTCAAACCCAAATCAACTATATTAAATCAAAGGGGCCAATTGATGGTCCAAAAAAAGTTTTGGTGATTGGCGCCTCAACAGGTTTTGGTTTAGCATCCCGCATTAGTAGCGCCTTCGGATCAAATGCAGCAACCATTGGTGTGTTTTTTGAAAAATCCCCTGAGGCAGGGAAACCCGGATCGCCTGGATGGTATAATTCTGCTGCTTTTCAAAATGAAGCTGAAAAAGCAGGCATTTATGCTAAAAGTATTAATGGTGACGCCTTTTCTAACGAGATAAAGCAAAAAACTATAGATTTAATTAAAGCCGATTTAGGTCAAATTGATTTGGTAATCTATAGTCTGGCTTCACCTGTCAGAACGAATCCAAATACAGGAATTACACACCGATCTGTATTAAAACCAATAGGACAGTCATATACCAATAAGACCGTTGACTTCCATACCGGTAAAGTTACCGATATTACCATTGAACCATGTAATGATGAAGATGTAGCAAACACTGTTGCAGTTATGGGTGGTGACGACTGGAGTATGTGGATTGATATACTTAAACAATCTAATTTATTAGCCCCAAAAGTAGTAACAGTTGCTTATTCTTATATAGGTCCGTCTATTACAGAACCTGTTTACCGCAAAGGTACGATTGGCCGCGCCAAAGATAATTTGGAAGCTACAGCCTTTACTATTACCGATAAATTAAAAGATATAAATGGTAAAGCATTTGTGTCTGTTAACAAAGCTTTAGTTACTCAAGCGAGTTCTGCAATTCCGGTTATTCCGCTGTACATTTCTTTACTTTATAAGATCATGAAAGAAGAAGGTATACATGAAGGGTGTATTGAACAAATTCAGCGCTTATATGCAGAACGTCTTTTCACCGGGAAAGAAATCCCTACCGACTCTAAAGGAAGAATCCGTGTTGACGATTGGGAGATGCGCGAAGATATTCAAAACAGAGTAACCGAATTGTGGAAGATTGCTAATACAGAAAATTTACCTCAAATTGGTGACTTGAACGGGTATAAAACAGATTTTCTTAACCTCTTCGGGTTCGGGCATAACGATGTGGATTATACCGCTGACGTAAATGAAGTGGTTCCAATTAACGGCTTGGTTTAATTCCGGAAATTTTTGAATTACTTTTATCATGATAATATTGATACAGGCCGTTTAATATCCCGTTTTCTTACAACTGAAGATAAAATTACCTGGACAAAATTTCTTAGCGATAAAGAATCAACTCAATTTTTCCCAACCTCATCCTTTAAAACACCTGAAGAATATTCTGATTTCTGGATTGAAAAACAGTTGCTGCGGTACAAAGAAAACCGGTATGGTCTTCAGGCTTTAATACATAAAGACACCTGTGAATTCATTGGGCAGTGTGGTTTATTGCTTCAGGAGATAGATGGTATTCCCGAACTTGAAGTTGGCTATCACATTTTCAAAAATCACCGCGGAAAAGGTTATGCCACCGAAGCGGCCAAAACTTTTAAGGCGTACGGACTAAAACACAAACAGGCCGAGTCAATTATTTCGATTATTCATACAGAAAATCTGAATTCACAAAATGTAGCCATCAAAAACGGCATGCAACTTGAGAAAAAAAGTAAATGGATGGATTTGGATGTTTTTATTTTCAGATAAACTTACCTTATAAGCTTAAAGGTGCTCGATTTCAGCACAGGCTCTTTATCCATATACGTTTCAACTGAAACTTGATATACATAAGTTTCCATATTCTGCGGAACACCGTTGTAAGTACCATCCCACCCTATATTAATATCATTTGATTCAAATAACAATTGTCCCCAGCGGTTAAATATTCTGAAATAATTCAACTTACGTATACCCCATCCATCTACATAAATAATATCATTTACTCCGTCGCCATTTGGTGTAAATGCTGTCGGTACATCTACGCTCGATTTAGGTTCGATATGAATAGAATAAGTGTTTATGACTTTAAAGCAACCCATACTGTCTTCAACGCTTACATAATATTTTATATCAACTGTAGTGGTAGAAACAGGTATCGGACAATTGGTACAACTTAAACTGGTGCCGGGATTCCATATATAATTAAATCCATAACCGGCATATCCTGGTACATTAACAATTTGACCAATTACAACGGATGTGTCCCAGTTTACAGAAGGAGGCGGTTGCTGAATATAAACTGATTCGGTAATTTTATTAGTACAACCATTCGGGTCAGTTATTTCAATTGTATAAATGGTAGACGTTGTTAATGTTGCAACAGGATTAAAAATTGTTGAATCGTTTAAGTTGATCCCGGGATGCCATATATAAGTGTATCCTGGCTGGCCATTTGCAATTAATTGCGATGGCTTACCTGCACAAGTATCCTGTGATTGAATTGTTGCGTTAGGCGCCGACATAATTGTCATAACCTTCCTCATTGTATCTTTACAGCCATACTGGGTATCCGCTATTAATAATGTAACAGTATAAATTCCGGGTGTGGCATATGTATGCCCCGGATTTAAGGCTGCACTAGTTCCTCCGTCGCCAAAGTTCCACGACCAGGTGGTTGCATTGGTAGAAGTATTGGTAAATACATCAGGCATACCAACACAATGCACCGTATCAATTTTAATCAATTCATTATTCCTTTTGAAATTTGCAATCACATCACGTATCGTTATCGTCTGCACCACCGAATACCTGCAGGCTGAATCACTCGTCCAATAAATTAAAGTAGCGTTGGTTGTTCCTCCCGGCGGGTGAAAAGTATAAGAGTGCGTTGCCGGCGATATATTTCCTGCATCGGTACCATCGCCGTAATCCCAATGCCACGTATAAACATTATTAGTGTCTTTAATGGTGAATACAATTGCTTCGCCTTTACAAACGGTGTTTTTATCTGTAAAGAAATCAGCATTTGCTCCTAAAACAGTAATTGTGTGAGAAACAGTAGATGCACATCCGAAAGAACTTGTTACAGTTAAAGTAATAGGATAATTTCCGGGAGAAGTATAAGTATTCCCTACAGTAGCAGTACCTACAACCGGTCCACCACTTGACAAATTCCAGTTTCTAGGCCCGGGCACAGCATTTATAGAGGTATCGGTAAACACAATAGCGCATCCAGTACAAGCTACAGTGCTCGTCACATTACACTGATTCACATAACTAAACCCTGCAATCGGATAATTTTGAACATAAACCGGGAAAGTCGTTGCGCCTTTGCAACCAGATGCATCAGTTGTTGATAACGAAACGGTATATACACCGGCATTGGTAAAGCTGTGAGCAATTGAAGTAGCCGTTACTGTTTGTGTTGGACTACCGTCATTAAAATTCCACACAAAACTTACCGCTCCCGGCACATTGGAAGCATTGAAATTAACCGTACTGTTAACACATATAGAATTTGATGATGACGGACTTATGAATGGCTGAGGGGCGTTGACCGTTATAGATTTCTGAACTGAATCTTTACAACCATTGGCATTTGTGGCAAATAAAGTAATAATAAAAGTTTGGCTAGGCGGTGTGGCCGTAGTGTAATTGTGCGATGCGTTTACAGCCGTAGAGGTGTTTGCTGAACCTGATGCAGGATCTCCAAAATTCCAAACATAAGTTAAAGGCGCGTCGGAAGTGCTGCTGTTTGTGGTATTCAAAATATATGAAGGCAAACACCCAACGGATGACGATGTAATAGCAAAATTAGCATTCACGCTGCTAATCGTGATTGAACTTCTTGCCGTATCTCGGCAGTTATTTGTATCACGAACAACTAACATCACATTATGTATACCGGCAGGAAGCGCATAAAAAACAGAATCATTGGTAGTAACTACTGGCGGGTATGTAGAAAAAAACCAATCGTATCCTAAACCGCACCCTTTCATGACGTCAACCGACATTGATGCATCATAAACAGTACTCACCGATGCACAACCAATGGCTGCGTTGGCAAATTGTGCCTTAATTTTCCTCACCGTTACTATTAAAGTGTCTCTAAAAGGCGGGCAACCTGCAGATGGGTTATATCCTGTTAAGATTGCCGTATAATTTCCGGAGGCTGTATAAGTATGGGATGTTGTAAATGATCCTACCCCTGTTAAAGTTTGAGTGGGCGACCCATCCCCATAATCCCAGGTGGCAGACTGCGTGTCTTGAAGTTTAGCAGCGAACTTTACTTTATAAGATGAGTCACAACGTGTATAATATCTTCCTCTTGCTATTGGTCCTTTAACAGTAACAGAGGCTGTTGATGCTACACTGGCAGAACAACCATGTGTATATGCCGTTAATGTAAAACCAAAAACACCAGTGTGATTAAACATCCATGTAGGATTGGGGTCAGTAATACAATGCGAAAAATATCCTGCATCACTATTTACATGCCAGTGGTTAACCGAATCGGCTGGGTTTGTTGTATTGATTATAGTAACGGGTTGATTCCAACAAACAACAGAAGGCGAAAAGGTAAAGCTCGGATTAGGCGGATTAACAACATTGATTACATATTTAAATGAGGTGTCGCGGCATCCGGGTACGTTTTGCACAATGTGTATTACGGTATAAGTTCCAACTGCAGTGTAAGTATGAACCGTTGTTGTGGCAGTAGGCCCACTGACATTCGGACTACCATCCCCGAAATTCCATTGATAATAATTAATAGGAGCATTTGAAAAACTACTGTCGGTAAATTTTACAGTTAGTGGTACACATCCTTCTTTTTTATCAGTATAAAAATAAGATGTTATTCTCCGTATTGAATCAAAAATATTAGTAACGGTATCGCGGCAGCCATAATTTGAAATCGCAATTAATGTTATTGGTGGTTTGTACATTTGGAAAATAGTATATGGATTCGTGCTCCCCTGCGTAATTGAATACGTTGCTGTTGCTCCTGTAGTGGAATATGTAGCAGGTGTTCCGTTTGTTGGAATGAGCCAGATGAAACTACTTCCCCATACCGAAGTATTATTAAAAGTAACTTGAAAAGGACTGTTGCAACTGAACGCCGGAGGTGTCGCTGTAAAGCTTGCCACTACTTTTTGTACATAAACAGCAAATGTTTTTGTTGCGACACAAGCACCAATAACTGCAGTTACAGTTATAGTTTGATTACCCGGAGTATAAAACCCGTGCATTATAGTGTCGTTTGGCACGTTAGATACATTTGGTGTAGCATCTCCCCAGTTCCATGTCGTATATCCCGCAATAGATGTATCCTTAATTATCATTTTATAACCATAACATATAGTATCCGGAATCTTTACCTTAACTTTTGGCAAAAGTAAGTTAACAGTTGTACTAACGGTCTTCGTACAGCTATTATTATCGGTACACGTTAATGATACAGTATAAGCTCCATTTGTGGTATAGGTTTGACTGGCCGGATTTTGTTGAGTAGAAGTTTGTCCGTTACCAAATCCCCAATTATACGTAAGTGGTCCACCACCGGGAGCACCACTCGCACATGCTGAACCGCTAAATGTTGCAGTAAAAGGTACCGTACATGAACTTAACGAAAGCGGATTACTGCTAATCACTACTGTTGGCTGGGCCGACACTTTGATAATAGCACTTTTTGTTACCGAAGAATCACAACCATTGGCGTCTTTTGCAATCAATGTTACATTAAAAGTCCCGGGAATTGTATATACGTATGTTGGATTTTGTGTATTACCAATCCCGCCGTCGCCATACGACCATTGCCAACTTGTAATTGGCGTTGTTCCGCTGCCAACTGACAAATCTGTAAACGGCACTGTCATAGGCGCACAATGACTCGCCGGAATGGTATATGAAAAATTAGGTGTTGGTTTACCATACACTTTAACTAATAAAGTATGTGTAACAGGATTGCCAAGTACAGTTGCAGAGTAATTAACTGTAAAAGTACCAGGGGTGGCATATGTGTGTGTTGGATTATTAATGTTAGACGAGGTGGCATCACCAAAACTCCACAAAATTCCTGTAGCACCTGTAACTCCCGTGAAATTAACACCAACAAGCGGTGCACAACCTGAAGTTGGTGTACATACGATTTGAGAATTGCTTTTTAATGACAAAAGAACAAGCGCAAACAATAAAAATAATTTCCGTGCCCTTTTAATCATTAAAAAATTTAATTAGATTTGATGTATATACAAATATAAAAAAATATTGTATTTATAATTCACTATAATGAGGTATAGCTATTTTTTGTTGGTAATTTTTTGCTTAATGTTCAGCAAGACCTATTCCCAAAAAGATTGCGGAACAGAATTACCTCTTAATTATGCTTCAGAACGGGCAAAATTTCAGCAATTACTAGCCAGTAGCACATTGTTACCGCACGATACTTGTTTGAACAAAAAATTGTCTATTGTGTTTTATATTTTCCTCGACAGTTTAGGTAATCCAGGGGTTAGCGCCGCCAATTTAACCACATGTATTAATAACCTCAATAAGTATTTCAAACCAATTTGCGTGAAATTCGAAAACTGCAGTACTAAATACATTCCAGAGCATGAATATAACAAGTGGGACAAGCCCAATCATGAGTTTAAAATAACCGGGAATAATAATTACTATACAGATAAAACAATTAATATTTATTTAGTAGATGTAATTCTTACTCCGGGAGGTAATGGTTATGCTTATATGCCGGGTTCTTCAAAAGATTTAATTGTGTTGAGAAAATCTGCATTAACCACTCTAACACCTGTTCATGAAATGGGGCATTTTTTCGGGTTACCACACACTTTTGCTGAAATTTCAACGAACTTGTCAGATGGCCCAAGCAGTGAAGTAGTTATAAGAACAAATTGCACTACTAATGGTGACGGATTTTGTGATACCGATGCTGACCCCTGGCCAACTGGTTCTTCAACAGCAGCATGCGGTTTCACATACGGACCAAAAGACGTCAATAATAATTACTACATGCCTCCTGTTGACAATATAATGAGCTATTGGTCTTGCCGCTGCCGATTTACTCAGGAACAATATAATTGGATGGCATATATGTATGTCACATTAAGAAATTATCTTCATTAGCCGCCTGTTATTTTTTAAACTCTGTTTCTTGTTAGATTACAGATGGGGATACCAAAGCTTAAATACAATAGAAGACTTAATTAATCATCCAAAAAAACACCTCATCATTGTACAGCATTTCAGGTATCAATCTTTAGTTACAAACCAACAATCTATTGACCTACTTCAATTTAGTTAAACTTCAAATGTAGTTGGCAAAATAATAAGTCATTAAATTGACTTTTTATTTTTATTACATATCCTAATTCAATTAAGGAATAAACTAAACTTGAAACTGTTGTTGATATCAAGCTGCCTTATATGCACCAATATGTACAATAAAAAAGCCCCGGATTTCTCCGGGGCATTTTATTATTAAATGATCAATCGGGATTATTCGATAATGATCTTCTTAGTTGTTTTGTCGCCAGTGTTATCAGTAATATTTACAAAGTAAATACCTTTTGCCAAGTGGCTTAAATCCATACCAACAATTGCATTAGTAACGCTGCTTTCAGTTTTTGCATATACAACTTGTCCTATGTTATTAATAACAGTGAAGTTGATATCACTTGCTTTAGGCATAGTAATTGCAAAGTTGAATTTACCGCTGCTTGGGTTAGGGAATACTGCGATGTTACCAGAAATACCATTGAAGTTAATTACATCTGTAATACAAGCAATTTTTGGTAAAATCGCGATAGACGCATCAATCTGCCAAGAGTTAGAAGTACCATCGTTAAACTTATTCCAAGAGTTATCATTCCATTGCTCCCATGCAGTTGAAGCCGCTGCTGTATTTCCACTTGTAGTGAAGATTGCCGCTGTATCACCTGTAACAGATGGAAGAGTTGAAGACATTAAGAAGTCACCTGTAATGTTAGTTGCAGTTGCGAAGTTGAAACTGAACGGACGGATAATGTTAGAAGTAAATGCTAAACCAGGGTCACCACAATAAGTAACACCGCTTGTAGCAGTTGCAGAAGCTAAAATTGTAGTAATTGAAGCTGTGTAACCATTAATTGCAGCGCCAGAAGGACCAGAAGTATTGTTTCCGTTATAAACATTAAATACTAAGTTAGAAGTTCCTTTAGTACCGATGTTTGCTGTAGCATGACGGTAGAATAAAACTATACCACCAACAATTTTTGCTGTACTAACTAAACCTGTTGAGCTATATGCTTCTGCTTTTGCTTTATCACCATAACCGTTATTACCTCCAACATAACCCGGAGCGGTAGAACCTGAACGGATAAGGAATAAAGTATCTGTAGCTAAGAAATTAGTTAACGTATCATTACAACCTGCGGTTGGAACTGAACAAGTAGTAACAGTAATTACTTTAGTACTGCTGTTAGTACCTACACTGTTTGATGCAGCGCAAGTAATTGTAAATGTACCTGCGTTAGCAAAGTTAATTGCCGGAGCAGTTGCATTATTATTTGGGTTATAAGTTACCCCTGTTGCAGGATTAGATGACCAAGTAAAAGTTGGAGCAGGTGTTCCTGTTGAACTGTTAGTTGGGGTTTTTGGAGCATTCACACATGATGTTGCCGCTAAAGCAAAGTTAGAAACCGGCGCAGCTGGTGCTAAAGTACACAATGTAGAAGCGCTAGTGCTTAACTGACTACGGTAAGTACCATTAGCCATTGCAGTTTGAATACGGGTTTTTTGATCGTTTGTAAAAATATACATACAAGCATCATCTGTGTAATCCATAAAGTTTTGGAACATTTCACCGGTTGTGTTACCGCTACAGGTTCCTAATTTAAGAGGATGAGTTGGACAACCATAGTTCGCAGTTTGTGCCGGAGGAGTATCGTTGCAATAATCAGTTGCACAAGTACCATCACCCCAAGTGTGGCGTAAACCTACCCAGTGACCAATTTCATGAACCGCTGTTCTTCCTTTGTTATAAGTAGCAGTATAAGATCCGCCCGGGAAAATAGAATTAGAACCAAAAGCGGCAGAATAACACCATAAACCATCAGTAGTAGCTGAACCTGTTCCTGTAATACCAGGTAAGGATACTCCAATTGGAAAAGTAGCATAACCTAATAAGCCAACTGCACCTTGCTCATTGCTCACCCATATATTCATATAACGGGTTGGATCCCAAATTGTATTTGGCTTAATATATCCATTTACAAAAGCCTGGAATTTAGTTGGGTTGTTATAAACGGCATTTGCAGGGTCTTTTGAAGTAAAAGTTCCTGTTAATGCTGCAGAAATTGTAGTTGCGTTAATGCGATCAATACCTGGTTCAGCTAAAGTACCTCCACTAGGGTTTTTAGTTGCGAAACAAAACGTCACATCCGTATTTGCTTTAGCAGAATTAAAAACTGCCGGTAAATTACCTACATTTAAACCATTACTGGCAAAATCCTGATTCAATACAGTTAATTGAGAGTTGATTTGTCCTGCTAACAAGTTCGGGAAAGTACCCACTGCTTGTCCTGTATGAATAACGTGAACAATTACCGGAATAGTGTAAGGAACCATTGATGTTTTGTTTGCTGTCATATTAGCAACAAACTCTTCAACCTGCTTGTTAAACGCAGCATCCCATTCCGGACTTGGCGGTGGTGTACCACAAGCTCTTTGACTAAAGTTTTGAATAATCCCTTCGCTATTTAATCCTGATTGTGGTGGGTTTTTTGATGCAAACTTACCGGTTTGCGCGATGCCCACAGTAAATCCAAGAGCTACTGTTAAGGCTGTTAATTGTAAATTCTTTTTCATGTGTTTAGTATTTGTTTTAATTCTAATAAAGTTAAGAAAACAACACAAAAAAAACAAACATTTTTACTATAAATTGAGGATAAAAAAGTTAACAATATGGGAGTCTTATGTTTATAAACTCATAATCTCCTTTAACCTTACTGCTTGGCGCCTTGAAATCTCTACCTCCTGACCTCCTTTTAATTTCACCATTAAACCACCATTAAACCAGGTTTCTATGTTATCCACCCATTTTAAATTTATAATATGTTTTCGGCTTGCCCTAAAGAAGGATTTTTCAGGAAGCCGGGTTTCTAAACTATTTAAACTTCTCAAAATCAAAGGCCTGTAATTATCAAAATAGACCCTCACATAGTTTCCTTCCGACTCAAACAAACGGATGTTTTGCAAGGAAACAAACCAGCATTTTTCACCATCTTTCACAAAAACCTGATCATTATCATTCAAAGGCGTGTCATTCTCTGCCTTCTCACCTGTTTCTTTATTCACTAATTTTTTAATTGTTTCAGCCAATCTTTGGGGTTGAACCGGCTTCAACAAATAATCCAAAGCATTTATTTCAAAAGCCCTAATAGCATATTCATCATAAGCCGTAACGAATACAACTTCAGGCAATGCAGAAATTTCTTCCAACAATTCCAAACCTGTTTTTCCGGGCATTTGAATGTCTAAAAAAATTACATCAGGATTTATTGCTGCAATTTTTTCCTTTGCTTGCTCAGCGTTCGCACATTCAGCCACTACATCAATTTCTTTGTGCGCTGACAGTAAATTTTTTAATTCCTGTCTGGCTAATCTTTCGTCGTCAATTATTATTGCTTTCATTTTACTTGTAATTAATATTTATTTTAACTTTTACTTCGTTAGGCTTTTCATTTACAATTTCAATTTTTGCCTTGTTGCCGTACAACAAATCTAAACGCTGCTTACTGTTTAATAATCCGAATCCTGTTTCTGTTTTTTCGCTGCCTAACTCTCCGGTATTTGAAATTTCTATTTGCAATTCATTGCCGATTAACTTGGCAACCACTTTAATCAAACCTCCTGCTGCGAGTTTAGAGATACCATGCTTAATGGCATTTTCAACCTGAGCTTGTACAATTAACGGCGGCACCAACTTAGATAAAGTGGCGTTATCAATCTCAAATTCAAAATTCAGCCTTTCTTCATACCTTATCTTTTCAAGATCCAAATAATCCCTCACCAACTGAAGTTCCTCTTCCAATAAAATTTCTTTATTCTTATTCATGAGCAAAGTGTTCCGCAAAATATTCGACAATTTTGTAACAGCTTCTTTAGCTTTTGCAGGATTTTCGTCAACTAAAGCTCTGATACTATTCATACTGTTAAACATAAAGTGAGGATTTAGCTGTGATTTGAGCTTATTCAACTCAATTTCCTTGCTAGATGCTTCCCATTTTAAATTCTGTATTTCAGTTTTTTTGTAATTCTCCAGGTAATGAAATCCAAAATAAATCAACGACCAAAAAACAAACGGCACAACACCATTCAGCAATACTTCAAGATTAAATAATGTGATATTGAAAACCGAACCGAAACCAAAAAAGAGCACCGATAAACCAGCACTCGCAAAAATGATAATTACCAATTGATAAATGATTTTTATCCTCAGAATATTATACTTGATAATAAAACCCCTGTAAATATGGGTAAGTGAAATTCCCATTATAAAGAGTAGAAAATATATCACCACATCCTTGAAGGAAGTTGAATTGCTTAAGCCATAGAAAAACAAGTTAACTATTACATAAAACAGCCAGCCGCCTACCTGACAACCCCAATATATTTTTTGTTTGTTTGGCATTACCGTATTAAATGTAATGTTTTTATTCCTGTACCTAAAGATTTAGTGATGGAAGGCTATTAGGATTTATATAAATCCATAAGAGCTTATGGAATGTTCATGTATTTGTGGGTCTGCAAGGAAACCATCCATTTCTGATTGTGTTTTACGAAATCTATGATCTGCGGAAGCATCTCTTCGCTCTTACTCCATTCGGGTTGCAGATATAAATAACATGCGCCTGAAACTTTTAAAGCTTCCTGTTGTGCCCATTCAAAATCATTTTTGTTAAACACAATCACTTTTAGTTCATTCGCTTTGCCATAAATATCCGTTAATGGCTTCATGGTCTTTTTAGGCGAAAGGCATATCCAATCCCAATGTCCACTTAATGGATAAGCGCCGGAAGTTTCAATAAAAGTTTTTATATGATGCTTTTTGAATTCATTGGTTATATAATCCAGATTATATTGCAAGGGTTCGCCACCTGTAATAACTACCGAACCTGCTTTTGACTGAAGCACTTTTTCAATCACCTCATCTACTTTGATTAATGGATGAATGGCCGCATTCCAGCTTTCTTTCACATCGCACCAATGACAACCAACATCACATCCGCCAATCCTAATAAAATAAGCCGCTTTTCCTGTGTTGAATCCTTCGCCTTGAATGGTATAAAAGTCCTCCATCACAGGAAGTACTTTTCCTGAATTTAACAATTCTGTTTCATTGGTACTCAGTCCTTCAATTTTATAATTCATGACGCTTGCAAAGGTAGTTGTTTAATTTGTATTTTTATGGGATGAACATTGGAATAGTTTGTTACCCTACATTTGGCGGAAGCGGCGTAGTTGCCACTGAACTTGGAAAAGCGCTTGCAAAAAAAGGGCATAAAGTACATTTTATGGCTTATAATCTTCCATTCAGATT
>Ga0154020_10002870_pt1 | contig 20945 bp, 10 predicted proteins | sample Klosneuvirus_201_FD_109709 | JGI IMG/M metagenome (GOLD analysis project Ga0154020, IMG submission 109709) | Active sludge microbial communities from wastewater, Klosterneuburg, Austria - Klosneuvirus_20160825_MG | ecosystem: Engineered > WWTP > Aerobic digester > Activated sludge | place... | reverse complement strand
TCCTTCACTCCTCTCACGCGGGTCGGCCGACCCTCCCGCTTGTTCTGCATAACTGCCTCCGTTCCGCCGGAGGCCGCGTTCCGGCAGGTAGTGTCTCGCGCGCTGTTCGACGAGCGCAAGCACATCGTCGGGGTGGAAGAGCATGAGGTTGTGGGCCGCCCGGCCGACCGGAGCGAGATCGTGGCGTTGGACGAGCTTGCGGACGGCGGAGGGCGAGCGAAAGCGGAGGAGGGCCGCGACCTCGCGGGTGTCGAGGAGCGTCGGGAGGGGGCCGGGGTTGGCGGCGCGGCTCATGCGGTGGAGGGTGGGATCTGAAAAACGGGCGACAAGACGTGGGAATTCTTAAGAATCCGGCTTCACGTGCGCGACCGTAGCTTTCCGCGCCGATCGGAGTGAGGCATCCTGGTGCCACCATGAACTCCCGAGACTTTTTGGAGGTTGCGCTTGAGCGCGACCCACTGCCGGCCGAAGTGGACGAGCTCCTTCAATGAGCAAATGGCGAACGCCGGGCTGGCCGTGACGGGGAGGGGCTATGCCTGGACTTCAAGTCTGCCCTAGACCTCTCACGCGACCCAAAGACGCAGAAGAAGCTCCGAGTCGACTTGCGGCGCGACCTCGTTGCTTTCGCCAACTCTGCCGGCGGTGTGTTGGTTCTAGGGGTTGCTGAGCGCGGAGACCAAAAGGAGCTGCTTCTCGAGGGCGTCCCCCCGTCTGCGGGCGACGCCGCGTCCTGGGTTGTGGGCGCAATGCAGGCTATCGCTCACGCGCTTCCACACCCTCCGGTCGCTCGTACCGTAGCTTGCGGGGAGCATCTGCTGTGGCTCATCGCCATCCAGCGTTCGCAGGGGCCCCTCGTACCGATCTCGTCGCCCTCAGAAAAGTGGGTGTATCCGATTCGAACCGAAGCGGGAACGATTGATGCGCCCGACTACCTTGTCTCGGACCTGCTCGTGGGCCGGCGCGCTCAGCCTACGTTCGAGATTACTTCCATTGCTGTGTGCCGCAAAGACTTCGCCCGAAACTCGATCGCGGAGATAGTATCCGTCGTCCTCGAACTTCAAGTCGACAATGCCTCGATGGTCTACGCCGAGGGCGTGATCTTGAGTTTTGTCTCACTCCATCTGGAACTCGAACCGGATACATCGCGCGCAAGGGCATTGCCAGCAAATGGGGAGTATACGAACCGAAGAATTCTGTCTCCGGCACTTCGGCGTGAGTTGGATTTTATCGATTCTCCGAGCATGGGCTTTGTTCATCGCGTTGTGAATCTCGAAGATCTAGAGTCCTATGCCCTAAAGAAAGTCGTGCTTCCGCCGACGCGGTACCCCGGCAATGTGCTGACGGCTCACAGCGCAATTATCGTCGCGCACCGAAATGGTCCGCCAACGTTCTTTCAGTTTCGCTACGAACGGCCAAATGCGGCGTGGCATGAGGGCACGCCCGTGCACCTGTGTCGCGTCTTCCGACCTCAAGTGTCGGTAGCCTTGGGTGGGTGAGACCCCAGATCTCGAGGCCTGCGTCGATCTACGGTCCCGGGCCGACCCGTGCAGATCTTGGATGCGGCGCACCTGGGGGCGGATCCGACAGGCCGCCCATTCGTGGAGCGCGGCGAGCCATTGTTAAGAACCAAAGAGGGCAGAGGCTGCTTGACATGGACCTCAGAAACCTCAAGTGAATTGTTGCTTGCGATGGCTCGCTAGCCCGAATTCGAGGTACAAAAGGACGTCATGGCTACTGCGGACCAGGTCAAGGCGCTCATCCGGAGCCACGCCGACGGTGACGACTCGCGTTTCTACGCCGTCGCGATGCAGGTCGCAGCTCAGGCTGCGCGTAGCGGCCACGGCAAGTTCGCGCAGGAGTTGCGGGAGATCGTGGATCAGGTGAAGGCGCGTGCGAGAGCCGTCGAGCCCGTTCGAGGCCCGAAGCCAGTGGCGCTTGCCCAACCTCGAGGTGAGCTTGCCGGGTTGCTGAGCGTTGGCTACCCGAAGACGAGACTTGTCGACATGGCGCTTACCGACGCGCTCCGTACCCGCGTCGAACGCGTTCTCACCGAACAGCGCCAGCGTGACCGCATTCGCGAGCACGGATTCGCACCCATGCGCAAACTTCTGCTCGTCGGCCCTCCGGGTACTGGCAAGACGATGACGGCGTCCTGTCTCGCAGGCGAATTGGGCCTTCCCATCTTCAGCATCCAGCTCGATGGGCTCATTACGAAGTACATGGGCGAGACCGCTGCCAAGTTGCGGCTCGTATTTGACGCAATCCAAGCCACGCGCGGCGTCTACCTCTTCGACGAGTTCGACGCCTTGGGAGGCGAGCGCGGCAGCAAGAATGACGTCGGCGAGATTCGCCGGGTGCTCAACTCGTTCCTCCAGTTCGTCGAGCAGGACGAGTCCGACAGCCTGGTCCTCGGCGCGACGAACCATGTTGGCCTTCTCGACCGCGCTCTTTTCCGCCGCTTTGACGCGGTGCTTGAATACCCGCTACCGAGCGCGGAGATCGCCGCGCGCGTGATGCGTGCGCGACTGGGGCTCCTCGACACTTCGACGATCGACTGGGATGCCGCGGCCGGAGTCGCCGTAGGGCTAAGCCATGCCGAGATCGCGATGGCATGCGAACAGGCCGCAAAGAACGCGATTCTCGACCACACCACCTCGATACGCGACTCTGAGCTGGCTCTAGCCCTGCAGGAACGTCGCAGCTCTCACGCGTAGTCCGTTGAGGTGACGCGTGGCAGCTCCTCGAAACCGCAGGCATATCATTGTACCGGGCAAGCCTACGGCCGAGCCCTATAGGCCACACCCCCGAAAGTTCGACTCATCGAAACCGCCTGCCCCTCAGAGCCGACCCGCCCACGGAAAGGCGCTGGCGCAGGCGTTCGAGTCAGCCGTCGTGGCCGCAAACAAGCGGCGTTCCGAAGCCGGTCTCGAGGTGCACGGTGCTAAGCCCGGCCTCTACATTCAGTTCGAGAGCCAGCCCGGTGTCCCTCTCACGCTCTCCTCACTCGAGGACGCGGGGCAGGGCATCGAGCTCGTCTCGGTCAGTCACGGGAAAACTGAGGAGGCCGAGCCGCGGCGCATTGAGCGCGCAACGGTCTTCGTCCCCGAAGGCAAGGTGAAGCACTTCGTCACGCGCTTCGAGAACTACGCGAAGACGACCCCGAAGGTGAAGGGCGAGCGACGCCACGAGGTCATGCTCGACCCGGTCGCGACGCTGCGGCTCGCGACGCTTCGCAGCCTTTGGACGGATGCGCTCGAGGTCTACCCGTCCGACGACGAGACGATCTGGTGGGAGATCTGGTTGCGCCGGCAAGACGGCAGCGAGCTGGCTCGGCTCATGGAGTTCGCCGGGCTCAAGCAGCTCCAAGTCGCCGCGCGCCGCCTGCAGTTCGACGACCGCATCGTCACGCTGGTCCGCGCAACGGCGGAGCAGCTCTCGGCCTCGCTGGACGTGCTCAACGACCTCGCCGAAGTGCGGCGTGCCAAGGAGACTGCGACAGTCTTCGCCGACATGGCGCCCGACGAGCAGGGCGAGTGGGTCAAGGACCTGATCGCAAGGACGACGTTTCCCTCCGCCGGTTCGCCCGCGGTGTGCGTGCTCGACACCGGTGTGACGCGCGGGCACCCGCTGCTCGAACCCTCGCTCGCTTCCGCTGACTGCCATACCTGCGAGCCCGCGTGGGGCGCGCACGATCACCACGGACACGGCACCGAGATGGCGGGCCTCGCGCTCTACGGCGACCTGACACCGGTGGTTACTGGTTCAGGGCCGCTCCAGCTCCGGCATGGGCTCGAGTCCGTGAAAATCCTGCCTCCGCACGGCAAGAACCCGCCCGAGCTTTACGGGGCAATTACGGCGGAGGCGACGAGTCGCGTCGAGATCCAGGCGCCCAAGCGTCAGCGCAGCTTCTCCATGGCCGTGGCCGCGACCGACGAGCGCGATCGGGGCCAGCCGACGTCCTGGTCCGCCGCCGTTGATGCGTTGGCCGCGGGCCGGGCGCTCGACGCGAGCAGCCAGGGGCTAGTCTACCTGGACGATGGCAGCGAGCCTTTGCGTCGTCTGTTCGTCGTGAGCGCTGGCAACGTCGACGAGGACGCACTCCAGGTCGCCCACCTCGATCGAAGCGACACGGATCCCGTGCACGATCCCGCGCAGGCCTGGAATGCGCTGACTGTCGGTGCGTTCACCGAGAAGGCCATTGTGCAGGATCCGAAGTGGAACGGCTGGCAGCCCGTCGCCGCCGCGGGCGACCTCTCGCCTTGGAGCACGACCGGAGTCGTCTTCGCCGACGCATGGCCTATCAAACCGGACGTCGTCTTCGAGGGCGGCAACGTCGTTAGGAACTCGAAGGGCGAGGTCGACTTCCCGTGTCCCGACCTGTGCTTGCTGTCGACCCACTATCAGCCTTCACAGAAGGCATTCGCCTTGAGCTGGGCGACGAGCGCGGCCACCGCGCAGGCCGCGCGCATGACAGCGATCATCGCTGCCGAGTACCCGACGTTGTGGCCCGAGGCCGTGCGCGCGCTGGTCGTTCACTCGGCCGAGTGGACGACGCAGATGCAAACACACCTGCTGGGCGCAAGCGGCAAGCGCGCCCGCGCGCGCCTGGTGCGGAGGTATGGCTTCGGCGTGCCGCGTCTCGATCGCGCTCTACGCAGCGGCGACGACGCGCTCACCCTGATCGCACAGGAGGCGATTCGGCCCTTCGTGCCGAAGGCATCGAAGCCCAACGAGCGGCAGATGGGCGACATTCACTTTTTCGAGCTGCCTTGGCCGCGAGACGTGCTGCAGAGCCTCGGCGAGACGCCGGTGCGGCTGCGCGTCACGCTTTCCTACTTCGTCGAACCGAACCCCGGCCGCCGCGGTTGGAAGAAGCGCCACCGCTACGCGTCGCACGCCCTCCGCTTCGATGTGAAGGGCCCGACCGAGTCCATCGAGGAGTTTCGCAAGCGGCTCAACCAACGCGCGCTGGACGAGGACGAGGAGCGGCCTACGGCCGGAGGCGACTCCTCGGAGTGGTACCTCGGCGAACAGGCCCGCAACCATGGCTCGCTCCACTCGGACATCCTGCAGGGCTTCGCGGCCGACCTCGCCGAGCGCGGCGTCATTGGCATCTACCCCGTGAGCGGGTGGTGGAAGGACCAACCGAAGCGCGACCGCAGTGCGAAGGGCGCGCGGTACGCCCTCGTCGTGTCGATCGAGACGCCGGGCGTCGAGACGGACATCTGGACGCCGGTCGCGCAGCAGGTCGGGCTGCCGGTGGTCGTCGAGGCGTAGGCGGTGCCGGCGGGAACCCTGCGCCGCGCCCTGTACGGCCGCAGAAACCAGTGGTAACCTCTGGAATCTGATGGCTTCCAGACTCAAGGTCCCAGCGTGCGATGGTCGGGCGATACCGGATGGTCCTCACGATCGAGGACGCCGCTACGCCCGTGAAGCTCGCGGAGAGGAGCATCGACGTGATGGCGATCGCGGGCGGGCTGCCGGCGCTCAAGATTCGAGGGAAGCGGCGGATCCAGCGCGCTGAGCTCGCCGGATGGACGAACAAACCGAGGGGAGGTGGGGATGACGACACGTGAGAGCGCACCGCGCACCAACTTCGGGTACCTCGAGGCGCACGACGAACAGCTCGTACGCCTGGGCATGCTGGCGGAGCGCTACTTCGCCGACGACCCGAACACCGCGCTCCTAAAGCTGCGGCAGCTCGCCGAGCTGCTCGCCCAGCTTGTAGCGACGAGGGTCGGCCTCTACACGTCGCGCGAGGAGGCCCAGTACGACCTGCTGCGGCGCCTGCAGGATCAGGGCATCCTCCCACGCGAGATCGCGCAGCTCTTCGGGGAGGTTCGCCGGGCGGGAAACGCCGCGAATCACGCGATCGTGGGCGACCACCGCACTGCGCTCGCCGTCCTCAAGATCACGTGGCAGCTCGGCATCTGGTTCCACCGTACCTTCGCCAACGCTGCGTTCAAGTCGGGGCCATTCGTTCCCCCGACGGCCCCCAAGGACGAGAGCGAAGAGCTGCGCGCTGAGCTGGCGACCCTGAGCAAGGCGCTAGCCGACTACCAGGCGGCACACCACGACGCGACCGAGCGCCTCGCCTCAACGGAGGCGAAGCTGCGCGAGGCCAAGGACGAGCAACAGTTCTGGGAGCAGATGGCCGTCGAGGCCGAGCAGGCAAAGGCCGCGCTCGCACAGAAACTCGCGGCGGACCAGGCTCAGGGGCTGGCGCAGCCCAAGGCTACCGTAGCTGCCCTCGTCACCGCCGCCACGACAGCGGCGAGCGCGGTCGAACTCGACGAGGCGGACACACGCAAGCTCATCGACGAGCAGCTTCGCGACGTCGGGTGGACGGTCGACTCCGCAACCCTTTCGTATGCGAAAGGCGCGCGCCCGGAGAAGGGGAAGAACCTCGCGATCGCAGAGTGGCCGACGGCGAGCGGCCCCGCGGACTACCTTCTCTTCGTCGGCCTCATTCCGGTGGCAGCTGTCGAGGCGAAGCGCAAGAACATCGACGTCTCCGGCGCGCTCCAGCAGGCCAAGCGCTACAGCCGGACTTTCGAGTCCGACGAGGGGCTCGCGTCGCCGGGGGGGCCCTGGCGGGAGTTCCACCTCCCGTTCGTCTTCTCCTCTAACGGTCGTCCCTACCTGCGCCAGCTCGCCACGCGTAGTGGCACCTGGTTCTGCGACCTGCGCAACCCCGAGAATCTCGGGCATGCGCTCGACGGCTGGTACACCCCGGAGGGACTCGTTGCACTCCTCAAGCGCGATGAAGGCCTGGCGCACGAGCAGCTGAAGAACGAGCCCTTCAACTACGGCTTCCCGTTGCGCCACTACCAGCAGGCTGCCATTCAGGCCGTCGAGGCCGCGATCGGCCAAGGCCAGCGCGAGATGCTGCTCGCCATGGCGACAGGTACGGGCAAGACGAAGACCTGCATCGCCCTTATCTACCGCCTGCTCAAGGCGCAGCGCTTTCGCCGTGTGCTCTTTCTCGTCGATCGCTCAGCCCTCGGCGAGCAGGCAGCGAACGCGTTCAAAGACACGCGGATGGAGAGCCTCCAGACCTTTGCTGATGTGTTCGGCATCAAGGAGCTCGACGACCAGCGCCCCGACAGCGACACCGCGGTGCATGTCGCAACCGTGCAGGGCCTCGTGCAGCGGGTCCTCAACCCCTCCGAGAGCGTGCTACCGCCTTCGGTGGACCAGTACGACTGCATCGTCGTGGACGAGTGCCACCGCGGTTACCTGCTCGATCGCGAGCTCTCCGACACCGAGCTCGGCTTCCGCAGCTTCGATGACTACATCTCGAAGTATCGGCGTGTGCTCGACTACTTTGACGCGGTCAAGATCGGCCTCACCGCCACGCCCGCCCTGCACACGACGCAGATCTTCGGCGTCCCGATCTTCAACTATGGGTACCGCGAGGCTGTGATTGATGGCTATCTCGTGGACCATGAGCCTCCGGTGCAGATCCACACCCAGCTCTCGACGGGCGGCATCGTATGGCGCGTCGGCGAGGAGGTCACGGTCTACAACGCTCGCCAGAATCAGGTCGATCTCTTCACCACGCCGGACGAGATCCGCATCGAGGTCGAGGACTTCAACCGCAAGGTCATCACGGAGTCGTTCAATCGAGTGGTGTGCGAGTACCTCGCCGGCGAGCTCGACCCGTCGTCTCGGCAGAAGACGCTGATATTCTGCGTAAACGACGCCCATGCCGATCTCGTGGTGGACCAGCTCAAGAAGGCCTTTGCCAAGCAGTACGGCAGCGTCGATGACGATGCGGTCCTCAAGATCACAGGCGCGGCCGACAAGCCGCTCCAGCTCATTCGCCGCTACAAGAATGAACGCAGCCCCAACGTCGCCGTCACCGTGGACCTGCTGACGACCGGCATCGACGTGCCGGAGATTTGTAACCTCGTGTTCCTGCGTCGGGTGAACAGCCGCATCCTCTTCGACCAGATGCTCGGGCGCGCCACGCGCCTGTGCGAGGAGATCGGCAAGGAGGCCTTCCGCGTCTTCGACGCCGTGAAGATCTACGAGGCGCTTCAGAACGTAACTGCGATGCAGCCGGTGGTCGTCAATCCGTTCATCAGCTTCACCCAGCTCAGCCGCGAGCTTGGAGAGGTCGCGTCGGACGAAGAGCGCGGGCTGGTGCGCGACCAGTTCATCGCGAAGCTCCAGCGCAAAAAGCGCCACCTGAGTGAATCGCAGGCGCAGGACTTCGAGACCCGCGCCGGAATGCCGCCCGAGGCGTTCATCCGCCAGCTGCGCGCGATGGCGCTGCCGGACATCGCCGCGTGGTTCACGCAGAACCCCGACCTCGGCGAGATCCTCGATCGAAAGGGCTATGGGCAGAGTCCGCCAATGTACGTGTCCGCACACGAGGACACGCTCATCGGTACCGAGCGCGGCTACGGCAAGGCAAAGAAACCGGAGGACTACCTTAAGGAATTCTCCGAGTTCATCAAGAGCCGAAGCAATGCCATCCCTGCGCTCGTGACCGTGCTAACGCGCCCGCGTGAGCTGACCCGCAAGCAGCTGCGCGAATTGGCTCTCGAGCTTGACCGCGCCGGCTACACGGAGACCAGCCTCTCGACCGCTTGGCGAGAGACGACCAACCAGGATATCGCAGCACGAATCGTAGGCTACATCCGGCAGGCCGCGATGGGCGACGCTCTGGTGCCGTACGAGCAACGCGTAGATCGTGCTCTGCAAAGCATTCTCAGCTCGAAGAACTGGACGACCCCGCAGCGGCAGTGGCTCCAGAAAATCGCAGCGCAGACAAAGGCGAACTTCATTGTGGATCGCGCAGCGCTCGACGACCCAGATCTCGTCTTCAAGCGCGAAGGCGGCGGTTTCGAGCGGCTCGACCGCATCTTCGGTGGCGAGCTGCAGCAGGTGCTCGACACCTTTAACGACTCCCTCTGGGCGCCCGCGGCCTAATTACGATAGGACTCATGACCAGCGTTACTCACGATATCGTCCAGAAGCTCTGGAACCTCTGCAACGTCCTCAAAGATGATGGGGTCACATACCACCAGTATGTCACTGAACTCACCTACCTACTCTTCCTCAAGATGGCGAAGGAGACTGCAACCCAGGATCAGATCCCCAAAGGCTATCGCTGGGATGATCTCGAGAAGAAGCCCGCGCCCGACCGCCTCGAGCACCACAAGCTGACCCTCATTCACCTCGGCACGCACGGCTCGACGCTCGTGAAGGAGATCTTCGGCAACGCAAGCTCGTTCATCAAGAAGCCGGCGACGTTGTCGACGCTGGTCGCCGAGATCGACAAGCTCGATTGGTACAGCGCGAAGACCGAGGGCCTGGGCGATCTCTACGAGGGACTGCTCGAGAAGAACGCGAACGAGAAGAAGTCGGGCGCGGGGCAGTACTTCACGCCGCGACGGCTGATCGACTCGATGGTCGCACTGATGAAGCCGACCCTCGACGACGTTATCCAGGATCCGGCGGCGGGCACGGGCGGCTTTCTCATCGCCGCGAATCACTACATCCGCGAGCACGGCGATCCGGACAGCTGGACCGAGGCGCAGCAGCGCAAGTACCGGCGCAGCACCTTCTACGGCATGGAGCACGTGCAGGACACGCACCGGCTCGCGCTCATGAACCTGATGCTGCATGGCCTCGACTCGGATCCGCAGGCCGCGGGCATCCGCTACGGCGACACGCTCTCCCCCGAGGGCGAGGCGCTGCCCAAGGCGACGCTGATCCTGACGAACCCGCCCTTCGGCACGAAGAAGGGCGGCGGGCTTCCGACGCGCACGGACTTCACCTTCCCGACCAGCAACAAGCAGTTCTGCTTCGTGCAGCACATCTATCGCGGCCTGAAGCTGGGCGGCCGAGCGGCCGTCGTCCTCCCCGACAACGTGCTTTTCGAGGGCAACACCGGGAAGCAGATCCGCGCCGACCTGATGGACAAGTGCAACCTGCACACGATCTTGAGGCTGCCGACCGGCATCTTCTACGCGCAAGGCGTGAAGACCAACGTGCTGTTCTTCACGCGCGGCGAGAAGGACAAGGGCAACACGAAAGAGGTCTGGGTCTACGATCTGCGGGCGAACATGCCGCAGTTCGGCAAGCGCACGCTGCTCACCCGCGAGCACTTCGCGGAGTTCGAGGCCGCGTTCGGCAAGGACCCGCTGGGCAGCCCGAAGAGCCTCGCCAAGCGCAAGGACACCGATGAGGAGGGGCGCTTCCGCAAGTTCACGCGCGAGTGGATCGCCGAGCGCGGCGAAAGCCTCGACATCGCCTGGCTCAAGGACGAGAGCGACGGCGCGAACGACGAGCTACCCGAGCCGGCGGTGCTGGCGCGCGAGGCGATGACGGAGCTCGAGGGTGCGTTCGAGGAGCTGCGCGGGATCCTCGCGGAACTCGGTGACGACGTCGAGGAGGTAGAAGCGTGAGCGAGCTTCCTCCTGGGTGGACCGAGGCGCCCCTTGAGGCGCTCGTCGACATTCTCGACTCCGCCCGTGTTCCGCTCAACGCGACTGAGCGCGAGAAGCGCATCGAGGGCAAGCCCGCGCACGCCCTGTTCCCGTACTACGGCGCGACCGGGCAGGTTGGCGAGATCGACGACTTCCTGTTCGATGAACCGTTGCTCTTGCTCGGCGAGGACGGCGTTCCGTTCTTCGATCGCCTTCGCCACAAGGCCTATCTTGTGGAAGGGAAGTGTTGGGTCAACAACCACGCTCACGTCCTTCGCGCGATCGACGGGGCTGCTGATCGTCGGTACCTCGCGGGGTATCTCAACGTCTTCGACTACAACAGCTTCGTCACTGGCTCGACGCGGTTGAAGCTAACGCAAGCTGCGATGCGATCGATTCCAGTCTCGGTAGCACCGCTCCCCGAGCAGAAGCGCATCGCCGACAAACTCGACGCCCTGCTCGCGCGCGTGGACGCCTGCCGAGGGCGCCTCGACCGCGTCCCCGGGATTCTCAAGCGCTTCCGCCAGTCCGTCCTCGCCGCGGCCACCAGCGGCGAGCTGACCCGCGAATGGCGGGAGGAGCGGGGGCTGGTTCTCGTTTGGCAGGAGTCGACCCTTGGCTCTGTTGGCGACGTTACCGGAGGGATCACGAAGAACGCAGGGCGCGCAAACACGTCCCTGATGCGACGGTACCTCCGTGTTGCCAACGTATACGCGAACCGCCTGACACTAGAAGACGTCTCGGAAATCGCCACAACGCCTGAGGAGTTCGCCAGAACACGCCTGCGAGCGGGAGACGTACTCATCGTGGAGGGCAACGGGAGCGTCGAGCAGATTGGTCGTGCGGCTCTCTGGCGGGGCGAGATCGATGAATGCGCTCATCAGAACCATCTCATTCGGTGGCGCACTCGCGGTTCGGTCATGCCCGAGTTTGCCCTCTACTGGTTGCTGTCGCCCGCGGGCCGTGAGTCGTTGGTCGAGTTCGCGAAATCAAGCGCCGGCCTTCATACACTGAGCCTGTCCAAGGTGTCTGCGGTGCCGCTTCTGGTCCCACCCCTGGAGGAGCAGGCCGAGGTTGTCAGACGAGTCGGCGAGCTCTTCCAGATGGCGGAGCGGCTTGAACGCCGCCTCGCTGACGTGCAGGCACGGATCGTCCGCACGAAGCCGAGTGCGCTCGCCAAGGCCTTCCGGGGCGAGCTTGTCCCGCAGGACCCGAACGATGAACCTGCGTCGAAGCTCCTCTCCCGGCTCCGTGCTCGCGCTGATTCCTCGGGCAACACCGGCAAGCTGAAGCGGGGCGGCGCGCGAGGACCACGCACGAAGGCTAAGGCAGACACGAACATGCTCACACGGAACGACGTCACTCCAACCCACCTGACGACCATCCTGAAGGAGCGCGGCTCCCTCACCGCTGCAGCGTTGTGGACCGCCTCGCAGCTCGAGATCGACGACTTCTACGATCAGCTCAAGGACGAGGAGGCTCGCGGCCTCTTGCGCGAGAACCGCGGCGACTCGCCAACGGCCCCGCGGGTTCTGGAGGCCGCCGCGTGAGGCTCGACCGGCTGAGCATCCCCAGCTACCGGAACCTCCGGTCCTTCGAGATCGACTTCGACGAGTCGCAGCCGACGACCGTGCTGCTCGGCCGGAACGGCTCAGGGAAGTCGAACCTCATCGAGGCGATCGTCGAGATCTTCCGAGAGCTGGAGCTCGGGGGCGCCCCGGCGTTCGCGTACTCGCTCGAGTACGTGTGTCGCGACCATAAGATCAAGATCGACGCGGAACCGGAGCGGGGGAGCAAGCGGCTCGACATCACCGTCGACGGGAGGGCCATGTCTCAAACTGCGTTCCTGAAGGACATTGCGACCTACCTCCCGAATTACGTCTTCGCGTACTACTCGGGCTGGAGCAGCCGTCTCGAGCGCCACTTCGATCGGCCGACGCGCAAGCACTACGACGCCATTCTGAAAGCTCGCGACCAGCAGCTGCCTCTGCGGCGGATGTTCTTCTGCCGGAAAGAGTACAGCCAGCTCGTGCTCCTGGCCTTCTTCCTGGCCAAGTCTCCGACGGTACGGGATCTCCTCGAGCGCTACTTGGGCATCAGGAGCTTCGATTCGGCGCTCTTCGTGCTGAAGACGCCGTGGTGGCGCGGGAGCGGCGCGCCCAGGAAGATCCAGCTCGAGGAGGGTGATGCGCGCTTCTGGTACGCACGGGGCGCCTTCAAGGGGTTCCTCGATCGGATGTGGCGGCGATCGCTGGCGCCGATCCGCAACAGCGAGACGGTGGAGCGCGACGTGCGTCGTCAGGGTGAGAGCACCGAACGCCTCTACCTCTTCATCAAGAACGAGGCCGAGCTCGCGGGGCTTAAAGAGACGGGCGACGATTCGAAGGCGCTCTTCGGCTACCTGGAGAGTCTGTTCCTCTGCGATCTCATCGACGAGGTTCGCGTAACCGTCGAGCGAATCGACGGCACGCGCGTGAAGTTCACGCAGATGAGCGAGGGCGAGCAGCAACTGCTCACGGTTCTCGGCCTGCTGCTGTTCACGCAGAACGACGAGTCGCTGTATCTGCTCGATGAGCCGGACACGCATCTCAACCCGGTGTGGACCTATGACTTTCTCAAGCTGCTCCAGGATAATATCCGCGCCGAGAAGGGGCAGCTGATCGTCGCGACTCACAACCCGCTGATGATCGGCAGCCTGCGGAAGAACCAGGTGCGGATCGTAGAGGCCGTCAAGACGGACGACGGCACGTTGAAGGCGGATGCTCGCGAACCGGATGAGGATCCGTTCGCGATGGGCGTTGACGGCCTGCTGACGAGCGAGCTGTACGGGTTGCCCTCGGTACTGCCGAAGGAGGTCACCGACAAGATCGACGAGCGCAATCTCCTCTTTGCCAAGCAGGAGCGTACGGCGACGGAGGACGAGCGGCTTTCCGAACTGTCCGCGGAGCTGGCCGAGCTGGGAGTTCTGCGGTCCTACACTGACCCGTACGAACAGGCCTTCGTCGAAGCAATGGCTCGGCGCCGTCAGCGTGAGCGCGGTGGCCTCGCCGCGGCCGACGTCAAGGTTCGGAACGACGAGGCCGACGCCTTCCTGGAAAAGCTCTTCTCCGAGGAGGATCGCTCTCGGTGAGGTACATCGACCTGCGTGGCTCAGGGGGCCCGACTGACGCCACCGGCGCGCCCGACGGGAAGTGGGTCGCCGATTCGGAAGCCTTGCTCCAGCAGCTGCTCGCTGTATCTGACAAGGCGGCCCGCGATGCGCTGATCGATGCCAATGAAGCGCTCTGGGGAAGGCTCCGCGACTGGCTCCTTCGCCTGTCCCACGACAAGTGCTGGTACTCCGAGGCGCGGGATCTCTTTTCTGTTCTGGAGGTCGAGCACTATCGCCCGAAGAAGCGCTGCAAGCGGAGCCCACGGGGACAAGTAAGCGACGGGTACTGGTGGCTCGCCTTCGACTGGTTGAACTACCGACTTTGCGGGAAGGTAGGCAACTCAAAGAAGGGAGACTTCTTCCCGCTGGCAACCTCCTCCCCCGTCGCGGCGCACAACGGGCTCAGCGTTTTGAACGAGATCCCACTCCTGCTCGATCCCGCATGTCCTGGGGATCCCGACCTCCTGAGTTTCAACGAGGACGGTGCTTGTGGCCCGCACGCAGACGCAGACCAGTTCACACAACTTCGGGTTACGACCACGACGACACGGCTGAACCTGAATCAGGGACGCATCAAGAAGGCGCGTCAGCGCGTTTGGGCGCGCTGCTGGCTGCTGATCGAGGACAGTCGAGCGCTGGCGCAGCAAATGAACCTGGTCGCTGGTCCCGCAGATCGAGAGCGCTTGAACCAAAAGAAAGAGGAATTGCGTCGCATGGTGCGGCCCGAGGCCGAGTTCTCCGCGGTCGCGAAGGACTGTCTTTTGAAGAGCAACATCGGTTGGGTGCGAGCGCTGGCGGCCGGATGAGATTGCCGAGATCCCCAGCCGACACCCAGCTCGCGATGCTCAAGCAAAATCGCTCAGTGGGAGAGCTGCTGGCACAGTGTACCTCTACCTCCTGGTCAGCGTTCTGCTGCGCTGGGCTGCGTGCATGAAGCCCGAAACGCTAGTCCCAGCGGCCCTGCGTGACCTCTGGCGGCAGCGCGCGCGCCTGCTTGCGTCCAACGTGGCGACCGCGGGCCGCGAGCATCGGGAGATCGCGCACGCCGCGGCGCTCATCCGCCAGGACTACCACGATAGGTTTCTCGTCGAGCTTCTTCAAAACGCGAACGACCAGGCCCTCCTTGGGGGCGCGCGCGACTCGACCGTAGTCGTGGTCCGGTCGGATCAGCTCTTGGCGGTGTCCAACGGTGGCCAGGCGGTGACGGCGCGCAACCTCGAGAGGCTCAGCTCGCTCGCAGACAGTGACAAGACCGGCGTCCTAGTCGGCAACAAGGGCGTCGGCTTCAAGGCAGTCTATCAGGTCACCGACGCGCCCGAGGTCTACAGCGCGGCAGCGGGAGGTCCGGACGGCACGGGCGGGAGCGTCTTCAACGACTTCGGTGTCGGGCTCGCGCTCGAGCAGCACCCCTTCCAGAAGCAAGCGTTGATCGCGGCCGTTGAGGACGACGTCCGCGCGTTTTTCAAAGAGAACGCCGGGCTCGCGCGGTCGCTAGCTGACAAGGGTATCGAAGATCCATTGAACGCTGTGCGCCAAGAGTTCACGCGCGTCGCCGGCTTCAAGTTTCCGCTTGCCCGAGACCCGAACGATCTAGCAGAGCGTCTCGCGGAGCTGCGTATCCCCGACGAAGAACGGGAGTTCATGCGAACGCTCGTCGTGTTACCGCTGCGCGACCAGCGCGCGACGGATGACGCGGCGCGCGCGATCGATCGCTTGGTGGGCGCGGGGACCGGTGAGCCAGGTCAGGCTGAACTTGCACTTCTATTCCTCGCCGGAGTCGCGAGGCTCGTTGTCATCGACCATGTGCGTCACCTTCGGTCGAGCTTCTCGCGAATAGTCTTGAGGCCGGCTGGGGCGCTTGCCGAGGTCGCTGTCTTTGTCGTCGAGCCCGGAGGTTGCGAGCGCTGCAGGAGCTTCTGGCTGCTTCAGCGTGATGCTCTCTCGGGTGCCGATCCGGTGGTCATTGAGCGACGGCGCGTGGTCGAAGAGGCGCTTCGCGAGTTCAGCCTCGAAGCGTGGACTGCGGACGACCCTCTCCCCGTCACCATCGCACTTCCGATGCCCACCATTGGACCGCCTGCCCCGCTCGGACCGGCCGGCCGCTTCTGCCTGGGTTTACCGACACAGCAGTCGACCGGGTTGCCCGTCCATGTAGATGCCCGGTTCTTTGCCACGATCTCGCGCACCGGTCTCGACTTCGCGCTGCCGTACAACAGCCTACTGCTCGATACTGCGGCCGAGTTGCTGGGCGAGATGCTTGCGCTTTTGCGGCAATCTGCCCGGCTCCCAGAGCGGCGAGCAGCCACTCTGGCGCTTCATCGAAGCGGCGGTGCGCTCGCGGATCGCATATTCGCTCGCGGGGGGGTCGCTGACGGGGAGGTGGTCCTTGCCTGGGATGGGGAACGCTTCGTCGCTCGCAGCAAGTGCAAACTTCCCGCGGCCCACGAACGGGAACTCCTCGCGCTTCTGCACGAGGCTCTATCACAGCGGCCGGAGTGGAGTAGCCTGCTGCCGGAGAAGGGACTGCTGGCTGACGTTCCTGAGGTGCTTGAGTCGATCGGGCTGCCCAAGCTGGGGGCGAGCCCGCATCCCTGGCTGAGGCGCGACGGGGCCCCAAGCGTCGTCGAGGTCGCTGCGCGCCGCCATCGTGCGGACGGTCCAAGCTATTGGGAGGGCTTCACCGCTGCCCTGTTGTCCTGCTTTGAGATCGCGAGCCTGGAAGACCAATCTTGGCTTCCCGTGGGCAGCATGGAGCTGGCCGCACCTTCGCAGAGGGTGTTTCTTCCCGCATCCGTGGACACCCAGGGCGACGAGGAGGAGGTCTCGAACGTGCCCTCGCGAGTGGCCACGATGATTCGCCTCCTCGATGGGACAGCCTTGCCGCTTCGGGTGGATGGGCGAGCCCTCACGAAGCTCGTGCTCCGGCTCGTTGACGCGCGTCTGGTTCGGCGACCGCGCAAGAATGACCTGCTCGAGGAAGCCCTGTTCCCCGAACTAGCGAAGGCCGCTGACGTGGATGGCCAGCTAGCCCTCGAGCTGTTCGTGCAGGCGCTCTCGTGGATCGCCTCGATGCGCGACGCATCACGCAAGAAGCTCGACTGCAAGGAGGTGCGGGTTCCCATCGCCACCCCAGGGGGCGAGGACATTGCATGGGCGAAAGCCGAGTACAGCTACCTCGGCGACGGATGGGGCTTGTCGGCCGACCACGAGCGGCTCCTCGGGGACGCCTACCCTGGTCGTCGTCTCGTTCCCTTCGGCTTACTCCGCGACCGGTTTGGCCTGGCAGACGAGGGGGTGGGGAGCTGGCGTGGGGCCGTCGAGCTTATGGGGGTCCACACAGTGCCGCGGGTCGTCGTGTTCACGAACCGCAGCGCGCCCCTCGTGAGCTCCAATCAGCGCCTTTACGTCGTGGGCAAGCCGGCACTTGGAGAACCGAAACTCGACGCAATCTATCAGGCGTACGTCGATTTTCTTGCGACCCGCACAACGCGTTGGAGCCATCGCATGGAGCACGATGTCGACCAGGCGTGCTGGGTCGCCGACCTGGAAGTTCCCGAGCGTAGGCAACCCATCGTCGACTTAATGCTGTTGCACCCGGAGACATTCTTGCGGCATCGCACTGTGTCTCTCGGACGGGTTGGCCATCATCCGGCTGACTCAGTTGAGGCCATGTGGGTCTTCGCGCTGGCCAAGCTCGGCTGGGCCGTGTTCCCAGGAGAGCGCGGTGTGGGTCGGGAGCCCGTTCGAGTGTCGGCCGGGAAGCTGTGGCGGCTGCCGGACGGGGCGCGGCGAGCGGGCTATGCGCAGGTGATCAACGTTGTGCCCCATGCGCTGGCGGCGGCGGCCAGCTTGTTGAGCACTCTCGGAGTGCCTTCGGTCGAAGATGCGCCCCTCGCCCGGCTGCTCGATGCGCTCGGTGAGCTTGCGTCTCGCCTCGATGACGAGCGACTCCACACGCGCGGAGAGGCGCTCTCGTTGGCAAAGGAGCTCTATGCTCGGATCGATGAACGCTTGGAGAGCGAGCCCCTACAGACGATGCGAGCGGGGCTCGCAGTACCCCTGCTGCGCGATCGTCGCATCGAGGCCGTCGACCCGACCGACCACGGAACGCTCGTCGTGTTCGACGACGAGCCAGCCCGGGCCCGCCATGTGATCGGTCTTGAGAGAGCGTTTCGAGTGCCAGTCGCGCGTGACGCGACCGTGGATAGGCTCTACGACCTATTTGCTCGCTCCTGGGGCACCGACCGCGTCATCCGCACGTCCACGGCGGAGGTCCACCTGGAGTTCACTGCTTCCCACGCCAGCTCAGAGCGCTTCTTGAGCTGGCTACAGCGCGAGTATCCGCAGGACAAGGTTGCCGCTGAGCTTGCGGCGCTGCTGACGTTTGGCGGGGACCGCTCGGTGCGTGCAGAACGCGTGAGTCGCAACTGGAAGGCGTTCGAGAAGCTCTCACTCGTGTTCGGCTCCTTCCGCGATCCGGGTGTTTCGAGTTTCTACGAACGGGCGTCGGACAGGCTGCTCGTCTCGTCGGCGTTGGAGAAGCACGACGTTGTCGCGATGACGTGGGAGCTGGCCGGGGCGCGCTCGCGCGACCTCTGGGCCGGCTACGGCAGGGCGCTCCAGGCTTCGAACACTCGGGCCTTTCTCCACGAGCGCGAGATCAGCGAAGTCGAGATCGTCGATGTCGCGGACGCTGCCGGCCTCCACCGGGCGATGAGTGTTGAGGGTCTCGCCCCTGCCTTGCTCGCGGCGCGGTGCCACATGGTTCCGGGCACGAGCCTCGACCAGGCGGCAGGGTGGCTTGCCTCCGTCGGGGATCGCCCGGAGGACGTGGCGCGCGAGCTAGGTCGACCGGACCTCACCGCCATCCTGGCCGAAGCGCTTGGTAAGCGAGCGCCAGAGGGCGAGATCCAGATCGTTCGCCACCTGGGCGTTCCCTGGGGTCTGTGGCAAGACGCCGTGCTCCGCCGCGACGGCGAGCGGTACGCATTCGCGGAGTCCGCGCAGCGATACCAACAGGCTCTAGAGCACGTCGTCGCCGTTGCGCGAGAGATCGGGGCGAGGCAGGTTGCGATCGACCTAAACCTGCTGTCGGCGGCTCTCGCGGCTGCGCTCGGTTCGCCGACGCCTGATCGCGTCAGGTTTCTTCCCATCGATGCCGCTGCTCCCGACGAGTCAGCGTTGGGGACTGTTCGCGCAGCAATCTTGTCGTTCGACGTCGTGAGCCGAGCGCTCGGCGAGCTCCCGGATCCGCCTTGGGAAGCCGAGCTTCCGATCCCCAAGGATGCAACGCAGCGAGGCGTTCGACTGTTCCGTGACATCGCCGCACCCACCCGTGAGATCGAGGCGACGACGTCTGTGGACGCGGTCGTCCGCGTGGCCTCGCGCCTTGCTCTGTCGCTAGGCGAGCTGGTTGATGTTGGGGTTCTTGGCGACGCGGGCCTCAGCGCTAGGATGCGGGGCGAGTGGGCCCATGTCTACGCAGCGCTGCTCGCCCTCCGCCGGTTACTGGAGGCCACCGTTCCACTGACTGTCACGAGGCTGTCGAACATACAGGCGTTCCGCGAGGCATCCACCCTTGGAACGTTGATGGCTCGGCTGCCGGAGCTTGGGGCGGAGCCAGAGGCACCTCAGCCGAAGCAGTCGGTGTTGGGGGTTGAGCTCACCGCCCGCGAGCTGCGTTCGGACCTGCTAGCGGGGTCTGGGGGCGCCCTCGGCGCGAAGCTCGCTAGGGCAGCAGCAAATGGGCTCGACCCGTCTCTCTTGAGCGGCCAGCGTGCAGCGTTGGCGGCGGGAGCCAGCGGCGCCAGAGGCGGGGGGCGAGGCTCGGGCGGCGGGGGACCATCCGCCCGTCTTCGAGACGAGCTGGTCGGGGATATCGGCGAGGCTTTTGTCCATGAGTGGCTCGCCACCGTCCTCGGCGCGGACTACGGACCCGACTGCTGGGTTTCGAAGTCGCGCGAGCGCTACGGACTACCTTCCTGCGGAAACGATGGCTTGGGCTACGACTTCAAAGTGCCTGATCCCCAAGGTCGGCTCTTTCGTCGTCCGGCGGCGTCATTGCTCATCGAGGTGAAGTCGACGGGCACCGACGGCCGTGCTCCGTTCCCCATGTCACTCGCCGAGTGGGACGAAGCCCGCCGATGCCATGAGGAGTCTGGAGACGCGCTCTACGTCATTCTTCGAGTCTTCGACGCGGACGCCAGTCCGAGGATCGGCGATCTTGTTCTGGACCCATTCGGTGCGTACCGCCGTGGTGAGATCCGCCTAGCCGAAAGAGATCTCTGGGTCACCGTCGCTCCGCGGCAACCTGTGGAGTAGCCGACTCTCAGACCGGAGGGCCTACGCGACCGGTCAACTCCAGAGCGACACCGCCACCGTCCGCCCGAGGGCTCACCGCCGGGATCTCTAGTCACTTCCTAGAGTTCCAACTCTGAACGCTCCTGTCAGAGCTCTGTGGACACTCCTACGTGCGCGGAAGGTCAGGCGGATCGACCGCGAATGGAGGCACCATGAACGGAAACGACTGCAAATATAGGTTCGGAGACACCTTTCACCTACCGCTCGACGAGCTCGTCGTCGACGTCGGCGAGAACATGCGCGAGGTCCACGACCCCGGCCTGCGCGAGCTGGCCGAGTCGATGGGGCCGGCGGGGATCGGGCAGCTCCAGCCGATCCTCGTCGTGTGGCGCGATGGACGGTTTCACGTCGCGGCAGGGTTCCGACGGGCGCTGGCGATGAGGGTGCACCGAGCCGACCTCGGCTTCGTCGAGATCCTGGCCCGCCGGATTCGGATCGAGGACGCGGACGTCGCGCGGCTCGTCGAGAACCTCGAACGGGAGAACCCGTCGACGTTCGAGACGTGCCGCTATCTCTACGAGCTGAGGGAGGGGCTGAGGGGCGCGCCGATCAGCGTGGCGGACCTGGCAGCGGCGACCGGGAAGAGCGTGCGCCACATCGACAACCTGATCCGCTTCTACCGCGTGCTCCCGGACGGCCTGCGAAAGGCGTGGGCGGCGGATCGGGATCAGCGGTTCACGTTCGCCGTGCTGCGGGAGCTCGCCGTCGCAGCGCAGTCGGGCGACGACGCGGCGGTCCAGGCGATCGTGGAGCGGACGCTGAAGGTGAGCTCACCGCCTCCGATTGCGGTCGGCGGATCCCACCGGCCCGGCGTCATCCGGCGCCTCGGTCACGCCTCGACCACGAAACTCCAGCGGCGCCTCGAAGCCGCCGGGATCGATCGCCTCCACTCCGATGATCGCGCTGAGCTCGTCTACGACCTGCTCCGCGCGATCAACGGAGAGGTTGAGCCCAAGCGGGCCCAGGCGATCGTCGATCTGCTTCTCTTTGAT
>Ga0154020_10002869_pt1 | contig 20945 bp, 14 predicted proteins | sample Klosneuvirus_201_FD_109709 | JGI IMG/M metagenome (GOLD analysis project Ga0154020, IMG submission 109709) | Active sludge microbial communities from wastewater, Klosterneuburg, Austria - Klosneuvirus_20160825_MG | ecosystem: Engineered > WWTP > Aerobic digester > Activated sludge | place... | reverse complement strand
GCTAAGAGACCGAGAGCCCCTAAGGCTCCTGTTCCCCCTCCTCCGTCCGCTCCTCCTGCGGCCAGCGCAGCCCCTATGGCTGCCCCCACTAATCCGGCGCCTAACTTTGGTGCCTTTGGTGGTATGCCTGGATTCTTCAGCCCTCCTCAGCAGGCCACCCCAGTAGTAGAGGCTCCGCAGGCTCCTACTTCGGACCCCCTCTTGATTAAGGTCCAGCAGGATCTTGAATCCGTTAGATCTGAATTAGCCAACGTAAAGGGTACCCTTAATAGGGTGACTGGTCTTTTAGTATTTTTAGTTAGAGGAGTTACTAATAGACCGGGTGATCTCAGTGTGGAGTCCATCGAGAAGGACTTTGGAGTGTCTCTCCCTTCCCTCTAGAGGCTGAGGAGGTGAACGATGAGGAGGAAACTTCTCAAACCTTCGGCCCTCGGCCCTTCACCATGAAACCTGACCCTAGCCAAGTTATAGAAGTAACTGTTGACTATATACGCTCTTTAGATAGGGATCAACTCGCCGAGTTCTTAGTCAATGGGCTAGGTATGGCGGTTAAACCCAATGCAACTAAAAGTGAGCTGTTTAGTCAGGTAATGCGCTTGGCGATGAGTGCAACAAACTACTAAAAGAAAGGGGCCTTTCGGCCCCTTTCTTTTTTAGCTTATAGACTTGGCAATGAGTCGTATCTGTTAACTACGATCTTAACTGGTCCAATTGTAAGGGATGTATTAGCAGGGGTTCCGGTATTAGCACTGTATAAACCAAACTTACCGTAGAAACTAGAGGCATTTACTGTTCCGTTACGAGTGGCAACCAAAGCATCATTAATATAAAAGTTAGTAACTACTACGTTACCTGCAGCAACACCAACTGGAGTAGCAGAGCCATTGATCTCAACCCTAAATCTTTGATAATTACCCCAATCAGGGGCAACTGTTGTATCAATAGCAGTAGCTCCTACAATCTTTCCAAACCAGTTAGCACCATTAACTGTTTGGAACCAACACCCAACATTAGCAGAAGTAAGTGGGTCTGTATTATCGTCAAAGAATCCCACCATCCAAGTTCTATTTAGGTCACTCGCACTTATCTTCGCCTCCCATTGTGCAGTCAACACAACATTATTTCTAGAAGAGGCTCCAGGTAGAGCAAAAATAGCATTTTTATTTTGGAACCAACTTTTCAAATTGTTAACTGCGGTTCCAAAGAGAGTAAAAGACCCGGACATCAAAGGGTCTGCGATACTCCAGGCATATTGAGCAGAAACCGCAACAGAGCACTTAATCTCCCATAGTCCCCCATTAAAGGCAGTGGCATCTGCCACTCCAGAGGCACTAGCCGCATCTCTCCAAGCCCAGATTTCATCAAACACAGTTAATCGGGCCGTGGGGTATCCATAATGGTCTAAGACATAGCGCACACTTCCATCTGTATCTTTAGCTATTAGAAGTGCGTTAGTATCTGTATCAGATACTCCTTTTTGCAAAAGAACCTGCTTTAGCGTTCCAAGAGCAGAAGTTATAGAAGTTAAAACAGTTAGATCTCCTGCAGAGTGGAGGAGAGAGAATGGAGTAGTCCATCCAGAATCATTCCAGTTAGTGTCTGAAGATCTGTAAAGACACTCTACTTTTGTGTTTCTAAATCTAATAAAAGAAGCACCAATACCAGTCTTATCTTTGACCCAAACAGTACCATTCCAAGAACAGTTAAAAGTAAGAGCCAGATGAACTCCATCTGTATCTACAACACCATAAGTTCTTGCAATTACATTTCCTCCTGCCACTGTCCTATCCTCTTCTAAAAGAGTATAGATAGAGGTTCCAGTTGGGGCAGTATAATCAATTACTCTTGGAGTTCTTGACCCAGAGGCATCTAATAAACTCTCTCCTAAGTATAGTCCGGTAAGAAAGTGATTAATGGCCTTAAAAGAATTAGTTAGGCCCCTGGAAGGTAAGTCTGGGTCTTTTAAGTGTATTGGAGCTAAGCCAGAAGCCTGGACCACTGCCCCATTGGAGCCCATTTCTCTAATAGTTTGTCCAACTGGTAGAGTAATAAAGTAGGTTCCGGCAGGAAGAGTTTGATTCAAGTTAAAGAACATACGATCATTACCGGCCCCGCTCTTCATTTCTACGGGCAGATAATTGCCTAGGTAAACTCCAACACTTCCATATCCACCACCGCCAAGATAACTATTTAATGCCCGCGGCTTATCCTCCGCCGAAAGATCCTCATGAGTTCCCATTGCCCTGACTGCAATAGAATCTTCGCTGATTACAGACACGATAACAAACTGGCCATTATGATCGAAGGGGATAGAGTTGGTTGCACCCTGGATAGTTACTATATCCTTAACCTGTGCTCGTTTTGTTATAAAGTTTGCCCCGGTAGCAGTTATGATATTACCCACAATAGAAGTAATAGTAGTCAGAGCTACTTTTAGTCCGGTGTTAGTCGGAGCGGGTTTTGTTACTGCTTTCCCATCTGGAGTTCCCCAGGTAACGAAAGACACAGCGGCATTAACTAATGCGCCATAGGTAACAGAAGAAACTCTTACTCTATTATCATTGACATAAACTGACTGATTAGTAGAGTCAAAAATTTGTATTTGATCTAGACCAAATTCATTATCCATTGCCTGGATAGCTAAACGAGCACTCAGAGAACTTGAAAGATTAAACGAGGCAGCTGGAGCGGCCAAAACTAGTGAAACTGTTCTAAATACAGGAATCTCTCTATCTAAATCCGATAAAATCTGGTCTATACCATAAAGAGAACCTAATATAGCCCTATTAATTACAGAACTCTGTAAAGACTCATCTCTAGAAATAAGAACAGTACCACTAGGATTAGACTGAACTACTCCGCCTGCTGGGGCACTTGCAATATCTCCAGCCCTACTAGCTCCACCAAGAGAAGCTACATCAAATCCTAAAATAGAAAGGGCAGTCCCACCAGTAATCTCCATAATATTTTTGCCTCCCCCATGGAGGCTTTGGAGAGTTAGATACCCGTTATCATCATATGCTTTAATATCTCCAGCTGCATCTGTATTGATCTTTACGATTGTATCTGTGTAAGAATCACTAGCAAAAGTAATGGTTATAGTAGTAGGGACCGCTGTTGGGCTAGTCTTTAAATCTACAATAAGAGTCTTTGTATTTAGACTAGGATAGTAAGGGTAAGCCTTAGAAATGTCAGGATCATTTCTTCGTACCCGGGCCCTGATAGTAGGGTAAGTAAGAATCTGTTGATCCACATTTCCTGAAAGTTGGCCTCTTTGGATAAGGCTATCGGTCTTTGCCATGTAACTCTCCTAGAACCTTATCTGCCAGTCAACCTGCAGAGAGAAATTAGAAGTTTTTCTAAATGCTTCAAAGGTTTTGTACGCTACGGGGGCCTGATTAGCCGCATTCACTAATAGGATACTTCTAGACTTGGGAGCATGTGTACTCTCATCTCCGTCTGTGTAAAGCCCTGCTTCAGTCAACACAACGCTACCGGCAACGGATAACTCTAACTCTGTGTACAGTCTTGAGAACTGTACAGTACTCTTTGTAGGAGTAAGAGGAAAAGTAGGATTGCCTGTTTGAGCTAGAAAGTTAGTTCCATCATAGGAAATAGGAGTCACCAGTTTTGTGACTCCTGCTACTTCTGGCTGACTTCCAGTACCAAAACCTAGATATCTAATTCGATCATCTCTATAGGGAACGTCCTGCGTACCTATTGCACCTACTGTGTGGGCCGTTGTTCCATAAAGAGAGTAACTCATAAGAAGGGCTAAGTACTCTCTACCTGTTAAGGTCCAAATATTCTTGCCCTCTCTTCTTGAAAGAGGAACCAGCTTTCCTCTCTCTCGGGCAAAACAAGAGAAAAATCCCTCAATCTGGACCACTTCCTTTTCTCTTGGGATTTCCGCACTACTATTAAGTCTAAGCTCATCGGTGATGCGAACTAGATCTTTCATAAGGTTTTCCTTCTTTTTATACCATAAAGGTACCCAGGTGACGCGTTTGTCATACTAAATTGTGTACCGACTACCAGAGTAACATTTCCTGGATCATTGATAGAAATAATAGGATATACCCCGACACCATAACCCACATCAACTATACTATCTGGGCCCTCATAAATTACTAAGAAATCCCCAGGCTGTATACCTAAAGAGCCAAAATCTAAAGAAGAGACAGTGGTAGCTTGTGGGGATGCAAATGAAGTCAGTAGATCTTGACCGGCACTTTCTAAAGTAAGAGAAAGCTCTTCTCCTGGCATTCTATCCATTATATCAGTCGAAACACTAGCCGAAGATCTATTTTGTTTCTTGATCTGACATGGTTGATTTGTCTCATTAGCTGTTGCAGCATCTGCAACAGCTAGAGTCTTAGTACTAGGGTCCCAGGCCAGTACTTCATACGTAGTGCCCGTATCTCTAATAAGAAGATCTCCTATTTCTACAAAAAGTGCCTCTTCTAATAGGGTAGTACCAAGAACAACTTGCTTACTTCCAATAGCAAAATCGGCTCTAAACGGATAGCTATTAGAGGGTCTTCCTAATAAGTAACTCGTCTGACGACCCACTCTTACAATAATAATACTATATGTTCCGGAGGCCTCTACTATAGCGTGATCTAGAGTTACTACATTAGTACTAAAATTTATTCCTACGATTGTATATTTTCTGGAATAGATAGCCCCGCCATAAAAACACAAGCTATCACCTGGAGTCACTCCAGCCGAAAAGAGCCCTGCCCCAACGGTAATTGTAGAAGTAGCATTGGTAATGCTTATGCTGCTCTTCTTCTGTATTACTTCTGATGAAGGCCGATAAACAGCGAAATACTGATTTGAAAGAGTTTCAAAAGCAAAACCACTACCATTTAATTTAGTTACACTTCCTAACTGGGTATCTGAAATAACACTCCCCACAACATATCTATCAGAATTGTTCCCCTCATAAACAACTAGCAAATCTCCTGCCAATACATAAGGGGCATCGTAGTAGGCATTTGCTGGGGCTGTTATAAAACCTCCAGCTGCAGATGTAACTGTCGTGCTACCATAAGTAGTACTTAAATCCACCCCATACTTTAATAGAGTATAAGCAACACCTTCTACTGAAATAAAACTATCTGGAGCTGCCGCGGGATAATCAAACTTAATCGCGGTAGGAAAACCTAAAGAAATATTGTCCCAGAATCCGAAGGGTCTTAAAAGACTAAGTTGTTCCGCTACCTCAACAAGGTCAATAATGGTTTTTTGAAAGGAGATAAACATCTTGGTGTAGGTAGGTTTTGCCAGCTGAAGGAATGAAAGAGCTAGATCTACTCCTTTAGGGCTCACTAAATTAGAGTTTACCAGTAGCTCTAGGGAGTGATACTTATATAAAACGGCTCCTAGATCTCCTTGTGCATATAATTTATCGGCCCAAGTAGAGTCTGTTAAGTAATCTACAACATCTGCTCCTTTAGTTAGTGCTACGAAGCGCTTAACATTATCTCCTACCGCATAGGGGATCCCTGTATCAGGATTTATAGCTAGCCCAGAATTGGGGCTAGCGGGTATCCAATAACCAGGATTAAGAGGATCTTCTATCTGGTCCCCCTGAGGATAAAAATAAACGCTCGTCCCGGATCCATCAGATGCAGTAACTAAAATCCTACCGAGTAATGGGGACCCGTCGTCTCTGATCCTATAAGAGGGGTTGATCTCAGAAATAGTTCCTTCTTTTTCTGTAAATGGCAGCCCTAATAGAATATTAGCTGCCAGTCCTAGATTACTGACGGTGGGACCCATGGTAAGGGCATACATTAACCCATGAACTATCTTCTTATAGGCAAAGCCATTAACACTAATATCTAAATCATCTTTCTTAACCCCGAGGAGTACACCGAAATTGTTTTCAATAACTTGACTATTATCGCAAAAAACTATCTCGGCCCAGAATCTCTTTGGAAGTCCCGCATTACTAAATCTTTGTTCTGTAAAGCGAATGAACTTTCCGGGAATCTTTCTCTTTATTATAAAATCTGCCTCAACACTGGAGGCAGTTGAGAAAGGGTAACAAGACAAGGTAGTGTCATTAATGACTTCTACAATAGTAAATAACTGAGAACCTGCAAATGTAGATACTTCAATGGAGTCTCCTGGCTTTATACTTCGGTCTAAAAGATCTCCTTTATCTATAGAAATCTGGCCAGAGCCTGATGTTATTGTACAGGTTCCAGCAATTGACTCTTCCGCATCTACAACATAGTCCTGATTCTCTACTAGGATGTAGGGAGTATGATCTAATAAAAATAAATTATCTTCTGAGACTTGATAAGTCTTTCCATCCACTGTTACTAAATTAGGCTGCTTAATATATTCTTGTAAAGTAGGAACAGAAATAATATCCGTATCAATGGCAATTTTAGATCTTCTTTTGATACTAACTGGCCGAATAGCTACTTTAAATAACCCTAAATCCAACTCATCTTTATAACTTAAAAGCTTTTCAAAGTACTTACGTTTAAAAATACCAGAATTTAAAAGATCTTTTAATATTAGGGCATCTTTGATGTAGACAAGGTTAGAATTTGAATCTACGGATAAGCCACTAACGCCAAAAGCTGTTGTGAGAGATAGTTGATCCGTAGAACTAAATGAGTCAACCGCTACCCCATCTTGTACCTCTTTGGAACAGACAAAACCCAACTTATTCTCATCAACAGACACTACTTGAACTTCTACTTGGCAAGAATCATTAGATCCAACTTTGGTGATTTCAAAAGTAATAAAATCACCAGGGGTTACTCCTTCAGACTCAAAATTATGTTCTGCTGAAATAAGAGTAGAACTGAATCTCCAAGAAGTATCTGTTAATCCTGCCGGCACCTCTGGAGAGGCAGAGATAAAAGTACTATATGGATCGTCTTGGTCAAATACTACATAAGGAATATCTGTGATATTACTAGTAAAGGATACGAGAGACCCGTCGGTTTGGGTTAGGGTGACTTGGGTAGGGCCAACATATGTGTCAATTAAAAAATCATTAAAGATGACCTGAGTGGATCCAAAAGGAGGGGCAAAAAACATTCTTAAGGTTTTACCAACTAATGGAGCAGTAAAACCGGTTGAGTCAAAAGTATCACTTAGAGCTGTTACGGCTCCATCGGAGCCACTATGGAGCTGATTGATATTTTTAACTGATCTCAGAAGGGTGAAAGATTGATCTTTAAATGAAAGAAGCCTACCTGGATAAGTAGAGATTCCAAAACTAGACACGGAAAAGTCACAAGAGGAACTTGGCACACTCACTCTATCTGTAAAACTATGTGTAAGAGCCGTATTACCAGTACTTCCTTCTATTAGTAAACTAACCGCATTTGTACCTGCTTTATCCTCGGCTAGCACAAAAGAAGTTTGATCTGCGGTCAAATCTAGATCTAAAGTAAAGGGTACCCATCTTCTTTGATAGACGGCCTGGATATCTCTAATACTTTTATTGTAGTTATACTGATAGAGTTTAAGTAGCTCTGCTGCAACTATTTGGATCATCGAAGACCAAATAGTTTCTATCTTCTTTTTTCCCTCTACACGGGCCCAAAAATCAGAGAGGTAGCTCCAAATGAAACTAGCATCTGGAATATAATCTGAATTGTATGGAACTAAAGAGAGCTTAGTATCAATTAGGCAAGGAGTAGGAGAAGAGATACTAGAAGCATCAGAAACCACTAATTGTACTTCGTATGGTCCTACTATATCAGGGGACAAAGTTACTACAGAATTATCTGACTCTAATGAGACCAGGTCCAATGTAGTGATTTTAGATCCAATGGGTACTTTTGTAACCGTCCAGATATAATTTGTAATTTCCCCAAAGGTACTAAAAGAGGCACTCCCATCTAGTTTGACATTAGTTCCTAAAACGGTATCCTTAGACGCAGGCAATATAATCGCTGTAGGGAGATTCTCTCCTGTGATAGAATCTCCGCCGCCAACTGTTAAGGATAATGGACCAGCTAAAATTCCCATTCTGAGTCCTCAAGGAGAAAACTATGATCTATAAAGAAATGGATCCTGAGATTATTCATAAAGCCTTACAAGGTCAAGAAAATATCCTCACTACGGCTAATGAAAGATTTAAAGATAAGTTCGGTTCTTTTTCTTGTCCTGAATGTGGGGGTAAAGTAATCCCAGTTCTAGATCCCTCTAAACCATTATTTAACCCAAACGAAGTTATTCCAAACTACTCAGCCAAATGTACTAGTTGTTTAACCATCTCTAGCTTTTAACTAGATAGATCTGCTCTCCATCGGGTCTTACATTAAAATTAGATGTATCTGGGCCCGAAATAAAATACATCTGCTTGTAAGTTCCTTCAAAAGGAGGAATGTTTGAAAGCCCTCCAATGTAATTCTTAGAGCGGAGTCCTCGTATCTTCCTACCTGCATCATGTGTTAGGGCCACTAAAAGTATTGGTAACGTAATTTGGGTGGCCCCTCTTCTTTTTAAGAGATCTTGAATTGCATCAGCTCTTAACTGGTTAACGTCAGGAGAGATACCGTTGATAAAAGATATTAAATCCTTCGCAACTACATTAGTATCACTTCCCCCTCGATAGGTGAGATCTAAAAAGACATAACTTGGAAGAAAGTGCCTTATTAGGAGGCTAGCAGTAGTAACTCTGTCTAGTGGCGAGTCTACGAAAGCCTGGATGTCTTGAACCAAGGGAGCGGTATCGTAACTTATCTGAATATTTTGCCCAGATAGATTAATATAAGAATCCAGTGAGGGGGAGCTTCCGATAGGAAGAACATGCTTCGGAAGAATAATAGAAACCTTCTCCTTCGTAGAGTAGGTAAAGACTGGATTCTCTACTTCAAAAGTATACCCATCAATAAAGGCTCCTTCAGAGATAAATAAGCTGGTGTCTTCTGCGATATTCATCTCTGCGCCACACCCATAACCAACAACGGGAAGCTCGATATAATAGAGAGCCCCTTCTTTATTTAGGGCCATTTCAGTGGAAGAAACCAAGAAAGATCCATCCCTTATTATTCTATAAGGGATTTTATGGGCGTAGCCAATTACAGTTCCACTAGATGCTGCAGGAGAATCAGAGAGTATGAGTTGCTCCTGACTTGTAGGATTTAAGGGATTTACTGACGCCGTATCCCAAGGAACAGTAATTGTTACGGTTTCTGGGAGGTTAGAATATAATCTACATCTTACAAAATCATCCGTTAGTTTCCTTCCTCCATCAGTGGTTTCGGCAGGTGTAGTGGTTGGAACCTGAGGAAGGATTAACCAATATCCAAGACCTATCCCCACAGGGAAGTCTTGAGTCCTATCTAAAACGACATAGCTCTGACCAGTATATATTCCAGAAACCTCAGTTCCCTTATCAACTATTTTGAAGGACCCAAGATACGGAGTATCATCTCCCGTTACCTGAATAACAGTTGGTTCATATACCGCATAAATAGATACCCAGTCTCCTATGTTAACTGCAGAGGCCAAAGAGGGATGATACATCTTCTTAGTGCCACCAGGTAATAAAGCCCCATAACCTCGGCCAACTTGTCGACTAAAGAAGGGTAAAAAGGCCACACAGGTAGAGCTAGAATGTACTAGTATATAACTATCAGGAGCTGTACCAGTAGTAGAGATAAGAATTTCTCCCCCGTGCTGGCTCACGACTAGGTCAGATCCTAAGAATGCGGCGTCACCATTAATATCATTATAAACATCTGTTGCAGTAGTAAATGGGCCGGCGCCAAAGGTATGAGTTTTGGTTGTCCCATAGATACCACTAGAGAGACTATAGTCTAGTCTTAGAGTTTTACCTGCTAGACCAACAATTGGATAAGTGGTTCCTGAGGTTAAGATAGTAGCGGCCCCATTTTGGAAGGGGATAGCTGGAAAATCAGCAGTACTATAAGTTAGTACTTTATCAATGGTAAACTCAATCACAGGGGGGTTACCTGTAAAATTATTAGTTATGACAGATGTGATTTTATACGCCCCCGTGTCCGGACCGGAGTCAATATAGAATAGTTGTCCTGGGACAATGTTAGTCTTATTGTCTGGGTATTTAGGTAGCATAACTCTAACTACATTAGAATTCTCTTTAGTTACACACAACCAACTAGAATTCATTAACGATCTAGAAACTACATCGTTAATAGAAGCATGGAATTGTAATAAATCATTTGTTCTAATACCCTTCTGAGCAAAAGAACCAGAAATAAGATTGAAAGTAGGAGAGGAAGAAACAACTCCAATATTACCATCTCTCGGCCAAGTCATAACATCCGTGGCCTTCATAGACTGAGGATAAACCTGCCCGGGGGGAAGATCAAAAGATGGCCTGAACTTTTTAGTCGGGTCTCCTGATACTTCAAATAGTGTAGGAAGGTCACCAATAGAAAACTCTAAACTAGTAGGACTCATAAAGTAGTTTCTTAGCATACCAATAGCGGATGGTCCTACAGAGTAACTAGAAAGAGCCAACTCATTAATCATATTAGTGGTATCTTGCAGAGTCAGATTAAAGCCTTGGTCTAGGAAAGTAAGATACATTTTGTTAATGATAGATAGATAAAGAGAGCCGGCATCCTGAATATTAGAGGCAAATCTTACTAGGCTAAGGACATCCAGGGGATCCACCGGAGTTGAGGCAGCCTGTTCTGCAATATAGTCAATAGATACTCGTAATGGATCTATTTTTAGTTCTGGCTCTACCTCAATAAAAGCTGATTTATAGTGTCCGTGTTGCCCCGTACTTGCCCCCCAAAGATTTAAGGTTCTGTGATCTTTGATCAGGTATTTACCTTGATTGGGTCCGGACAAGATAACGATCGAGTCTCCGATCTTTGCTTCTGCTAAATCAGAGGTATAGTGGGTTCCTGCCGGATCCGCAGTAAAGTTATGATCTCTTCTATTTGGTAACGCCAATATTTTATTGCGCTTACCATTCCATAAGAAAGGAGGGAAGTTAATCTCTACGCTAGTAATGGGGTTAGACGCATCCATGGCTAGATATCGGGTAAATCCATCCGCCACTTCTAGTTTTTGAGAATAACGAGAATCAATAAAAGAGTTATAGGCGGGAGTATCAGATGAGATAGGCCAATCATTACTCATATCAGGAAAAACTAGGAGAGACCCATCTAGTACAGTTATTTCTTTACCTGCCCCCTCCATATCACAAACAGGTCTTACATCCACGGCATCCCCATAGGGGACCGTAATTCCTGTTCCTTGTCCTGCGGCGTCTAGAATTTCAACAGATCTAACTCTGACAAGTGGTAAAGAAATACCTCCACCTGTAGATGTAAATACTGAATATCTTAGATGAGTAGAGAAAGAGGTTAAGCTACGATCGACGTGAACTCCATTACCTCCCAAACTACCATCAAAAGACAGGATAGTGTAATCCCCTGCGTCAGGACCGTCAAAGATTCTAACAATATCTCCTACTTTGGCCCCATATATAATCAAATTAATATCATTGAATTTAAGTAAGTCAGAGCCGGCAACAGTTTCTAAATCGGACACAACTGTATCAAATGGGAGCTTCAAAGTCTTAGGCTCAACTAGATTAACCTTAACGTGATTTATTACACGGCCTCTTACAAGAGTCTCCGAAAAGTTTAGAATAGCATCTATTCTAACATCATAATCTCCGTCAGGGGCCTGAACATTAAGTATCTTATAAGTTCCCTTAGAGTTTCCCGAATCAATAGTTAATAGATCTCCTACCTTGATTACAGAGATATCAATATCACTACCCAGAGTAACTTTGTTACTGTTGGCAAAAGTACTAATAGATAGTAAAGAGAAAATATAAGTTTCGTCTGAAATAGAATTAAGAGTTAATGTTTCGGTTACATCAGAAGAAGGGCGTACAAAAATATCTGTATGGCCACCTATGTGGATGGAATCAGAAGGAATATCTGCTTCTAATATGCCACCCGGGACACTGGAGAGTGTGATCACTCCTGGTTTTAATAAAAGGTAATTCCCTGTTACTTGGGCTGGGTTCTCTTCAGGAAATAGGGGGCCCTCTAGAAGTAAAAGAATTTTACTTCCATCGTAGCTCTCTAGAATTCTTTTTACCTTAGCTTCCCCTACCTGGTTAAACATGGTGGAGATTCTATTTAATCTAAAAAGATCTCCAGGTTGCATAACAATATCATCATTAGGACCACTGTCTTTATAAGTAATATCTAAAACAGCAAATTCACCAAAAACTACCGCACTACCTGCGGCATAAACATATCCTTGGGTATTACTAGTAACTATATCTCTGTTCATCCCTACCTCACCCGCGCCGACAATCTGGAGGGCTCGTAGATCAGAAAAGAGAGAAGTTAACCTGGAAGTAATACCTCTCTTGGGAACAAGAGATCTTTCCGTTAGACTAGTTGGAATAGACGAAAGAAAAGTTTGATTATCCTGTCTGGGGGTACCCGAAGTAGCGGCACTGAGGTTGGATACCTTTACGACCCCTGGGACATTGTCTATACCAGTAATAGTATTTTTATCTACATTATAATCGTTACCCGGAGCCTCTGCCTGTACTACTATATCCATGTAGTACAGGGTTCCCTGCCGATTAAATAACATTTGGGCGGAGCTTACTAAGAAATTTTCTACGGGGTAAAAGCTAAGTCCCGAATTAGTGAAAACTCTTTTTTCTGTGGTTACGGACACACTGGTTGGGGCAGCAAAATAGAGCCTAACTCCTACTGTTACCGTTGTTCCTTCTTGTCTCTCTGCAAACCAGTTTGAGGCAAGGGCGTCTGTCTCATCATCACTAAGCTGGTCCGCATTTACAATACTTTGATTTGTCTTAACAGATTTTATTTCTCTTTTAAAAGACTCCAAGATAAGACGGAGAGGTTTGGAAAAGAGATCATCTAAACTTCCCCCATCTGCAGCTAAATCAGGATATTCCTGTCCTAAACGGTCTTGAATAAAGGTAGAGATATCCGTATCTAATGGATCTTCTGAGAATCTCTCAATAATAGGAGCTATAACTTGAGTTTGAGCTGGAGAGCCCGAAGACAAGTCGATAGTTGGGTTAAATCCAATAAGAAGATTCTCTAAAAAGCTTTGAAGGTCTGCAGACGATGCCATTAAAAGGCTCCTAGAAGGTCAAATTGGCGACTGCTTCTCTACCGGATAAAGCAGTTAAAGAAACACGGGCCATAGCCGTAGTAGTATTTGGATCGAATCCAACTGCCTCTGTTGAGGCATTTAATAATCTCTCATCAGGGGGTATTCTAGGGATATTATTTTGTAAGGTCAAGATTTGGTCTCTAGCTTTTGTTACTGCATTAGAGATAGCAGCTGTTATGGATTGGGCCCCTCCGATAGAAGAAGTCTGACCCAGAAGCCCCAGTAACCCCGCTCCTAGTGAAGGATCGAATTTATCACTCCCTGGGGTCTGTAAAAGAATCTTACAAAAGAGCTGTACAAGTCTCTGGATACCAGAAAGGGGTTTTATAGACTTACCAATTGTGAAGTTCAGTAAGGAACTTCTATTCTTAGATGGAGATTCCGCTATAACTGCGAGTTGATTGATTACAGAGCCTTCCAAGCCGATTGGAACTTGAGCAATAATTCTAGAATCACTCAAAGAAATAAATTCTGGGGAGGGTATCCCATTTATGAGAACTTCAGAAGCCTGATTAAACAGGTCCCCTTTAAGCTCTAAAGAAACAGGGGTCATACCTTTAAGAAAGGAGGCCCCTGTAACAGGTAGAAGATCTCTAATACTTATAATTTTAAGATCTATCATGGTCTATCCATTACTCTCTGCGTATTTTTTAAGCTCTTCAAAGTTCGCGTTAAAATCCTCTTCCAACTTATTCAAAGAATCCAATAAGGCTAATCTACTTCCAAAAGCTTTCCCTTGAGCATTAGTGGTAGAACCGGAGGCATCTGTTAACGCTATGGTTCCTTTTATGGCAACTTTTGCTTCTGCTATGTAGTGATCAAGAGTAAAACTAGCCACATGAGAGTTTACCTCTCTACTTCTAACGAAAGTATAGATATCTGCCAGAACCTTCCTCAACTCATCTTGTTGAGCGGCTTTCTTTGCCAGAACATCTGGTGCTTCATTTTCGTTAGCCATTACAATGAACTCTCTTTATTTTGAATACTAGAAGAAGGACCTGTAGTAGCTAACTTATCTGGGATATCAGCCTCTATAGTGGTTTCTATAAGGTCTTCTTGTCCTACTTGTTCAATAGCATTTAATAACCTAGAAGCTCTTGAAGCATTATTGGATGTTAATTGAAAGAAAGTAGAAAAGCTACCTTCTATTAAAATAGTTTCAGCTCTATCCAATCCTCGTTCTTCTAGAGTCCTAATAATGGTGTTAGAAGTCTCTAAGTCATTTATTTCGGAGTCCTTGACGGAAACCAATTTTAGAGTATCTAGCAACCCTAAAGGGGAAGAGACAAAACTTAACTTGTCTCTAACTTTCTTAAGAGCATTCAAAGTATCTTCTATTTGTGCCCTAGTAGGATTTCCTAAAAGTGGAGAAATCACTTTTGTAATATTAAAGATATCCTCTTCTAAAGAAGGTACTTTTTTTAGATTCTCAACTAGAGTCGTAATTACGCTAGTCATTTTTGGTATTATTGTAATAGGTAGGGCGAATCCTCTTGGAAGTTCTTCTATATTAAAAAAGAGTCGATCACTAACTTGAGTTATTTCCCCAATAAGATTCCTCTTACCGCCGGGCAAAGCCTCTGTTTCAGTACAGTAAGCAGTTGAGCCCGTCAAAATCTTTAAAGAAGAGGGATCCACCAAATCAAACCCTTCTTTAAGAGATAAAGAAGTTGGTAATGAAAAGAAGGTCCCTCCTACCCCTAAAATAGAAATTAAAGACCCTGTAATTGAAAGGCTGCTCTCCTTGGTTGCGGAGGTAGTAGATAAACGAACGAACTCTCCCTCTCTATAAACGTCTAAACCATTAACTCTTCCGGCGAGGAGTATCATCAAGGTAGAGGCATCCATAACTCTAAGGTCAAGACTTGTTTGATTATCTTTAAAACCAAGAGTTACATGTGCAGAGGGGTTAGCGGGATGATACCCGCTAAGATCTATCGTTCCAGGGAAGGAAGGTAATACAGTTAGTTTAGTAACTGTATTAGCCCCAAAGATAACAAGCCTATTTGAACCAGAAAACAGTTCTTGGCAAGTACCTTTTCCTCCTAGGCCTGCCGTTATATCGGCAACGACGGTAGCCAAAGAAACGGACCCACCTGTTGTTAACGTAATGTTTTTATCTGTTATAACATTACCTTCCTCAACCCTTATATATAAATGAGGGGCAGCTCCACTAATTAAATTTATCGGGTAAGTTCCGCTGCCTACGTCGCTGATAATAAATACTCTTTCACTAGCACCTGCTGTTGGAAGCTCTACAGTGGAAGACCCTCCTCCATCTATAGAAAAAATGAGATTCCAGGGGCTCGCAATAGAAAAGTACCATGGCCCTTCAGAAGTCTTTATAGTGGCCGCTGGAGTATTAGAGTAGGCAAGGATAGATCTGCCCCCAGGCAGAAGGTTTAAAGAGTCTATAAGAGGATCTGTAGCCTTCTCGGTTGCTGATATGGTCTGTAGAGATGCATCTCCTGCCAGTAATTCTACGGCCATAACTGTTTTAGAAATAAAACTAGAGCCCTTAGCAATCTGACTTATTATGTCTCTAACAGAGGATAGAGTTTTAGACGAGACTACTTTATCCAGTTCAACCGATTCAAACTCAGATAGAGAGTTTTCTAAAAGAGTTTTTCTTTGGATTATAGCTGAATGGACGGCCTTAAAAAGACTAAAGGCTTCTAATATATCTTGTCGTGCCTCTAATCCATTTCTCTCTAACATGCCTTTTCTTTGTCGAAGCAGAAAAGGAGCTAATTGTTTATTAAGGAAATCTGTTATTGAGGATTTGTATCTTATATAAGCAGCAGAGTCTAGAGAGACCTTCTGTAATCTATCTAATTCTAGTAAAGCAGTTTGGGCCTCTACTAGACTAGAAGTCGAATTAACAGGACCGACAGGGTTATTGAGATCTTCAATGGCACTCTTTATAGAATCCAGAAGGTCTAAATCTTCTGTAACCAACTGCTGAAGAGTGTTTTTGGCTCGATTTATAATCGGAAGAATAGCTCTGGGATATAGCAACAACGTTGTTGCTATAGTCTGTATTACTGCAGTAACTTCATCCCCTTTATCTGCACTTGGGTCTGAAACTACATCATTCTTCTCTAAGTACTTTTGTACAATAGAGTCAGTATCGATATCCATTACTCTTGATATTCCTTAAGTCTTCTTTGGACTCCGGTTCTTTCTAGCATCTCTATTTTTCTTACATCATCTCGGGTCATACACTCAGCTCTTTTTCTCATCTTTCCGACATCTAAATCAAAAACCGTACAGATGTCTTCAAAACCTGAGTGAGGATCAAAAATAAAGCGCTTAGCATCTTCTGCTAACTTTCTATTAGAAATATCATGTTGTTCATGCTTCCAAAGTGCATAATCTCTGGCGGCGCGAATAAAAACAGATATCCACAAAGCCTTTACTCTTCGGTACCGCTCTTCGTAATGAGTATGATTAGTAGTTGACATTTCCATACTTAGGACACCGTAATGGTTAAACTATCTGAGGTAAATGCGGGGGCGCCTATCCAATTAACCAAAGAAGAAAAAGCTCTTTCAAAGGTCAGAACATCTGTGCCGGCACGGATCGGTCGGATCGCAACAGAGCCCTCCATACAAGAAATATCAATGATACTATCATTTGTATGGTGTTGATTTAGACTTACCCATGGAACCAACTTTGTTCTGGTACTTCCGTCACTATACGTAACTACATATGAAATTGTATTATTTACCTCTCCTCCGGCAACAAGTGTGAGAGAAGGGGCAGAGAAGGTAACGTCGATTGGAATTGGGAATAGAAGATCTGTAATTGAGATAGAGGCCCTATCGGGAACTTGAAGAATGAACTCCGCTGGAGTAGTACCCAGAAAATCCTCTACTCCCTCAAAGTAAGCTAAATATTTTAGGCCTCTGATAAGAGTAAAATCAAACTGACCACCACTGACCCTCTTTGTTCTTCTTGGCACTACCGCCGTGCTACCTACTATATTAAGATCCAAAGCAGGTACTAATGAGATCCTAACATCATTAGCTAATTCACCATCGGGGCCATATAAAAATCCAGAAACTCTACATTCAAGAGGGTTGGTGGCTTCTAGGGGAGTAAAAAACTTACCTGTTACCGTAAAGGTATTACCTTCTGGATCGGTATCATCTAGAACAAGTCTTTGTGGCTGACGAGGTAAGATGGTTAGTCCAGCTTTATAAGCTCTTAGATCATAATCCCCATTAGGAAGAAGACAACTAAAGACCCCAACGGAATCGGTCGTTCCTCCCGCTAAAACTACAGAAGTGTTGGCCGAGTAAATACGTATCTCTGCTTGAGAGATATCATTATTACTATCGTCTATTAAATGAATATTGCAAGCGGCCATGCCCGTTTGTCCTCCAAGTGTAGATGATAAAAGAGAAGATAACATCCCCATAGAACGGCCTCCTTAAGGGGTATTTCTAATTGGCATGGGGGGAAGTTGAACTATAGTGAAAGTATCGGGGGCATCAGACATTAGATTAAACAAATCAAAGGTATCAGTATTAGGAATGGTTATTTCCCTATTATAGCCCGTTCCTTCTAAAAAGACTTTAAATCTCATTCCTTTTGCTACTGTGATTACGGCTATACCAGAACTATCAGTGTAGAAAATCAACCTATCTTGAGTTGGTAGTAACATATAGTCATCAACCAATTGAACACTCATAGGGACAAAAATGATTCTTCTCCCTACGATGGGGTCTCCAAGGGCATTGGCTATTTTGACAGTTGAAGTAGATAGATTCCCTAAATCAAGAACAGAGGCAAGTGCTCCTTGGAATGGGGCAGATAGACTCTCTCCGACATCTGCGACACTATTGTAATATCTAGTTTTATAAAAGTAGGAAATATCTCCATCTAAATCATTAAATATGTATTTGATTGTAGGATCTTTGATACTTAGCCTATGGGCCAGCCCATTAACCTTAGTAGTACTAATTCCCAGGACAGCAGCGGCTGTTCCAGAAAATACTAGACTCGCTCCCGTACCCACTAACTTAGAGGTGATTAATACTCTATTTGCTCCCGGCACTTTAGAGGCGATACAGGGGCTTAAATTATTGTTTAATTGATAGAGTACTGTAGCCAAGTCTAAGGGATCTGTTCCGGTGAAGGTGCAAGAGAAAGGAGTTCCTCCGTTAGCTACAACGGTTAGTGTTTTACCTACCAGGTTCCACGGGCCCGCAATAGAACCAGTGATGCTGGGCGCCGTATCATCCACAGCTGTAATCTCTGAATAGGTTCCATTGACTCCATCGATGGACCTAAAGATCTGAATCTTGTCATATAAACCAAGAATCGTAGAGAGATTAAATATCTCTATATTTAAAGTAATGATGGGCAAGATTACCTCTTCTTCGCCGAATTAATAGAGGTTTGTGAACCTGTTGCCGTGGCATTATTAGACTCTGTGGGAGTTGTAGGAGTATCTGACGTAGTGGCCCTGCCAGTTCCGGGTCCACTAGAGGGACTTCTAGTCCCTCTTACTGCCCATCTTCTCGCCACATAACCACGCAGTTGTAAAACTCCTGAAAAATATTTTGTAATTGCTTTTGTTATGGCTCCAGTGACTAAAAGTATTGCACCAAGTTGTTTGTAAATCAATCTTTGGATAGCGCCACTTAAAGAAATAGTTCCAGAAAGAACTTTATTTGGTAATTTTGTGAACGTGCCACTCATTATCATGTCGCCCGCAACAGACTTTAGATACAGGACACCAACATAGATCTGAGCCACTCCTGTTCCAACAAAGGACAGAACCCCAGAAAGACTCTTGTTGACCCTCTTTGCGATAGAACCACTAAATGAGAGTATAGAAGAAAAACTCTTTCTTACTTCTTTTGCCGCTACACCACTAAAACTCAGAACAGAAGAGAGCCCTTTACTCATTGCTTTTGAAAGTGCTCCTGATTCTGAGAGAGCACCTGTCAAGTTCTTTAGAGTAGAACGAGCTAGAGAGGCTGAACTGGTCAGAGTCCCTGCCACCACTCTAAGAAAGACTCTTGTTTGGGTAAGAGTACTAGAACTAGAAAGAAGACCACTTAGATTTTTAAGTGTTGACTTGATTGAGGTTCCGACGGGAGAAATAGATCCAGCAAAACTTATTGCCGTTCTCTTGACTAAAGCTCCTGCAGAGGTAAGTGTCGCAGCCAATGATTTTGAGGTAAGTTTAAACAAAGAACCAGAGAAACTTAAAGTGCCTCCAACGGCTTGATTAATAATTCGTATTACAATGGTACTTAGACTTGCGGAACTTGTTAGAGTACCAGCTAGTACTTTTAGAGTGGATCTTATTAAGGCTCCTGCGGAAGTTAAAGTACCAGACAATACTTTACTTGTCTGTCTCGCTAAAGTTCCCGCAGAAGTTAATACTCCGGCTAGGGTGGCCTTACTTATTACTTTTAACAAAGCCCCGGCAGAAGTAAGTGTTCCCACAACATTCTTTAATACTCCCCTAGAGAGGGCCCCAGCAGTAGTTAGAGTCCCTGCTAGTGCCACCAAGGCTAATTTAATCGCAGCTAAAGCGCCTGATGAGGTTAGGGTACCGCTTAGGACTTTTTGAGCTTGCTTGGCTAAAGATCCCGCAGTAGTTAAAGTGCCAGTAAAGAATTTAGAAACAAGAAGAACTAAAGCCCCAACAAAAGTAAGAACTCCTGCAAGGATCTTACCTACTTGTCTACTAAGCGCGCCCGTAGGGCTTAAGCTACCATCAACAGATTGGGTATACGCAGTTCCTCCTCCTGAGGCCCAGGAGACAAGTAAGAGAAGATCATCATCATCTCTTTGAGGAAATTGCATCTAAACCCTTTCAAGTCACTAAACCCTAGTGAATAGCAATGGAACTTCCCAGGTGTGTGGAATACCCAGAATTAGGAGTAACGTGTGGCGTGTAACTTCCTGCGGTCACTACTTTGTATGTCGCGCCGCTATCAATCCACTTACCTACGTAATTCTTTTTGGACCAAGTGGCATCCGCCGTCCAACCATAGGGTGGATCGGTTAATGCATCATTGTAAGTAACCCACCAACCAATAACAACCGCAGCACTGGCGGCAGTTACAGAACCACTGTACCAATCACTTGATGTAGAAGAGGCATTATCACTAGCACTGCTCTCTGTAGCGGTGGTCGTATTAGCCCCACCAATTTCAAAATAGACGCCTCCAATAGATTTATAAAAATCTGCCACCGTAAACGTAATAGTTGGAGTTCCTGAACTAGCATTACTCTCTACGAAGGCATCAAGGGTTTGACCACCTGTAGCATTATTAACCGGGTGGGCCCAACTATTTGTACCCGTATCCGATATAGCAGTTACAGTAGACTCATGTCGCATAACTAATACAATAGCAGATCCTGCCATAACAGCATTAGCAGGAGTAAAAGTACGAGTAAAACTTGCAGTTTGACTATCAAACTCCTCAACGTGGAGAACGGTAAGGGAACCTCCACTAGTCAAATCAGGTGGAATAGTAAGATCTACAATAGTTGAAAAGTCCGGGAAGACAGAGACTATACCCGTACCACGAGGGGGAAACTTTCTTGCTTCTGACTCATCAGAGTAAGAAAGTACTCCACAAACAGCACCACTAAAAAGTGCCAGAAGAGTTAACACCTTTAGTTCATTCTTCATATTAACACCCGGCTACCGAGACAGTGCCACTTCCGAAAGTTACGCATTTAGCGTTAGATAGGTGTAGTACACCACCTGCATAGCTGGAAATGGTAACTCCAGTATCAGAAAATACCTCTAT
>Ga0154020_10002868_pt1 | contig 20948 bp, 19 predicted proteins | sample Klosneuvirus_201_FD_109709 | JGI IMG/M metagenome (GOLD analysis project Ga0154020, IMG submission 109709) | Active sludge microbial communities from wastewater, Klosterneuburg, Austria - Klosneuvirus_20160825_MG | ecosystem: Engineered > WWTP > Aerobic digester > Activated sludge | place... | reverse complement strand
GCGACCGGTGTGCCATTTTCTGTATATCGCAGGCTCACATCGCGGCCTGTGTTTCCGAGTATCGAGATATTTGCTGACATGGATTATTCTTGCTCCTTTATTGGTTTATTTCTTCTCCGAACGGAACGGCAGTTGGCCACTTTAAGCCAGTATTTGAGGCGAACTGCTTACGGGGCTGGCCACCGCTCCTTTCGTTATATGCTTCTCAACAACTTTCAGGCCGAAGGCGCAACGTGGACATGGGATCTTTGCGTTATTGGTTGCGCGAAGAGGCTCCTCTGGATCGTGCGACTGGCGAGTACGCTGTCGCTCAGTTCCGCTTCTCTTGCCCTTACCGCATCCCAGAGTTTCTGTTTCTCTTGACGCCTAAACATCTTTGCCTCTGCGTCGTTATAGAGTCCGAACTTCAGGAACCGAAGCTGTCCGTGGGTTGCTTTTTCGATCTTTCGCAGCCAATGTCCAGCCTCCCTTGAAAACTGTCCCTTGAGTCTGACCTCCTGAGATTTTGCGACAGTGTTGAGAGCCGTGAACTCCTTGAGAGAGAGCCTCTTCTGATCCTTAAAAGCGGCGTATGCTTTCTTCTTCAGATCTGCTACGTCGGCTGTATCGGTCGTGCCTCGGATCGCAAGATAGGTCTCCTGATAGGCTTCGTGTCGAAGGCTTCGCAGATGGAAATCGGAGTATTGACGCTGCCACAAAAGACGCAGCACCGATGCCGCATATTGCATCTCTTCGAAGTCCGGGTTGATCTCCTGATCTACGAGAATCTCGATGCTGCTTCCCTTGCCGAACGAATAGATACGGCGTGCCGAACGAACCACTTTCCCGTCATAGATTCGATCGAGTGAAAGTGCCAACCATTCCTCGAACTCCTGATCCGAGAACGGATGTCTCGAAGGCATCGACCATCCAGCACAGTTGATCATTCGACGTCCTTCCTGAACGGCATTGCCACCTAATGAATGGCCGACAAATAGTCTCGGAAGCTGTGCGGAAAGCCCTCTGGATTCATACGGAAGACAATTCGCATCGATCTCACAATCGAGGTCAAAGACGACCACCGAACGCTGACTTGAACTCATCGTTAGACCGATCAACCCGTTCTCGTCGAATTGCTCAAGCTGCTCGTAAGTAGTGAAATCACGATCAAGTTCTTCGATGGTTTTACTGCCGTCTTCCAGATAGAAATCTGCAAAGTCATCGAATATCATGCGGCTGACTTTCTGTCGGCCAACGCGTCTCAGAACAGCCTGCATTTCATCATCGAAGTTCGGACATTTTGGCGGGAGCGGCTTGTGGTTCTTCGCGATTTCCTGAACTCGCCTCTGGTCGGCGACGCAGAGCTTCTGCTCGGTCATTCGCGACTCTTCGAAGCTGATCTCACGGTCCGACAAAGTGGCTGTAACGGCCTCTAACTGCATACCAAGTAGGGCCATTTCCTTAAGGACTTCACTTACGCCTCGGCGTCGGATCTCGCCATAGTAGTAGGAGGCAATTTGCTCATACTCAAACTGCCCCGCATCCGGGCTTGCAATGGCTTTTACGCATCGGACAAACTCTTTAGCATCCGTCTCGTCGGACAGAACTTTCATCGCGTATTCAAGTGAAAGTATCCTCACTCTGTCCATAGGTTCGGGTTCAAGTTCGTCTGCGATCCTGACAACCACGTCACCCAAGATCGAGAACTCTTCAAGCTCTCGTCTGCGCATCGAATTCGCTGATAGATGGGCGCACCAGTCCTGCATCGGCGAGCCAATATTGACTGGCATAAATGCCAGGATCGGGTTATTCGGAGCATGTTTTCTGAGCTGTTCAATATTGATTCTTTCTGCCATAACTTCCTCACGTAATCGGCATCGCGCCGAATCGAAAACGCGTGTATTTAAGGGCCGCATTTTCAAAACCCTGAATAAAAAGCACTTTCATTCAGGCTTGAAAATCCCTCTCAAGGTGCAGTAGAAGTGTGTTTAGAGAAACGAGATCGGTCGGCTATTTAGAAAGGTCTCCCAGACGCTTTTGTAGATATGCGAACGTAAGCGGTGCCCGGCTTTTAAGTTGAGCCCGGCCAGTTCCGATGCCGTTTGCGGGAATTACTATGATTTGATCGGTCGCCAAACATATGACCGAAGACGCTCGAAGGCTTGATCGATCGCCGCTTTGTTTTGTTCGAATTCTGCATCCATGAAGAAGGCGTTCTCGCTATTGCTGGGGAGTTTCTTGGTTGGTATTCCAATGACATTCGGTTCACCTCTCATTGCCGCAGCCTGACCGCCAAAACCTTGCCAGGCGAGGTTGTCACCGAACAGGAAGATACGGTCGCGATGCTCCCTTACTAACGCTCTGGTGATCCACTTCATGGTCAAGACGCGGTATCCCATAGCTGACTCCTTTTACACAAAAGAACTGCCGCCTGAAGAGTGTTATCTCCCCAAGCGGCAGTTGTTCATTTACCGATAGATTTGATCAGTAAGCGGCGGCCTGCTGAAGTTCGACCGGTGCTGTCTGTGCCGGCTGCATTGTAACTCCGTCTCCCTCCTCATCGCGGCGGCCCGACAGGAACTGGAACTCCTGCAGTACGATCTCCGCACCCGCCTGCGGCGATTCGTTCTGATCTACCCACGGGTTGAAGGTCAGGCGTCCCTGTACATACAAACGGCTGCCTTTTCGCACGTATCGTGCAAGTGTCTCCGCCTGCTTGCCGAATGCCGTCACGCGGAACCAGTCGGTCTTCTCAACGCGCCCTTCCGCTCCGTTCCTGAACGAGTTCGAGGCCATTGAAAAGCTCGCTACGAGGGTGCCGTTGTCCGTGATCTTAGTTTCCGGTGTCTTGCCGAGATTGCCGATGATCGAAATATTTGCTGACATTTTCTTAATTCTCCTGTGTGATTAAATTTCCGAGGATCACGATTAGTGAAGCCTTCGAACCTTCTCTGAAGGCACATCTTATCTGCCGCTGATTATTTGTTTTGTTTATCGAGTGATGATTGGCAAAGGAAGGACTTTGAGATTCGCGGTAGCGTCTTACCGGCCGAAAGGCTTTATCTGTGAAAAGTTTGAAGCGACTAGTGAGGGATTACTCGTGTTCGATGAGAAAATTGAGAGGTGATAATCTAGATAGATAAAGGGCTCGCAAGTCAGTCTAGTTCGTAAGTGCACCGCTGGCCTTGAATGCCGTAAGCAAATGCGTCGTTCGCCGACGGACGTCGGTATAGATATTTTCGAAATCCCCGACTTTTCCACGGCACGATCTTGGCCTGAACGTCGTCCAGAGCATTTTGCGCCTCGGTCAATACGAGGTTGAGCTTTGCCAACGAAATATTCGCGTTCGACGGCTGATAATCCGCACCATAACCCGTGCAAAAAGCGATCATCGTCGCAAAATTAGCAACATTCTTAGCATGTCCAGTCTCAGCCATAGTGTTCCTCCTTACACCTCTATTGCACAGCAAAGAAGTCAAAAAGAAACACATCGGCCTTCCGTACTATGCAAATTGTTAATTGATTTTGGGTATTCCTAAAACAGCCGAAATTTATCAATTATTGAAACGGATGTCAATAGGAAAATCGCAGGTCAGACCCCAGACTCATTCAGACCCCAGACTCATTTTTTTCTCGAAGAATCATTTCTTCTTTTTGAACTTCTTAAACCCTTTGAAGTATTGATCGAAGCTCGCCCGATTGGGAAAATCCTCCGTTTTTTTACCCGTTTTAGTGTACTTTCTTAGGTCGATATTCTCCGGTGGGAGGCTATTCAGATAGTCACTAGACATGGTCGAACCGCCAGACCTCAAAGCGGTCAAAAGATGAAGACTCCTCCTCGGACGGGTAATCGCGACATAGAATGCGTTCGGCGTAATATAGTTCATGTTCACATTATCGAAACCCACCAAAATTACGTGATCCGCGGAGAGCCCCTTCGCCCCCACAATCGACATGAGTTCTACCGCTCCCATCGTCGTGATTTCTAAGGTTTCAAGTTCGGCTTTTTCGTCATCCTGAAGTACGAGGGAAACCTCGTCACCCTTAACTATCGAGTTGCTTTCGATGTTGCGAATTAAGCCTATAGGATTATTTATCGAAACATGCTCTTCAATACTTTTTACGATCGCTTTTGTCTCTGCACCGCTTTCCAAGATTTCCCGCACCTTAGCGCATTTATCTAAAATTGCTCCGGTAAGCGCGGATCCAAAATCGCATAAATTCACGCCCTTCTCGATTGCAGACGCTATTGTAATGTGCGTTTCAGCTTCGTCAACGCTTTCGTAGTAGAGGATTTTTCTGAAGGTAAAATTATCTGTCGGAAAGCAGGCCAGAGAGTAATAGGCTAAGAGCTTATAGTAATCCTCAGTAAGGGAGCGATCCTCAGGTCTGTAGACGGAAATGGCGTCCAATAGTGCAATTGGAGCTTCTTTACCGAAGAACTTCAAGCTCTTCTGGGGCGTTAGAATCAAAAGAAATGCGTCCTTCGCCTCTCCAGTCAGAAGCTTTTCTCGTCGGTCTTCAATCTCCACTTTGTTGTTTTCAAGGAATTTCAATATGTACCCTACTGCCGTTGCGGGAGTAGCACACGCAATCACCTGAACCTTTGGGCCGTCGTCGTCGGTTTGAAGCGGTAGGTATATTTTCTTAATGCTTTCCGCCTCCTTAAGCTTATTCATGAATTGGCCGGCAGTGGTCGTGATATGAAAGCTACTGCGTCCACAAAATGGAAGCATACACTTCGCATACGTCGAGTCATCGCGGTAGAGTTCGCGAATCAGACTGGGCGTACCACTTTTTAGATTTTCGTAGAGCACTTGTTCATCGTCCCCAACTACAAGAAGTCCAGTGCAACCCTCAACCAGCTTTACAATGAACGCTTGTTCTGCGAGGTTAAAGTCTTGATATTCATCGACGATGAAGAACGACGCATCGACAAGCCCAGGGGATTCTGTCAGGGCGCTTTCTGCTCGTATGATCAAATCGTCGAACCCGGCGGCATTGTAAAATTTACATAGGGTTCCATAGCCTTGCTGGAGCTTCTTCCAATCCTCCGATTCCTTGAACTCACGATTATGGAGTTGTTCTGCAAAGGCTCGCCACGGATAGTCCCCAATATCCACACTCGTCTGAGTTGCCACCACGTCTTCCCAGACCATCTGTTTCCAACTTGGGGCAATTACGCGAAAATGAGGTTGGAATGGCCAACGTTTTGTTCCGTGATTCTTTTCAACAATGCCCCTAGCTAATTTGTGAAGAGTTGATGCCGTAATTTGCATCTTCTGTGCGTTGGACAGATCGCTACAATTGGCAATATCACTTTGAAGATCCGCAACCAATTTTCTCACGAAGCTGGTAACCACCACCTGCGACCCTTCGTAGGCCTTGAGCCAATTTACTATCCGTTTAAGGAAAATCGTGCTCTTCCCCGTGCCGGGACCGGAAACAATTAGGGATTTGGCCTTTTCACATTGGGAAATTGCATCCGCGTTTTCGTTCCGGAAAATGAAACGATCCGCCGAATTCAATGCAGCGAGTTCAGCCTGCAAATCTTCTAGCTCCTCGTCGTTAAATGCGTCTCCGTCGGGATTGATTAGAAAATCGATTGCCATAAATGTTCAAACTGGCATTACCACTGTTGACGTAGTGGTTCGTGCAATGGATTCTTGTGAATGATTGCTGCCTGAATTTTCTCCTTAAGAAATTCCTTTAACGTCAGTTCATTCTCTAACAGCAGAACTATCTCCTCTAAGAGACAAAGCACTACAACGCTCTTTTGTAGAGCTTCCCTACAAGTATTTATCGCAGCAGGAGTGTAGCCCGATGACGAAATAAAAATGCCTCGAGCGTGTCCTCGGTAGAAAACTCTCACAAGGTGTTGGGACACATCGCCCGGTCCTAATGGGTCGTTCCACCATTTCATTTCGACGAGGTATAAGTTGTTGTCTAGCTCAATGACACCGTCAATCTGCTCAATTACGCCCTCACCATCATTTCCTCGAAGGGTAAATGCCTCAGAAATCAAAATACCTGCGGCGCTGAACAGCTTATTCAGGACACCTTCTAAAGATTTGCCCCGCTTGTGGGCATCTGTCTCACCGAATAGTGCGAACAAATCCCCTTTGATCGATTCCATCGTCCGAAGGTCGTTCTCTTTCGCCTTGATCTTGGCGTTCTGCTCGTCCAAACGCCGTTTCCTCTCGGAATCACGCTCGTTCTGCATACGAATGAACGAGTCCTTTACGTTTACCAACCCCCGAATCTCTGTTACTAAGCCCTTAGCCTTGAGTTGATCCGTAGGCCAACAGCTACTAAAGTTCTCAAACTCTATGACTCGCTTTAGGACTTCGCGTCTTTCTCGCAAAGACCCCTCGCCTCGCTCATTGAGTCGAATCAATACCGTTCGAGCAATTTCGAACTTCGATATGCTGTCCTTGTCCCGATTTACCTTTGCTACAAGATCATTTGTGACTCCAGAAGGAATTCCAGAGCCTTTGAAGAATGTAATGACATCTCGTTTTGACCTACACAGCAGTGGAATCGTATCGACTAGAAGATTCAATAACTCAGGAGGGTAATGGTAAATGATGTCCATGGTGCGGAATGGTTGTGCCAAACGAGAGCCTAAGTTTGAGCAAATGGGATCACCGAAAATGTAGCACTAACTATTCTTCTTGGCAAGAAAACGTTCGTACAAAGCGAAGACTTTTATACATGTCACGGCAAGTCTTCGAGCGGGGTCCAGCCGGTGCCGGTGTCGCATTGGGACTTGGTGGTGGTGCAGACCTCGAGCTGTGTGACCGGGTGGATCTTCCAGTGAGTGCGGCGGATCGGGTGTTTGTCGCCGATGTGCCGGGTGTCGAGCATCGCCCAGCCGGTGACGCGGACGTACGCTTTTTGCTTTGCCATCTCTTTTAGGCGGTCGTGCGTCCAATTGGTACGGCGGATGCGTGGGGATATCTCGGCGGTGAGCGAATATTTTTCGGCGGCGTTTTTGGTACGGCCAAGCACGAGGTGATAGTCGTTGTTGACCTCGCCGGTGAGATTGCAGTTGCAGGCCTCGGAACCGCGGTCGTATTTAGAGACCGCCTGGAGATAGAGCGACACACGCAGCGGCGTGCCTTCGCCGTACTCGACGAGCTTGTCGCGGGACTGGTTCCATTTCCATTTCTTTGGGCGTTTGAATGCCGCGATCTTTGCGATCGTCATCGGCCAGACGTTCGCTTCGTTTGGCCGATCGGTGCGGTTTTTGGCGGAGTTTAGCCGCAGATCGACGCCGAAGCCTGTCCGAGGGCAATCGGCAAAGCCTGTTGCGTTGCAGCAGTTCTTTGGCTGGCCCGTACTCGGATTGATCGCACAAAGCGGCAATTGCGCGTTCATCCCGCCAGCGGCGAACGCTACCATGAGTGTATCGCAGACTGGTTCACAAATATCCACCTTGGTGCAAAAACAAACCAATGCTGGAATGTTTATGCACCAATCAACTGGCAATTCGCTTCAGTTTCTTTATCAATCCGGAACGGCTAATCCCCAACTGTTGGGCCGCACGGGTCTGATTGTTGTTATTAATCGCGAGGGCACTTCTTAGAAGGTCTTGTTCTATGCGTTCAAGATACAGTTCCATCCGATCGCCGGGCATGAAATCAGGGGCTGGACTCGATGGTGACATGGGAGATTGGCTTTCTAAATATGAGGTCGTGCCCAAACGCTGTTTGATGATTTCCTCTGTTAGAGTCGTTGCTATTACTGTCTCTCCACCTTCCGACACAGTGAAAATGGCGTCCAAACAAACCTTCTCAACAAGGTTCCTCAACTCACGGATGTTGCCCCGCCACGGCCAAGTTGTGAGGAGTTTGAGATCTCTGGGATCAGCTTCTAGGCTGACGCCGGAACGCTTTGCAAAATCTTGAATAAACTTCTGTGACATCGGGATTATTTCCTCAACCCTCTCGCGGAGTGGTTTAAGGTGAATTGAGTGTGCAATTATGCGATATCTAAAATCTTCTCGAAAAACTGACAGATCCCGATGGGTCGCGTAAATAATGCGGACATTGATCGGCCGCGATGCATTGGACCCAACTCGAGTGATCGATTTTTCCTCCACCACCTTGAGTAATTTGGCCTGAATATTTGGCTCTAGCTCACCTATCTCATCCAGGAATAGTGTGCCGCCATTGGCTGCTTCGAATTTCCCCTGCTTTGAACTGATCGCCCCGGTGAACGCTCCCTTCTCGTAACCAAAAAGCTCGCTCTCGTTAAGGGAGCCTGCTAATCCAGCACAATTCACCGCAATAAACGGAGCGTTCTTTCGAGGGCTTAAGCTATGTATCAATTTCGCGGTACGCGTCTTGCCTGTTCCCGTTTCACCAAGCAAGCACAGATCAAGAAATTCGAGCTTTGCTAGATAATTTATGTTTACATTCTCATTTTGCAAGGTGTATAACATTAGATATTAAAGAATAACAGGAGCTAATTGCCTGATTGGAAAGAGGATAATCTTTTCGAATCTTTGAAAAGCCGTCTCTCCTATAAAAAGGTCGTACTACTACAAACCCTAAAAATGGTCATTGGTTAAATGCCAATCTATTTTTTTCGTAACGAACCTGGGCAATTAGATAACAATTTTGGCTAACCCGATCGTTTCCAAGTTGCAGACATCACCAGGATCCCCACCCCCGGGCGGACCTGGCGATGCGCACGATCGCGAGGGCTTCGTCGCCGAATCATTAAAATTAATTCGAAAAGTAATCGCCGGTCGTAGATCCGTGCCTAATGATGACGTTCCCGATATTTCGCAAGAGATCGTATTGAGGCTCTGGAAGTGGCGCACAAAGTTCGAGGATAAAAGTGCTCGAATGGCTGACGTCGATTGGTTGTCTTTCACTGCGCGTACCACCCATAACGAAGTAAATCGAAATTTATCAAATCGCGGAAGACACATCGAAGTATCAATTGATGAGGTCGAGTTAAGTCAAGGCTCGCAAATCTCACCTTCAGATGAAACCTTTCAGCTTGTCGAAATTGCGTGGCAAGGTATTTGCAAGCTAAGTCTGCATCAAAGGCAAGCACTTCTTTTCAGTTCAATAGATCTTATACTTCAACTTTTCCAGTTTGGAATCGAGGAGGATGAATTGTTAGGAACACTCGGGTTGACGAGGGAGTCTTGGGAATCTATTTCAGCAAGAATGCCTCTCACAGACCTTGAAGTTGCCGAGATCGCGAACACCAACTCGGGCAAGCGGCAGAGAAGAGCTACCGCGGGTGCAATCAAGAAGGCGAGATGCGATGCCCGCAAGAAACTAAAGGAGTTGATGAAGTAAATGAATCACGATCACTTATCAGCTGCTGAAGTCACTATGTTTCGGGAAGACACTCTTTCTTCACGATCGCTTGAGATCGGCCGACATCTTCTCGTCTGCAAAGAATGTCGAGCAAAATTACCAGCCGTAACGCCTCAAGATTTCCGAAACTGTGTCCTCGACTCTGACACTGTTCGACCACATGAATCAGAAGCTAAACGTCGATTTTTCGACTTCCCGATCTTGTCCTTTACAAAAGCGGCCGCATTTGCGGGATTCGCAATTCTCCTTGCTGCCGGGATCTATTTTGTTGGCACCGACCAGTTCGGTTCGTTCGAGACTTCGGTTGTGAAAAATGAAAACAACACCGACGGGTTAGCTCAAGCTAAAGAAATAATTTCTAAGGCTCCGAATGAGAAAGGAACTTTACCTCTGAATGTTGTGGCCGCCCCGGAAAAAGGGTCTGGCCCGTTGCATTCTTCCAAAAAGACCAGCCAACCCAAAGTCAAAGGTGCGACTACACGGGAACCGAAAGTCCAGAATGCCGAAACCCGTGGAAACGAAAATCCCTGTTTGGACGGGGCGATGATTAACCTTGAATCCAACTCCGATGGTAAAGAAGTATTTCTCAAGTGGAACGCGGTTAAGGGAGCCCAGTCGTATGCCATTTATATCTCGGACCTTGATGAGAATCTGATCGACCAATTCGAATCCAAATCTCTAACCAATTACCGTTCAAAGGTGAAGCTTGACCCAGCAAAACCCTATCGCTGGAAACTGATCATTACACTGAAGAACGGCAATAAAATAGTTGGTCCTTCCCAAGTTATCACTTCCGGAACGACCTCGGAGAACTCGATCAAATATGGAGAAGTCGAAAGAAAGCGTGCGTCTTTTGAATTGCGATGCGTATCACCAAAATGAATGGAAAAATAAACAATTTACGAAGGTTGCAGATGGTTGCGGTCATCTGTCTTTGTTCGCATTTTACGATGCTGGCACAGCAATCCGAAGATCTGCCTGTGCCACCCAGCTTTAAGTTGGAGGGGGTTCCGCGGATCAAGAATGACGATGTTAAACACCTGTTCTTTGAACCGTCTGCCATAAAAAACAATTTGATATGGGATGTTGATCGAGCGGCGCGACGACTGTTTGTCACCGATGAAAAGAATGCCATCTATTCAGTAGAATCGCCACTGGCCAAGCCAAAGTTGGTGATCGACGGGAGGGTGCCAAGCACGTTCCGAGTAAGTCCAACTTCGTCAGTAGTTGCCTTTAACAACGACAAAGAAGACACGGATAATTACGCTCTATTTCTTTGGGACGGAAAATCTGAAATCCGAAAGCTATCGAGTTTTAATGGAAAGGATGATTCTGTTGATTCATTTATCTGGAACCGAGATGGAAAGAGCATCTATTACACGCTCAACGATTACGAAACCAAGTTAACCAAACTCTGTCAAAGCGATTTGAGTGCGAGCAAATGCTTCTCCTTGGAACTAAAAGGCCTTTGGAATGTGATCGACATCGACCGAGGCAACATCTTGCTTAAATACTGGAAATCATCCAGCAATCAACACATCTTTATTTATTCGATCAGTACCGGCAGACTCACCCCACTATCTGAATCTGGAAATGCGACAAAGGCTTTTTTCGTGGCCGGAACGGCACTCCTATTAGCCGAAGATTCGCCGGAGTGCGGGGGTAATCGATGCTTGATCTCAATTGATCCCCGCACCAGCAAAAAGGAAATCATAGGTCTTCAGAATGTCCATGGGCATCTGGGGGACATTAAGCCGTCGCCAGATGGAAAATCACTTTTGGTTCAGGAAGCAATAAACGGAATAGACAGTCTCTGGATAGGAAAGATCAAGGACCGAAAAGTTATTCCAACCGTTGCTAACTTTCTGAGCGGCTCGAATGTCGTTTGGAATACCCGCTGGCTTTCCGAAACCGAGATCGTATTCACCATCGAAAATATCAGTCAACCCGCAATGATACAGTCGTTCGATCTCGGATCGAAGAAAACAACCACTTGGACGAACGCCCATTTGCCTGAGGTTTTGACGGGCACCGTGAAACCTCCCGAAACAATACGCTGGAGGTCTTTCGATAATAAAGAAATTTCTGGTTACATCGTCAAACCCTCGAAAATTGAAAAGAAAAGTCCCGTGCTTGTGTTTATCCACGGTGGTCCTCAGGTGCTTGATCGCCCCACTTTTAGTTCTCTCGACGTCCGGTTTGTGACATACCTGGGGTTGTCCGTTATCCACACTAATATCCGTGGATCGAGAGGATTCGGAAATGAATTCATGGATGCGGATAACGGAGCAAGAAGAGAGGATGCCGTTCGAGATATTAGCTCGCTTCTCGATTGGATCGAAAAACAGCCGGACCTCGACGCGGATAACGTGATCATCCGTGGCGAAAGCTACGGCGGCTTCGTGGCTCTAGCGACCGGGCTAAAGGAATTTTCCCGAATCCGGGCCGTCATCGCCGAATATCCGCTCGTGTCGATCAGGAATTATCTGCAGCAAAGTTGGATCGATGAATTTGCGAGGAATGAATATGGCGATCCAAAAGACGAAATCTTAATGAAAAAGCTTGATGAGCTTTCTCCGTTGAACAATGCTTCAAGGTGGAAAGGGACGCCGTTGTTCCTGACCAGGGGAAAACTCGACTCAAGAGTCCCCGAAGGGGACGTTCTCGGCCTCAAATCTCAACTGCGAGATGCGGGAGCCAATGTTTGGTTCATATATGCCAACGAGGCGGGACATGGCGTTGGAGGACGCTTCGTCACGGCCGCGATGTATGAATTTATTAAGACTCACTTACGGAGGAAATGAAATGAAACGAATCAAAACTCTTCTCTTGGGGCTGGCTTTAACAACCCTATTAGCCGGCAATATTTTCGCAACTGGCGGGGTGTTGCCAGCAACCAGCAGCATCGTCACCTATGCGTTGACCGCTCTGCTCGCGCTCGCGGGCGGCAACGATCAGTGTCCCCTGCGACAGTGTACGACTTGTAGGCCGAACAATGAGGGCGGTGACAATGGCAACGGTGATTGTCGTCCTACACCGGACTAGGAGTAACTTTGATGAGAATCAACCCGAACATGTGGACTAATGCGATTCGATCGATTCTGGTCATTTTCGCATTAGTTCTCATGTCGGAAACATCTCTGAGCCAACCCGGTTCGCAGACCTTATCTACGCTCTATTTAAAGGGCCACTTCGAAGATGTAGCCAAACTCGCACCTGCACAAATCTCACGACTGTCACAATCCGGAAGATTAGAAGAGGCATCTTATATAGGCTTTCTAACTTGTCGGACTTTAATCCAACTGGGGCGATATGACGAAGCTAACCAAGTCGTCGAGCCCTTCATTTTCGATTCCAAACTACAATCTCGCTTTCCCAGCTCTGTAGCATCTCTTTACCTATGTAAGGCCGCAGTTTCTCGCTCGACGCGCGATTTTGGAGCGGCTCTTGAAAACCTGCGACTAGCGAACTCGATATCGGCAAATGACTCTGCATCGCTCGCAGCTTATTACTTGGAGGTCGGTCGGACCCTATATTCGGCAGGACACGATTTCGCAGCGATCATATGGTTGGAAAAAGCTGAGAAAGAGGCTCTGGCAAACGACCACACTTCTATTTACTATGACGCACTACGATTTCTGAGCTTAGCTTGGACTGCGAAATTCTACTATGCCAACGCACTTAGTTATGCGGAAAAATTAGTTGCGAAATCTTCGATAGGAGAATTCGAACATCGCAACAGAATCGCACATCTCGAATTAGCGAACCTGCTCGATATCACCGGCCAGCCACAACGATCGAAGGACCTGTATCTCAAGGGTCTTGCCCTTTCGACGCGAGCTAGTGTGAACTACCACGCTGGACAGTTCCTTTCCAGTCTCTTGCTGCGATCATTATATGAAAATGATATTGAGGCCGCGAAAAATTACCTTGCAAGATTAGAATCAATCGACAAACAAAAGCAATTTAATTTTGAGCGTCTTCTAGGGAGAGCCTTGGTCGAGAACTTCAAGGGAAACCGAATACTTTCAGACGAGTATTTCTCAAGGTTGGCAAACGAGAAAGGCACTTCCGATTACGTTGTGCCCTACTGGAAAAGCACGATTGCTGAGCGAGATCAGAACTGGAAAGAACTTATCACGAATGCTCATCGTCTACGTAAATTGACTGAAGATGAGAATTTTCAAGACGACCTTCCCCGGATCTATTACAAACTCGCATTAGGTTCATGGCGGCTAGGCGACCATCGATCTGCGAGGGAACACGCGGCAAAATCACTTTCCTTGTTCGAGCCCTTTCGAAACACTCCTACCGTCGATCTTTCGATTGCGATGATGGAGGTTCACCATTCCGTCTATAGGCTACTCAGCGAGATTGAGGTAACTGGCAATCCCACGAGAGCCTTTGAATATTCTGAACTACTTAAAGCAAATCTGCTTAGGGACAGGATCGAACGGTCCGTCCTGAAGCCACGCCCTGAACTATCCGAATCGATCCGAAACGAACTTCTTACGACTTCTCGCACCTACATTGAAGGAAAAGGAAATGAAGCGGTCCTAACAGAGTTGGAAAACGGCATTGTGAGCGATAAACAAACAGGGAGTAAGCAAACTCAGGATTTCTCGACACAGGATTTTAAACTTCCCGAGGACGTTACAATAGTTTCCTATGAATTCACGCAGTCAGGCCAACTCCTTGCCTTCGTCCTTGAATCAGCAAAGGCTTTACGTGCAGTTAAACTCCCCGTCAACGAAGTAGAGGCCGCAAAACTCGCGTCAGAAACACAAACTAAAATAATGGATCGAATTTTCTTCAAAATCGATGGGAAGAAAATCTACGATCTATTGCTGAAACCATTGGAACTGAAATCAAATCACCTAGTAATCGTCCCTGACAAGCTTTTGTGGAGAATACCTTTCCATGCCCTGAGCCCGGACGGAAATAAATACTTGATCGAGACGAAAACGGTTTCGTATTCACCGTCTGTTTATTTGCTAAAGCAACAGCTTGCATCCGAGCCGCCCCACAGACAAACTATTCAGATCTTTGCGAACGATACGTTCAACCGTCAGAAACTAGCTTATGTAAATAGCGAGGCGATGGTTATTGGAAAGCTATTCGGAATCTCCCCTCGGCTGAATGCCCACAGATTGGATTTCCTCAAATCTGGAGCGGAAACGGATATCCTTCATTTCTCAATGCATGCCCAACTCGATAGCGAAAATCCTCTATCTTCATTTCTTGCCTTTCAGCAAAATGGCGAGGACTCTGGCAGATTGACGGTCAACGATCTCCTATCGGTTCGCCTCAAGCCGAAAAGCTTAGCATTCCTCGCATCTTGTGACACGAGCAAAGTGCATAGTGGCGAAGGTCTGGTAAGTATTCCGTGGGCAATGCTGGGATCAGGGAGCACATCGGTGATCTCATCTCAGTGGGAAGTAAGTGACAAGTCAACGCAGTTATTTGCTACTACGTTTTATGCTGAGTATCTCAAAGGACACTCCACTTCGCTCGCTTTACAGAAAGCGGCGATTTCATTTATCCAGAACAAGCATCATGGGTTTCATGAGCCATACTTTTGGGCAGCCTTTAATATCCTCGGGGATTTTCGCTAGTTTGGCTTCTTTTTGAATCAAAATGTCATCCAGCGTTCCAATCTGGGTCGCTTTCGCCCCATAGCCTGCCATTTTCTACTTTCTGAGTGAGGAATAAATCTTGCAGTGCAGAAAGCACCTATGGTGCATTATGGAAAGTGAGTTTGTTGTTATATCGAAAATCGAATTCGCCACCTTGCTTCGTGAAGTCATTAACGAAGAGATCGAAGCTCAAATTGGCCCTCTCAAAGCAGTAATTGCAATTAAGCAGAAAGACGCTTGTAGCGCGGTTGGGATTACGGATGATACGGCGCGTCACAGAGTCGTCCAGGGCGAAGTGTCCCCACTGCAGAAGGACGGATCTAGACTAGTATATTTCGAATTAAACGCCCTACAAGGACTAAGGCCCAGAAAATTGTTAAGAAAAAAGTGAAAGGTTTAGAAGTTCAAATAGATACTAAAATAGATAAATAACGAAAAAGGCGTCCGCGTTGGACGCCTTAACTGTTGCAATAAATGGTGATCCGAGCAGGACTCGAACCTGCGACCCAGTGGTTAAAAGCCACTTGCTCTACCGACTGAGCTATCGGACCACTTTGGTTGCCACTTGCAACCGAATTGATGATTTTACATATTGCAGAGTTATATGGCAAGTTCCATTCTTATATCCGCACGTGAATAGAGAGAATTGGGATCGCCAGGTACCTCGACAAAGCCGTGTTTACGGTACAGACTTAATGCCGGAGCGAGCGTCGTGTGAGATTCTAGCCAGATAGTTTGAACGCCTTTTGTCTTGGCGAAAGTCGAGCATCGTTCGACTAGGTTGTCACCGATGCCCATTCCCTGAAACTCGGGGGAAACGGCCATTTTCGTGAGTTCCATCGTCTGCCCGCCCGATGGGATCATCGCGACCGTTCCGGCAGCGAGGCCTGCGACTATCGCCATGAATATCTCGCCACCAGCCTCGATCACGAATTTACGCGGGTTGTCGAGTATTTCGCGATCATGCTTTTCCGCCACGAAAAACTTGTCGATCCATTCGTAGTTAAGTGCGGCGAAATCCTCCGCCCATTCGTCACTAAACTCAACAATTTCAATATTCGCTGCCCTCATAGTCGTAGTTAGGCTTTCGACTCGAACCAGCCTTCCATTACCGATTCTTTGAGAATTATCGTTTGGTCACGTTCGGGCCCGGTTGAGATCAATCCGATCTCGGTCCCGATCTGCTCTGAAAGGAACCGAACGTAGGCTTGAGCCTTTTCCGGCAGCTGATCAAATTCGGTCGTGCCGATCGTATCCGACGTCCATCCCGGTAGCGTCTCATAGATCGGTTTGATCTTCAGAAGTTCGCTGGAAACGGCGGGAAATGTGTCAACACGCTTGCCGTCGATCTCATAGCCGATGCACACATTGATCTCAGTCAGAGCGTCGAGCACATCAAGCTTGGTCAGAGCGACCGAGTCAAAGCCATTGAGCTCGGCCGCATATCTCGTCGCGACCGCGTCAAACCATCCACAGCGTCGCGGACGCTTGGTCACAGAGCCGTATTCGTTTCCACGTTGACGAATAATATTCGCCATATCTTCTTCCGAATCCACCATTTCGGTGGGAAACGGGCCTTCGCCGACGCGTGTCGCATAAGTTCGGACAATGCCCAAAACGCCCGTAATATGGTGCGGCGGAATGCCGGCACCGACCGATGCACCGCCGGCGGTCGGGTTTGACGATGTGACGTACGGATAGGTCCCGTGATCGACGTCCAGCAAAGTTGCCTGAGCACCTTCGAGTAAGATCTTTTTATGAGCCTTACGAGCCTCGGCGAGGTAGTGAGACGTTTCACATACGAACGGACGAAGCCGTTCGACCAGAGGCTCGATCTCAGCCAGAATCTCGTCTGCTCTCAGCGGCTGCTGGCCAAATAATACGATTATGCGGTTAGCTTCTTCCAGATTACGCTCAATACGGAGTTTCAAAAGCTCGGGGTTCATCGCATCGGCGACGCGGATACCGCGTCGACCGGCCTTGTCCTCGTATGCAGGGCCGATGCCGCGAAGCGTAGTTCCGATCTTTTCATTGCCGAGACGCTCTTCAGACGTATGATCGAGAGCCCGATGATACGGCATTATGAGATGAGCACGTGAGGAAACCTTGAGGCGTTCCGGTGAAACGGAAATGCCCTTTTCGGCGATCTGATCGACTTCCTCGAAAAAGGCTTTCGGGTCAATGACCATTCCGTTGCCGAGAACACATATCTTATCTTCGTGAATGATACCTGACGGTAAGAGCCTCAAAACAAAGGCTTTATCGCCGACATACACGCTGTGACCGGCGTTATGCCCACCCTGATAGCGCGATACTATATCAAATCGGTCAGCCAATAGGTCAACAACCTTCCCTTTTCCCTCGTCGCCCCACTGGGCACCAATTATTACGATAATCATTCGTAGTTTTCCCTTTTGAATTCTAACTGAGCGTCCAGTTATAGAGATCGACGTAGTTACGCGCAGCGTTCTCCCACGAGTTGTCGACCGACATTCCGTTTCGCTGGATCTTTGCCCACGACCGCTTGTCCGCGTAGGCAAAGCGAGCTTCGTAGATCTTTTCCAACAATTTATCAGCTTTGTATTCTACAAATTTAAAGCCGTTTCCTGTTTCGCTGACCGCGTCCCAATTTTGGACGGTATCATCGAGGCCGCCGACGGCACGGACGATCGGCACCGTGCCGTATCTCAACGAATACATTTGATTTAGCCCGCACGGCTCAAACTTCGAGGGCATCAGAAACATATCCGCTCCTGCCTCGATAAGATGTGCCAAGGATTCATTATAACCGATGTAAACCCCGACCCGCGACGGTGCGTGATCGCGAAGTGCTTGTAGAAACTTCTCCGACTCCTTTTCCCCCGACCCCAGAGCGATAAAAAAGCCACCGGCGGCCAAAATGTCGCCTGCACCCTGGCGGATAAGTTCGACACCTTTCTGCGACGTCAATCGCGTAATGCTGGCAAAGATCGGTCGGTCGAGTTCCATTGGTAAATGGAACTGCTCGAGAAGAGCCTTTTTGCACTCGAGCTTGCCTGAGAGGTCATCGATCGAAAAATGTGCGGGTAATTCGGGGTCCGATGCGGGATTCCAAACCTCGTAATCAACGCCGTTCGTAATGCCGATCAACCGCCCGGCACGCTGCCGTGACAACCAGTCGAGGCCGTAGCCGTTCTCTGCGGTCTGGATCTCGCGCGAATATCGCTTTGATACGGTCGAGAGCGTATCCGATACTTCAAGTCCTGCCTTCATCGCCGAGGCATATCCATTGAAGCTGAACGCATTTCTGGCAAACTCTGAGGTAAATCCCATTGATGGCAACTGACCGAGGCCAAAGCCGCCCTGAAATGCCATATTGTGAATTGAAAACACTGTCCGGGTGTTTCGCCAATACGGATCCGAGTTTCGTCTTGAGGCAAGTTCAACGGCGGCAAACCCACAGTGCCAATCATTAAGATGGACAATGTCGGGAGCACCGCCTAAGCGCGTGATCAATTCCAACGCTGCGTGGTTAAAGAACGCGAAACGCTCGTAATCCTCGGTGTAACCATAAATGGAGTCGCGGTGGAATAGCGGCGGATAGTCGATCAGGAAAGTCGGCGAGCCATTTGCTTCGCTGTAGAATGCCTTGACCCGGACCGAGCGTCCGCGCCAGTTGACCCAGAGATCATCGACCGCCGTATGCCAGAGATACTCGCCCTTTGTCTGCAAGTAACACGGCGTGATCAGAAATGCGTCGATCCCGACCTGCTTGAGAGCCTTCGGCAATGCCCCGGCGACGTCGCCAAGCCCACCGGTCTTGGAGTATGGAACTGCCTCAGCGGAAATTACGGCTACTCTCATAAAAATTGAACTATAAATAGTTAATCGTGAATAGGAGAAAACATCAACCTGTTTCCTCACTATTCACGATCGGCTATACACTATTTACAAGTACTAGGACTGCATCGATGCTAGAAATTCCGCGTTGGTCTTAGTCTTGGATAGACGTTCGAGAACGACCTCCATCTGCTCGACGGGCGAAAGCGGGTTGAGTACGCGGCGCATCACCCAGACGCGGGCGAGATCCACTTTGCTGAGCAGAAGTTCTTCCTTTCTCGTGCCTGACCGTTGCAGATCGATCGCCGGGAATAGTCGTTTGTCCGAAAGTCGGCGGTCGAGGTGAATTTCTGAGTTACCGGTACCCTTAAATTCTTCGAAGATAACATCGTCCATACGCGAACCGGTATCGATCAAGGCGGTTGCGATGATGGTCAACGATCCACCTTCCTCAATGTTACGGGCCGCACCAAAGAAACGCTTGGGCCTTTGCAGTGCGTTGGAATCGATACCACCCGACAAGATCTTTCCAGAAGGCGGCACGACCGAGTTATGTGCACGAGCGAGACGCGTTATCGAATCGAGCAGGATGACAACATCCCGCTTGTGCTCGACCAGGCGTTTTGCCTTTTCGATGACCATATCAGCAACCTGCACGTGGCGGGTCGGCGGTTCGTCAAAGGTGGATGAAATAACCTCGCCCTTCACCGACCGCTGCATATCGGTAACCTCTTCAGGCCGTTCGTCGATCAGTAGCACGATCAGCGTGACCTCAGGATGGTTTTGCGTGACCGAGTTTGCGATAGTCTGCAGCAACATCGTCTTACCGGTTCGCGGCGGCGCGACGATCAGTGCCCGTTGTCCCTTTCCGATCGGCGTGACGAGGTCGATAACGCGGGCCGCGATCCTTTCCGGATCGCCTTCGATCTCCATCGTCAACTGCTCTTCCGGGTATAGCGGGGTCAGATTGTCAAAGAATATTTTCTCGCGTGACTGCTCGGGTGCTTCAAAGTTGATCGCCTCGACCTTGATCAGAGCAAAGTAGCGTTCGCCCTCTTTCGGCGGCCTGATCTGGCCTGATACGGTATCGCCGGTGCGGAGATCAAATTTGCGGATCTGCGACGGGCTGACATAGATGTCGTCCGGGCCGGGCAGATAGTTGTACTCAGGGGCACGCAGAAAGCCGAATCCATCGGGGAGCGTTTCGAGTACGCCCTCTGAGAATATCAGGCCGCTTTTTTCCGTTTGCGTCGCAAGGACCTTAAATATCAGCTCTTGCTTCCTCAGTCCGCTCGCCCCTTCGATCCCCATTTCTTTGGCAATATGGGTGAGTTCGCTGATGGACATATCCTTGAGACCTGCCAGATTCAGCATCACAGCGTTATTGCCGTTGCCGTCGCTTTTCTTTTCGGCAGGTTCGTTTGAAACGTCGATAGGATCGGCATTCGATGGTACTTCCGTGGCTCGTTTTGGCCTGCGGGTTGATGTAGTTTTGGTTGCCATGTCAATCGGTGTGAAAGTGGATAAATTGAATTTTGTAGAGGCTATTCAAATTGTGCTGCGATGCAGGCCGGATCGAATGATCAGAAACGCCATCGGGCCGCAAACGAAAAATGGATTGTGAGTATTAATAACAAAGATTCCCGTCTTCTTGACCTGGAAAGAAACCTTGAGTTAAGGCGATATTTAATAATTACACCATTCGAAATGATAAATCAACTAAAATCTTTACTTTTATTTACTGCCGCCTCGATCTCAGCCCATACTGCCTCGCGTCCGCGACCCGTCTGCGACGAAAACGCGATCACTTTTGCACCCTGCAATTCTGTTTCGATCACCCTCAGGTTCTTTGCAAGTTGATTGTTTGTCAGTTTGTCGGCCTTGGTCGCGACGATTATCCGCGGCTTATCGTTGACCGTCATCCACTCGTGGAGTTGGCGATCGAGTTCGGTCGGCGGATGCCTAGAGTCGACCAACTGGATCGACAGCACCAGTTCATCACGGCCGGCGAGATAGTCCTCGGCCATTTTGCCCCAATCAGCCCGCATCGTTTTTGATGCCCTTGCGTAGCCGTAACCGGGTAGAACCGCAAAATAGAATCGCTCGTTGAGCAAAAAAAAGTTTATGCTTTGCGTTCGTCCCGGTGTATTAGAAGTGCGTGCCAAGCCCTTTC
>Ga0154020_10002866_pt1 | contig 20960 bp, 16 predicted proteins | sample Klosneuvirus_201_FD_109709 | JGI IMG/M metagenome (GOLD analysis project Ga0154020, IMG submission 109709) | Active sludge microbial communities from wastewater, Klosterneuburg, Austria - Klosneuvirus_20160825_MG | ecosystem: Engineered > WWTP > Aerobic digester > Activated sludge | place... | reverse complement strand
GCGGGGGACCGGGGGAGGACGCAGACAACACCACGACGGCCACGGGCGGGGGGGCCGGGGGGGGGGGCAAGGGGGGGGGGGGGGGGGCGGGGGGCGGTGGGGGCCGCGGGGGGGATGGGTGGCGCGGGGGGGGGGGGGCGCGGGAGGGGATTGAGTTTGGTGCCGCCGGTGCATGTGGCGGTGGTGAGGGCGTCGCAGATTGTGGCGGACTTGGTGGATTTGTTTGGGAGCTTTGGGGAGGTGGCGAGTGGGGTGGTTTTGATTACAGGGCCGAGCACGACGGCGGATAATGAGGGGGTTTTGATTACGGGGGTTCATGGGCCGCGGGAGGTGCATGTGGTTTTGGTTTAAGGCGCTTAAGCGATGAAGCGAGAAGAACTCAATCCACGGTTCGAATGGGATTTTGAAGTTCCCTTTCGCGTATCGCAACACGAAATCACATTCGTGACTTCTGGCCGAGTTGCCTTCTACAAGTCTTTGCTCTACGCCACGCCCTTGCTGATCTTCGCCATTCCGTGGAGCACAAAGATGATGGTGTACCCATTGTCCATCACTTTGAACTACTGGCATTGGCTGGACACCCTCTTTTGCGTTGCGGTGGGAATTATCGTGCTTGTGCTTGTGCGGGGCATTGCTCTGTCGCGTTGCACTACCGAGTGTGTCTTGGATGCTCGCGACCCTTCGAAAGGGACGATGAGCATCGGCAAGCCTTGGAGCAAGGATCGCCGGGTATTTGGTTGCGGGCCCGCGACTCTTACGTCAGCGGAGGTTATTCTTGTCGGGAAGGGCGTCCGCTGCGCGAAAGGATTGGCACTGCGTTGCGGAGACGGTGTGATGCTGATCGCATGTGGCGTTGACTTTCGCGTCGAAGAGTACCGCAACAGGTTGCCACTTTCGGTGGCGGCTCTTCCGTCGAATTCAAAGGATGTCGCGATTTCCATTAGTGGCTAAGCGAGCGCACCGTGCTGGCGCACGATGCGCGGGTTGGAAACCCGCCCCCCCGAATGCAAAAAGATCAGAAATCAAACTGGTCGATGTTGTCCTTGGTGAAGACCAGGATTTTGCCGAGGAGGATTTGATCGCCTTCGATGGACTTGGTGCCGAGGCGGCCGGCGGGGAGGTCTTTGGCTCCTGGTTTGAGTTTGTCGGTGGCCAGGGCGTGGGCGGCTTGGATGGTGAGGTAGCCCAGGTCGATGGTGTTCCAGAGGATGACGGACTTGACGGTGCCATCTTTGACGTAGGCTTTCATGTCGTTGGGGGTGGCCAGGCCGGTGACCAGGACTTTGCCGGACTTGCCGGCTTGCTTGACGGCTTCGGCCGCGCCGGGGAAGGCTACGGAGCTGATGCCGAAGATGCCTTTGAGGTCGGGGTTGGCCTTCATGAGATCCTGGGCGACTTGGAAGGCGAGGCGCTGGTCTTCGTTGGAGGGTTTGGTGGCGATGAGCGTCATTTTGGGGTAGTGCTCGAGGCGCTCCTTCATGAACTTCATCCACTCGTTTTGGTTGGCCGCGGTGAGGGCGGCGGTGATGATGGCGACTTTGCCTTCGGCGTTTTCACCGCCGAGGTCTTTGGCCATTGCATCGACGAGGGCGTAGCCGATGTCTTTGGCGGTGGCCTGGTTGACCATGAACTCGCGGGTGTCTTTGGCGGCGTCGGCATCCCAGGTGATGACGTGGATGCCTTTGGCTCGGGCCTTCTTCATGGCTTGGCCGACGACTTCGGGGTCGTTGGGGGAGACGGCGATGACGTCGACACCCTGGAGGATCCAGCGGTCGACCATGCTGGCGGCTTTTTCGGGGGAGCCGTCGGTGGGGCCGTCGTAGATGAGGGTGTCGCCGAGTTCTTTGGCGGCTTCTTCGGCGCCTTTGGCGCAGGTGGTGAAGTAGGGGACGCCTTTCTTTTTGGGGAGGAGGCAGATGGTGAGTTTTTTGGCTGAGGGTGTTGGTGTAGGGAGAGAGCCGGAGCCGGCGGCGGTGCAGAGGGCGATGGCCGCGGCGAGGGTGAGGCAGAGAGGTTTGAGGAAGTTGGTCATTGCGATCTCCGGCTTGAGGCGAGATTGTTGAGGAGGACTGAGGCGATGAGGATGGTTCCGATCACGATGAGGATAAGTTCGTCGTGGTGCCAGTGCCAATCGACGAGTTCGCGGACTTCGTGGATGAGGGCGACGCCCAGGAGGGTGCCGATGATGGTGCCGCGGCCGCCGAAAATGTTGGTGCCGCCGAGGACTACGGCGGTGATGACTTCGAGCTCGATGCCGGTGCCGATGTCGGCTTTGGCGGTGTTTCGGCGGGCGACGTAGAGGATGGCGGCGAGGCCGGAGGCGGTTCCGGAGAGGGTGTAGAGGGCGAGTTTGATTGTGTTGACGGGGAGGCCGGCGTAGCGGGCGGCGAGTTCGTTGCCGCCGATGGCGTAGACGCGGAAGCCGGAGACGGATTTCCAGACGAGGGCCGCGGTGGTGATGCATATGAGGAGGAGGATGAGTGCGGGGATGGGGATGGTGGCGAGGGTGCCGGAGCCGAGGTGGAGGAGTTGCTTGGGGAAGCCGGAGATGGGGTGGCCGAGGCTGATGCCTTCGGCAAGGCCGCGGAAGGCGGCCAGGGTGGCGAGGGTGACGATGAGGGGGTCGACTTTGATTTTGGCGATGAAGAAGCCGTTGAGGGCGCCGGCGGTGGTGCCGGTGAGGATGGCGGCGAGGGCGCATAGGTAGATCGGGGCGCCGGCTTCGAAGAGGAGGCCGAGGACTACGGCGGAGAGGGCCATGGAGGAGCCGACGGAAAGGTCGATTCCGCCGCTGATGATGATGAGTGTGACGGGGAGGGAGAGGAGGGCGAGTTCGATGGCGTGTGTGGAGAGTTCGAGCTGTGCTTCGACGGTCATGAAGGTTGGTTCGAGCCAGGCGGCCGCAATGAGGACGACGATGAGGAGTGCGGCGAGGATGCACTCGTGGATGACGGAGTTGGTGCGCTGGGGGAGCTTCACGCGGGTGCTCCGGCGCGTGCTCGATTGCGGGAGGCGTGTTCGGCTAAGACGGCGATGAGGATGAAGGCGCCTTGGATGGCCCGTTCCCAGTAGGTTGCCATGTCGCCGAGGTTGAGGAAGAGGAGGGTGGTGCGGATGGAGCCCAGGAGGAGGGCGGCGAGGATGGTGCCGAAGATGGTGCCAGTGCCGCCGCGGGTTGAGGTGCCGCCGACTACGACGGCGGTGATGACGACGAGCTCGAAGCCGGCGCCGATGCCGGATTCGATGACGAATTGCTGGGGGATCATGACGAGGGCTGCGACGGCGGTGAGGAAGCCCAGGAGGGTGAACGTGATGAGTTTGATGCGGGTGGAGGAGACTCGGGCGTTGGCGGCGGCGGTGGGGTTGCCGCCTACGGCGTAGATGCGGAGGCCCAGGCGCGTGCGGTGGGAGAGGAAGAGGGAGGCGAGGACGACGGTGGCGGCGACGCAGAGGCTGATGGGGAGGCCGAGGAGGGTGCCGGTGCCGAGCGTGCGGAGGTTGAGGGGGAGGTCGGTAATCCAGGCTCCGGCCATGGCGAAGTCGGTGATGCCTCGGAGAATGGTCAGCATTCCGAGAGTCGCGATGATCGAGGGGACGCGGCCGACCGTGATGAGGAGGCCGTTGAGAAGGCCGATGGCGGAGCCGGCGAGGAGAGTGGCGGCGATGACGAGGGGGACGGGGAGGCCTTGGTGTTGGGGTGAGGAGAGGATGCCCATGATCGCGCCGAGGAGGCCCAGGAGGGAGCCTACGGAGATGTCGATTTCGCCGGTGAGGATGACGAAGGTCATGCCGCAGGAGACGATGATCGCGGGGGCAGATTGGATAAGTAGGTCGCGGAAGTTTTGGAGGGTGGCGAAGTTGGGGTTGATGGCGGAGACGGTGAGGAGGATTAGGAAAAGCAAACTCGCTACCAATGCGTGGCGGCGGTGCTGACTTGGTCCCGTGAGATGAAATGAGCGTGGTTTCAGATGGGACCAGAGTATCGGGGTTTGGTGGGCTCGGGGCGCGAGGGGTTGGATCGTGCACCCTGCCGGGTGCGGGGATCAAAACGGGCGTTACCTGGGGTGCGCTCGAAGAGCCTCGCGACCCCAGGCAACGTTCGTGTGCCCTCCGGGTGAAGACGGAGAACGGGGGAGCGGCGATTCGGTAGACTGCCGGCTCACTCACGGAGTCGAATCATGGCGATGCGGAGAGCTTTCGTTGCTGCGACGGTGTGCGGGTTGGCGTTCGGGGGCGTTGGGCGCGCGCAGGATTTGGAGAGCGGGTTCAAGAACCCGCCGGCTCAGGCGCGGCCGCACACTTGGTGGCACTGGATGAATGGGAATATCACCAAGCAGGGGATCACGGCGGATCTGGAGGCGATGAAGAAGATTGGGCTGGGTGGGGCTCAGATTTTCAATGTGTCGGAATCGATTCCGGATGGGCCGGTGAAGATCATGAGCCCGGAGTGGCGGGAGTTGGTGAAGTTTGCGGTGAGTGAGGCGGATCGGGTGGGGATTGAGCTGTGCATGCACAACTGCACGGGGTGGTCGAGCAGCGGTGGGCCTTGGGTGACGCCTGAGCATGCGATGCAGATGGTGGTGTTCAGTCAGACAGCGGTGAAGGGGGGACAGAAGTTTTCGGCGGTATTGGAGAAGCCGAAGACGACGGTGGACTTCTATCGCGATATCGCGGTGTTCGCGTTCCCGACGCCCAAGAACGATGCGGCTCGGATTAAGGACATTGGCGTGAAGGCGGGGTTCGGCTATCGGTACAACCAGCAGCCGGATTTGGCCGCGGCACCGGAGGGGGCGGCGATCAAGCGGGAGAGCATTGTTGAGTTGACGGGGAAGCTGGGGGCGGATGGGAAGTTGGAGTGGGATGTGCCAGCGGGGGATTGGACGGTTTTGCGGATGGGGTATACGCCGACGGGGGTGGAGAATGCGCCATCGCCGGTGTCGGGGCAGGGACTGGAGTGCGACAAGCTGAGTCGTGGCGGGTTGGATGCTTCGTGGAATGGGTTGATGGGGCCGGTCATCAAGGATCTGGGGCCGCTGGCGGGAAAGGTGCTGAATAATTGTTTGATCGACAGCTACGAGATGGGTGGGCAGAACTGGACGCCGGCGTTTAGAGAGGAGTTTAAGAAGAGGCGGGGGTATGACCCGTTGATGATGCTGCCGGTGGTGGCGGGGCGGTTTGTGGGGAGTGGGGAAGAGTCGGAGCGGTTTTTGTGGGACTTCCGGCGGACGATCGCGGATTTGTTTGCGGACAACTACTACTCGTACTTTGCGGAGTTGTGTCACAAGAGTGGGATGCAGGCTTCGATTGAGCCGTATGACGGGCCGTTTGAGTGTTTGCTGTCGGGGCGGGATGCGGATATCCCGATGGGTGAGTTCTGGGTGGGAGGGGCGGAGAGTTACTCGTGCAAGCTCGCGGCTTCGGTGGCGCACACGTATGGGCGGCAGATTGTCGGGGCCGAATCGTTTACGGCGGTGCCGCAGACGGGGAAGTGGCTGAACCATCCGTATTCGTTGAAGTCGGTGGGCGATTTGATGTACACGGTGGGGATCAATCGGTACATCATCCATCGGTATGCGCACCAGCCTTGGATGGACAAGTTTCCGGGGATGACGATGGGGCAGTGGGGGACGCACTTTGAGCGGACGACGACGTGGTGGAATCAGGGGTCGGCTTGGGTGCAGTACCTGGCGAGGTGCCAGTATTTGCTGCAGCAAGGGAGGTTTGTGGCGGATCTGTGCTACTTCCCGGGGGATGCGGCGCCGAACGATGTGCCGTTCAACATGGACCTCAAGACCAAGGGGTACGACTACGACGCGGTGAATGCGGATGTGCTGTTCGGTCGGATGTCGGTGAAGGATGGGCGATTGACGTTGAAGGATGGGATGAGCTATCGGGCGATGGTGTTACCGGAGGTGGCGTTCATTACGCCTCGGTCGCTGGCGCGGGTTGCGGAGTTGGTGAAGCAGGGGGCGACGGTGATTGGGCCGCGGCCGAGTCGGTCGCCGAGTTTGACGGACTTTCCGAAGGCGGATGCGGAGGTGGTGAAGATTGCGGGGGAGATGTGGGGGGATGCGGATGGGAAGACGGTGAAGTCGCATGCGCTGGGGAAGGGGAAAGTGATTTGGGGGGATGCCCCTGAGAAGGTGCTGGCGGATGCGGGCGTGGGGCCGGATTGCGAGTTTGCGGGCGCGATTGGGAAGATGAGTTGGATCCATCGCGTGGCGGACGGAGTGGACATCTACTTCCTTTCAAACCAGGGGAAGAAGGCTCAGGAGGTGGAGTGCACGTTCCGGGTTTCGGGGAAGGCACCGGAGCTTTGGCACGCGGATACAGGGGAGATGGAGCGGGCGCCGGTTTGGTCGGAGAAGGGTGGACGGACCACGGTGCCGATTCGGTTTGAGCCGTCGGGGTCGGTGTTTGTGGTGTTTAGGAAGGCCGCGGCGGGAGAGCATCTAGTTTCGGTGAAGCTGCCGGTGGGGAAGGAGCCGGTGAAGGTGCCGGTCGTTGAGATCAAGAAGGCGGTGTATGAAGCGGTTGATGGCGCGGGCAGTGTGGATGTGACGGCGAAAGTCGCGGCGATGGCCAAGGCCGGACAGATGACGATTCCGGCGGACAACTCGTCGTATGGCGATCCGACCTACAACCATGTGAAGCGGTTGCGGGTGGAGTACTTGCTGGATGGGAAGCCGGTGAGCAAGTCGGTGGAGGAGAATGGGACGGTGGATCTGGTGCAGTTGGGTGGGCCGGATGTGCCGCCGGCGTACACGCTGAGTGTGGGGGCCGGGGGTGCGGAGCTCACAGCTTTCCAGGCGGGGGTTTTTGAGTTCGTCAGTTCGAGTGGAACGATGACGAAGTTGGACATCAAGCTGATTCCGCCGCCGGTGGAGGTTGGTGGTTCGTGGGCTCTGAAGTTCCCGCCGAACTGGGGAGCGCCGCCGAGTGTGACACTGGACAAGTTGATGTCTTGGTCGGAGAGTGCGGATACGGGGGTGAAGTACTTTTCGGGGACTGCGGAGTATGAAAAGGAGTTTGATATTTCGGCGGGGCTCGTCATGAAGGACAGGGCCCTGGTTCTGGATCTGGGCAATGTGCAGAACATTGCTGAGGTCACGCTGAATGGCAAGGACTTGGGGATCTGGTGGAAGCCGCCGTTCTCGGCGGATATTTCGGCGGTCGCGAAAGAGGGGAAAAACACGCTGAAGGTGAAGGTGACGAACCTCTGGGTCAATCGGTTGATTGGCGATGAGCAGTTGCCGGAGGATGTGGAGTGGAACGGGATTGTGCTCAAGCAGTGGCCGAAGTGGATGGTGGAGGGAACTCCTCGGCCGACCAAGAGGCTGACGTTTACGACCTGGCACCATTGGACGAAGGACTCGACGCTGGTGGAGTCGGGGTTATTGGGGCCGGTGGTGTTGAGGCCGGGGGCGCGGGTGGCGGTGGAGTCGAATGGAGGCCGCTGAAACTGGGGCACACGGGCTGAGTCGGATCGGCTAAACTCGGCCCCTTCAAGGGAGCTCGGGCGAGCGGACGCCGGGGCTTTCTACTGGCCTGGTCAGGAACCTCTCGATGGAATGGTTGAAAAAACTGCGGCAGCACCTGCTTACGGGCGTTTCGTATGCGATTCCGTTTGTGGCCTGCGGGGGGATTTTGATTGCGCTGTCGCTGGCGTTTGCGCCCAAGATCAATGGCATGCCTTTGGACAAGAGTCTGGGGCAACTTGATCCGCTTTGGCTCAGGCACTTCTTGCAGATGACCTTGACCGTCGGCGCGGCGTCGTTCGGATTGATGTTGCCGGTGCTCGCGGGATACATCTCGTATTCGATCGCGGGTAAGCCCGGACTCGTGGCTGGCATGATTGGCGGGTACTTCAGCGGGCACCTGCGTGTGCCCTGGTCGGACAACCCGAACGAGGCTAGCGCGGGTTTCCTCGGGGCTCTTGTAGCGGGGCTGGCGGCCGGATATGTCGTCCTTTGGATCAAGAAACTTCCGACGCACAAGTACGTCAAGCCGATCATGCCGATCCTCATCATTCCGGTGTTCTCATCGGTGATCGTCGGCGCACTTATGCTTTTGGTGATTGGCCCTCCCATCGCTGGGGCACTGGACAGCCTGAAGGACTGGCTCACCGATCTGAGCACAGGCAATGCCGTTGTGCTCGCATTGATTCTCGGCGCGATGATCGCGTTTGATATGGGCGGGCCGGTGAATAAGGCAGCCTTCTTCTTTGCTTCGGGACTCATCGCGGCCGGAAATACGAAGATGATGGGGTCGGTGGCTGCGGCGATTTGCACGCCTCCTCTGGGAATGGGATTGGCGACAGTCATCGGTCGAAATCAGTGGCGTCAGGAAGACAGGGAGACGGGATACGCAGCCTTGGCGATGGGGATGATCGGGATTACAGAGGGCGCCATCCCGTTCGCTGCTTCAGATCCGCTTCGAGTCATCCCGTGCATCATGCTGGGGTCCATGACTGCCAGCACGGTCGCGATGCTCGGGGGTGTGGGGGATCACGCGCCGCACGGTGGCCCGATCGTGCTTCCTGTCGTGGACAATTGGATGATGTATGTGGTTGCGATCGTCGCGGGGACGGTCGTCACGGCTGTTTCCATCAATACGCTGAAGAAAGTTTGGAAGGCGCCGGGGGAGAAGGCGGCGGTGTAGGGTCGCCAGATGGCTGAAGCCGGGAGAGGGGCAAGCCCGTTGAAACGGGCTGAAAAATTCGGGGCGGTGACTCACCACGGCTGAAGCCGTGGCCTACAAGCGAGCAAGGCCGCTGAAGCGGCCTGGAAGGTGGGCGTGAGATGAAGATCGTGGCTGTGACGGCGTGTCCGACGGGGATTGCTCATACGTATATGGCGGCGGAGCAGCTTGAGAAGACTGCGAAGGCGGCGGGGCACACGATTCGGGTGGAGACGCAGGGGGCCATGGGGATTGAGAACGAGATTCCGGCCAAGGAGATCGCGGCCGCGGATGTGGCGATTTTCGCGGTGGATATTGAGGTGGAGCACCGGGATCGGTTTGCGGGGAAGAAGATCGTGCAGGTTTCGGTGTCGGAGGCGATCAAGAACCCCAAGGGGGTTTTGGCGAAGGCCGGCGCTTAAGATGCGCGATCATGCGGATTGAGTATCGATTTACCTGTGGATTGCGGAGCGGTCTTCATGCGCGGCCGGCGAGCGTGATGGCGGAGGTGGCGCGCCGGTTTGCGGCCAAGATGACGATTGGGAAGTCCGGTGGGGTTGCGGTGGATGTCCGCAGTGTGTTGTCGATTGTGGGGTTGGATGTCAAGGGTGGGGAGGAGTGCGTTGTCGTTGCGGAGGGGGAGGATGCGGCCGCGGCGGTGGCGGCGATGCGGGAGTTGGTTGAGACTCGGCTAGAGGAGGGGGAGGAGTTGCCGGCTGCGGTGACTCAGGAAGCGGGGTCAGCGGGGCGGGCTCAGTTGCCGATTGGGCTTCGGAATGCGGGGGTGGTTTATGCGCCGGGGCGGGCGGTGAGTTCGGGAGTGGGGGTGGGTGCGGCGGTGTTGGTGGAGGGGTTGTCGCTGCCTCGGGAGGTTCGGGAGGCGCGGGCGGTGTCGGGGGAAGCGGAGTTGGAGGCGGCGCGACGGGGGGTTGCGGCGGTGCGGCTCGAGTTGCGGGAGCGGGCGGGTGCGGGAAGGGGGATGGAGGCGGAGTTGCTGCGGGCTCATGCGGAGATCGCGGATGATCCGGCGTTGTGGGCGGAGCTTGAGAGCGGGATAGGTGGTGGGGCGACGGCGGCTCAGGCGGTGGTGGCGGCCGCGGAGAAGTTTTCGGAGAGGTTGCGGGCGGCGGGGAGCGCGTATATCCGGGATCGCGTAGTGGATATCCAGGATGTGTGCATGCAGATTCTGGATCGGCTGCTGGGCGGGCGGTTGAAGTCGATGCATGTGGCACTCGAGAGGCCGAGCGTGGTGTTTGCGGAGACGCTGACGGCGAACCAGTTGCTGGGGCTCGATCGGAAGATGCTGCGGGGGTTGGTACTGGGGCGGATTGGGGCGACTTCGCACACGGTGATCCTGGCGCGGTCGCACCGGATTCCGACGATTATTGATGTTGCGAATGTGAGCGCGATTGTAAAGGCGGGGGATCCGGTGGTGGTGGATGGGGAGAGCGGGTGTGTGCTGCTGGCGACCAGGCCGGAAGTCGCGCGGTACTACGAGCGCGAGGGACGCACGCGGGCTCGGTGGCGGGACCGGATGGGACCGTTGGCCAAGCGGGCGGCGGTGACGTCGGATGGGGTGCGGGTTGAGATTGGGGCGAATGCTTCGACTGCGGAAGAGGTGTCGGGGGCCGTGGAGCATGGGGCGGAAGGGGTCGGGCTGCTGCGGACGGAGTTGCTCTTTCTGGATCGCGAGTCGGCGCCGACGGAGCAGGAGCAGTTTGAGGCGTACTTGGCGGTGGTGAATGCCGCGGCGGGGCGGCCGGTCATCATTCGGACGTTTGATATTGGCGGAGACAAGCCCGCGGCGTATTTGAGTATGCCGCGGGAGGAGAATCCGTTCCTTGGGGTGAGGGGTTTGCGGCTATATGAGCGGCATCCGGGGTTGCTGCGGACGCAGCTTCGGGCGATTGTGCGGGCGTCGGGGTTGGGGCCTGTGAAGGTGATGGCGCCGATGGTGGCGACTCCGGATGAGGCGGCGTGGTTTAGAGAAGAGGTGCGGGCGGTTCAGGCGGAGCTGAGTGCGCTGGGTGTTTCGATTGATGCGGCGATGCCGATTGGGATCATGGTTGAGATTCCGGCGACGGCGCTCGTGATGGACCAACTGTGCGATGAGGTGGACTTCTTCAGCATCGGGACCAACGACCTGTGCCAGTATTGGATGGCGGTGGATCGGGGGAATGCGGGGGTTGCGAAGCTGTACAACGCGCGGCAGCCTTCGTTTCTGCGGTTGCTCAAGACGATTGTGATGACGGCGAAGGAACGGGGAAAGTGGATCGGGGTGTGCGGGGAGATGGCGGGGGATATTCGCAATCTCCCGTTGATGGTGGGGTTGGGGGTGGATGAGCTGAGTGTCGCGCCTGGGGAGGTGCTGGCGATTAAGAGTGCGATCGCGGGAGCGGATGCGGCGAAGTGTCGCCAGGTGCTGGCGGTGGCGATGGAGTGCAAGCGGGCGGTGGATGTCGAGTCGATGCTTCCGAAGGCGTCGTGGCGGGCGGCGAGGGCGGCTTCGGTTCTTGATGTTGAACTGATCGAGGTTGGCAACGATGCGGCGTCGAAGGAGGAGGCGATCAAGGAGGCGGTGGATCTGCTGTTCATCGCGGGGAGGACTGAACACGTCGGGGTGGTTGAGGAAGCAGTCTGGGCGCGGGAAGCGACCTACTCGACGGGGCTCGGTTATGGGTTCGCGGTGCCGCATTGCAAGACGGATGCGGTATCGGGGCCGGCGCTTGCGGTCATCAAGCTGAAGACGCCAGTGGAATGGGGATCGATGGATGGGCTGCCGGTTCGGGTGGTCATGCTGCTGGCGGTGCCGATTTCGGATGCCGCGGGCGGCGGGGGGATGGGGCATATGAAGGTGTTTGCGAAGCTGGCCCGGAAGCTGATGCATGTGGAGTTTCGGGAGAGGATATTGGCCGCGGCGGACGGGGAGGCGATAGGGGTTTGCCTGCGGCAAGAGTTGGAAATCGAGTAGTCTTGTGAAGACAGAAGACGTCGGAAGTTGACCGCGGGTGTCGGGATCCAGACGCTTGCGGGTGCGATTCAATCTGGGAGATTTGGAATGAAGATCGTGATTGCGATGGCGGCGGGTTTGGCGTTGAGCGTTTCGGCTTTTGGGCAGGGGGAAGCGGCGAAGGCTCTGCCGACGAAGGCACCCCAGGCGGCTCCGCCGGATTTGACCAAGCCAACACTGTTTGTGGTTGCTTATGCGCACTTGGATACGCAGTGGCGCTGGGCGTATCCGCAGACGATCCGCGAGTTCATCGCCAACACGCTGCATCACAACTTCGCGCTGTTTGAGAAGTATCCGGGGTATGTGTTTAACTTCTCGGGTTCGCGGCGCTATGAGATGATGGAGGAGTACTTCCCGGCGGAGTTTGTGAAGCTGAAGGGCTACGTGGCGGCCGGACAGTGGTTTCCGTGCGGGTCGTCGGTGGATGAGAATGATGCGAACGTGCCGTCGGCGGAGTCGCTGGTGAGGCAAGTGCTGTATGGCAACCACTATTTCAAGCAGAAGTTTGGAGTGGTGAGCCAGGAGTACATGCTGCCGGACTGCTTTGGGTTTCCGGCGGCGCTGCCGCAGGTGCTAGCTCACTGTGGGGTAAAGGGATTCTCGACGCAGAAGCTGACCTGGAACGCGGCGGTGCCGATTCCTTTCAAGGTTGGTGTGTGGGAGGGGCCGGATGGGAGCAGCGTGATCGCGGCCCTGGATCCGGGGGCGTATGTCGGCGAGGTCAAGGAGGACTTGTCGAAGAGCAATAGTTGGCAGCAGCGCGTCGAGGCCAATGGCAAGCTGTCGGGTGTCTACACGGATTACCACTATTACGGAACGGGCGATCAGGGTGGGGCGCCGAAGGAAGCCTCCGTTGACATGGTTGAGAAAAGCGTGAAAGGGTCGGGGCCGCTGAAGGTGCTTCACAGCAAAGCGGATGAGATGTTCAAGGCGATCACGCCGGAGATGCGGGCGAAGCTGCCGCGGTATAAGGGGGAGCTTGAGCTGACGCAGCACTCGGCGGGGTCGGTGACATCGCAGGCGTATATGAAGCGGTGGAATCGCAAGAACGAGCTGCTCGCGGATGCGGCGGAACGGGCGGCGGTGGCCGCGGCGTGGATTGGGGCTCGGGACTATCCGGCCAAGAAGCTGGAGTCGGCGTGGTATCTGGTGCTGGGCTCGCAGATGCACGACATCCTGCCGGGAACGAGTTTGCCCAAGGCGTATGACTTCTCGTGGAATGATGAGGTCTTGGCGGCGAATCAGTTCAGTGCGGTGCTGGAGGATTCGGCGGCGGGTGTGATTGGGGCGATGGACACGAGTGGGAAGGGTTCGTCGATTGTCGTGTACAACCCGACTTCGATTGAGCGCGAGGATGTGGTGACGGTGCGGTTGAGCGATGGGGGAGAGGGTGTTCCGACGATTGTCGGGCCCGATGGCAAGGCGGTTGTATCGCAGGCGTTTCTCATGAACTCGTGGGTGACGTTTGTCGCCAAGGCGCCGCCGGTTGGGTTCGCGGCGTACAAGGTGGAACGGGTGGCAGACGCTAAGCCGCCCGCGAGCACGCTCCGCGTTTCGGAGCGTGAGCTTGAGAACGAGTACTACGTTGTCAAGGTCAACGACAACGGAGATGTGGCATCGATCCGTGACAAGAAAGCCAATCGCGAGTTGCTGTCCGGGCCGGTGCGGCTCGGCTTGCACTACGAGAATCCTTCTGCGTGGCCCGCGTGGAACCAGGACTGGGAAGATCGCCAGCGGCCGGCGAAGGCGTACGTTGGCGGGCCGGCGACGTTTTTTGTCGCTGAAGAGGGCCCGGCACGTGTCACCCTCGAAGTGACTCGGGAGACCGAGGGGTCCACGTTTACTCAGCGGATCAGCCTGTCGTCGGGCACGGCCGGTGCGCGGGTTGAGTTTGACAACGACATTGTGTGGAACAGCCGCGAGCGGAGCCTGCGCGTGGCGTTCCCGCTGGCGGTCAGCAACCCAATGGCGACGTATGACATTCAGTCGGGCGTGATCGAGCGACCCAACAGCCACGAAAAGCAGTTTGAGTACTCGTTCCATCAGTGGTTTGACCTGACGGACAAGAAGGGTGACTACGGCGTCACTGTGGCGTGCGATAGCAAGTACGGGTCGGACAAGCCCAGCGACAACACGGTTCGGTTGACGCTCCTGCACACTCCCGGCACGCGGGGCGGGTATCAGGACCAGGGCAGCCAGGATCTGGGGCGCCATAGCGTGCAGTTTGCGATCGTTGGGCACGCGGGTGGGTGGCAGCAGGCTCGCACGCCGTTGCAAGCGTCGCGGTTGAATCAGCCTTTGATTGCGTTCAATGCGACCTCGCATGCGGGGTCATTGGGCAAGGTGTTCTCCCTTGTCCACACCAGCGACCCGGGCGTTCAGATCACCGCCATCAAGAAAGCAGAGGACAGCGATGAGGTGGTGGTGCGCCTTCGGGAGTTGCCGGGCAAGGGCTCGCAGGGAGTGAAGGTTGCCTTTGCCAAGCCGGTCGTGTCCGCTCGCGAGGTGGATGGTCAGGAGCAGGAGATCGGGAAGGCAACAGTTGAGAAGGGTGAGGTCGTGACCGACGTTCGTCCACTCAGCTTGAAGGCGTTTGCTGTGAAGCTGGGCCAGGCACCCGCTACGGGAACAAAGGCCGCGGGCACGCCGATCGCGTTGGCGTTTGACACCGATACGGTGAGCACCAATGCGAAGCGCGGCGATGGAGCGTTCGCGGGTGACAAGTCGCTGCCGGCGGAGCAGTTGCCGAAGCAAGTGGTCGCCGAGGGCATCGCGTTCAATATCGGACCGACGGAGGATGGCAAGCAGAATGCTGTGACCTGCAAGGGGCAGGAGATCAAGATCCCCGAAGGGTCAGATCGCTTGTACCTGCTGGCCGCGGCGGATGGGGATGTGGAGTCCAACATCGGCGTGGGCGGGACCAACAAGCCATGGACGGTGCAAGCCTGGAGCGGGTACGTCGGGCAGTGGGATCGCCGCATGTGGAAGGGCGAGATGCCTGAGTCGGCCTACAGCTGGTCGAACGACATCGCGGGACTGGAGCCGGGGTTTGTGAAGCCGGATTCGGTGGCCTGGTATTGCTCGCACCACCATACCCCCGGGGGTGATGCGTTTTACGAGTATTGCTATCTGTTCAAGTACGCGATTGACCTGCCGGCGGGGACAACGTCGGTGACGCTCCCGAAAGAGGCAAAGATCAAAGTGTTCGCGGCGACCGCGGCCAAGGTTGGACCGAACCGTGCGACGGCGGCCGCGCCGCTGTTTGATACGTTGTCGGACCATGCCCAGGACTCTGCGAAGATATCTGTGGGCAAGGGGCCATTTACCGACTCGACGGAAGTTCGAGTTGAGCCCGGGGTGTACTGGCGGAGCGGAGGGTTCCGTTACACGCTGGATGGCACGAATCCCACGGAGAAGTCCGCGGTGTATTCGGGGCCGATCCGCGTCAACGCGCCATCGACGCTGAAAGTGATGATGGTGGATGCCAAGGGGCATGCCGGCAGCATCTCTTCGGCGGAGATCGATGTGAATGACAAGACGCCCCCGAGCCTGAAGAAGGTGGTAGGGGTGGCGACATCTTCGAAGATCCTGGTGCAGTTCTCCGAACCGGTGGAGGCCGCGGATGCGGGACACTTCACGATCTCTCCGGGTGTTGCGATCAAGTCGTCGGAGTTGAGCGCTGATCGAATGAGCGTGGCCTTGACGCTGTCCGGAGCTCTTGAGGGCAAGCGCAAGTACCAGGTGATGGTCGCGGACATCCGAGATACATCGCCGGCACACAACACGCTTAAGACGGCGATGGCGGAGTTGAACCCGGAGGGACCGGTGTATTCGCTGAATGAGGTGAAGCAGGCGGGGTTGGTTGTCAAAGATGTCCCCGGTCTGCCTGTGAAAGGCGGGGATTCGTGGACGATCAACATGTTCGTCAAGACCGACAAGCAGCCGGCAAACCACACCGTGTTTGCGGGCTTTGGTACGTGTGGTGAAGCTGAGAACGGGATGGGCCGGTATGTGGCCAAGTTTGGCAATGGCGTGCACTTCTGGAGCGCCAACCAGGATGTCGAGGGGCGGGTGCAGCTTGACCTGAACCGCTGGCAGATGCTCAGCGCGGCCTATGACGGCAAGATTCTCAGGCTTTACAAGGATGGGAAGCAGATCGGTGAGCGGCCGATCACGCTGGTGGATGATGCCAACGTCGTCCATATCACGCCCAAGGACCCGTGGGACAGCCGGTACCAGTTCAGTGGCGAGATCAAGGGCTTCACGATTTGGAACGCGGCGTTGAGCGAGGATTCGCTGGCGGCGCTGGGGAGCGGCGGGCCGAAGTAGCGACCGGGAGTCGGCGAACGCGTCGGAGCAGTTATGCGGTGGCGGTGGGTACGCAACGTCGCGGCCGTGGTGGTGCTGATGGCATGGACCGCGGGCGTGCGCGCCCACCCGGTGGTGTCCACAGTCGGCCTGGTCAAGGTCACGAGCGATGGTCACGTTCAAGTGACCATCATTCATGATGCCCTAGCGTTTGCGCTGAACGACACGTCCGCGCGGATCGGCGACCCGCCGATGCTGGCGCTTGTGTACGGTCCGGAGGAGGACCTCGCGGCCGCATTTGCAGATGGTCGCGAGCGGCTGGGCTCGGGAATGCGCATCTGGGTTGACGGCAAGCAGACCGAGTTTCAGGTGGTGCAGGCTCCTGATCTAGCGGCTGCGCGGCAGTGGAAGATCGAACATCCCACTCGTCAGCTTCCCTGCAAGATGGACTATGTCATTTCCGCAGAGTTGCCCAAGGGGGCCGCGAAGATGGTTCTGCGGTTTCCGGCGGTGCTTTCGGACGTGATTCTGTCGGTGGACAGACCCGGAGTGGAACCGGCGAACCTGCCCCTTGGGGCCGGGGAAGTTTCTCCGGAGATCGATATTCGAATGGCGACGGGCGGGGCCGCGAGCCCGACAGAGAATCCCGACAGTGTCGTGGGCGTCGCCTGGCGATACGTCAAGCTCGGGTATCGCCACATCATGCCCGAAGGCACGGACCATGCCCTGTTCGTGCTTGGCTTGTTCCTTCTGACTCCTCGCGTCAAGGCCCTGCTCTGGCAGATCACCGCGTTCACGATCGCTCACTCGCTGACCCTGACGCTTGCGACGCTGCACCTAGTCTCGATCCCCGCGTCGATTGTTGAGCCGACGATCGCGCTCACGATTGCGTTTATCGGGGTCGAGAACTTGTTCGCTAAGAAGGTTCACGCCTGGCGCCCGGCGGTTGCTTTCATATTCGGGTTGGTGCACGGGCTGGGATTCGCGACCGGGTTGATGGAGATCGGGCTTCCGACAGGGCAGTTGGCGGCGGGATTGGTGGCTTTTAACGTTGGTGTTGAGGGTGGGCACCTGACGGTGTTGGCCGCGGCGTTTCTGGTGCTGGGGTGGTGGCGGAATAAGCCGTGGTATCGGAAGCGCGTGGCGATGCCAATATCGATGGTGATCGCCGCGATCGCGCTATTCTGGATGGTTCAGCGAATCGTTCAGGGCGCGTAGGTTTCACTGAAAGTCACATCTCCGCATGGCAAAGCAGCTTCTTGAGCCCATGGTGTTCCGTAACGGAACGCAATCCCGCAACCGAATCACGCTTGCCGCGATGACCAACGGGCAGAGCAGTGCCGATGGGTCGCTCGGCTCCGATGAGCTGCGCTGGTTGGATGAGAGGGCTGAGGGAGGCATGGGTGTCATCACCACGTGCGCCTCTCATGTGTCTAAGGACGGGCAGGGCTGGGCCGGAGAACTTGGCGTCTTTGATGATCGGCTTGTGCGCGGCCTACGTACGCTGGCCGATGCCATGCACAAGCGCGGGGCTCTGGGCTTCATTCAGTTGTTTCACGGTGGCTTGCGGGCGGATGCCGCGCTGACCGGCGAGCGGCCTTGGAGCGCCAGTGAGGGGCCGAATCATCGGGCGGCGACGGAGGAGGACGTTCGACGGGTTATCGCGGACTTTGCCGCGGCCGCGGGGCGGGCCGTAGCGGCGGATTTGGATGGGGCCGAGATCCACGGGGCGCACGGATACCTACTCACCCAGTTTCTCAGCACTATGGAAAACCGGAGAACGGATCAGTGGGGTGGAGGTCTTGAAGGCCGCGCACGGCTGTTCCGCGAGGTGACACGCGCGGTGCGGGCCAAGGCCCCTGCCCCCTTTGTCGTGGGTGTGCGGCTTTCTCCTGAGGACTTCGGAAACGCCAAGGGCCTTGATTTGGATGAAAGCCTTCAGGTTGCCAAGTGGCTTTGCGAGGACGGGGTGGACTTCGTGCATCTATCGCTTTGGGAGGCGATGAAGAACACTACCAAGCGCCCCAGCGAGCATGCACTGGAGGCATTGCGGAAGGTAGTGCCCGGCGATGTGCTTCTGTTCGTTGCTGGGAAGCTCTGGACGCGTGGGGAATGCGAGAGGATGCTGGAGCTGGGAGCGGATGGCGTGGCGCTCGGCCGCGCGGCCATTGCGAACCCGGATTGGGCTCACCGGATCGTCGATCCGGAGTGGAAGCCTCGATACCCGCCGCTCGCGGGTCAAGAGCTTTTGGATCGCGGGCTTAGCGCCGGATTCGTCGACTACATGCGCAAATGGAAGGGCTTTGTGTCGTCGTGATGCGAGACGCAAACCGCGGGCTATGCGTCAACCTGCTCAAACCGTACCCGACCATCGACATGCCGGGCAAAGTACGCGTCGATCGAATCCAGCCCGGTGACCCGGTGGACGAAGCCCGCGGAGCGCACGAGGTCTGCTTTTTGGACGAGCTCAAGGCGTGGTTCGATGAGTTCAAGCCGGGTTGAGTAGTACGCGCAGCCCTGGTGGGCGATCAGGACCACACGCTTGAGGCCGTGCACCTCGACGAGGAACTTGAGCTCATCGACGACGCCCTGTTCTTCGAGAAGGGCTTGCGGGTGACCGGCCAAGCAGGCCGGACCGCCGGGCAGGGTCACGCGGTCGTAGCGGGGGAGGGAAAGCCCCTGTTGGAGGAAGTCGTCAAAGTGCTCACCCAGCCGTCCGTCGGAGCAGTAGATGGCGGCCGCGTGGATACGGGATCCTTCGTATTTGATGCGGCTCTCATAGTGCACGACGGGTCCTCTGGGTGTGAATAGGCAGGACCGATTGTTGGCGCGCAGAGCATCGGGCGGGTTACCCACGTGCGTGTCCGATTTGCGGGAAGGCCTTTACGGCGATGGAACCAGGTATTCGACGACATCCCGCGCGCGGTAGGAAACGCGGTCGGATCCGAGATACCGCTTGAGACAGGCCAGGTCGTCGCCCGCGGTCAGCAGGGGAGGTTCTTCGTACCCGTCTTGCCGGCACTGGCCAAGGCCGACGTTGGCCATCAGCCCGTTACAAAGGCACTTTCTCCCAACCGTGTCGGCGAGAGTGCCACCCTTGCGGATGTAGTCCTCAACCGGCTCTCCGGGGCAGCGGTACCCCAGCGTGCCATCAGGCTTGGTGTAGGCTCTTCGAAGGTAGCCCAGGTCGCAGAGGCGAGGACGATCCGCGTACACCGGCTGTTCCGAGATGGTGTTCTTAAGTGCCGCGACTTTGAATGGGAAGCTGGTTGGCGAAGCGTCGGGATCGGTGAATACGTCGCTTTCGCCGTGCGCGACGCTCTCTAGAAATCGCTCTCGGACCGTTGGGTCGAGCCCCGATTCCTGGCAGAATGCAAAGGCAGTTCCGACCTGGATTCCCCGCGCCCCTGCGGACTGGGCCTGGATGAACTTCTCCCGCGTCGCGAATCCACCGGCAAGCCAGAACGGCATGCCTAGATCCACCATCTGTTTCATATCCAGTTCGTCACGTTCACCGTAGATTGGTTCGCCACGGACTGAGAGTCTCTGGGGGCCGCGAGGTGGGGCGTTGTGTCCTCCCGCGATCGGGGATTCCACGACGAATCCGTGGATGCCGCCCGGGGCCTTCTTCAAGAGCGCGCGAGCCAGAGTGGCTGAGGAGACGATTGCCAGGAACTTGGGTCGGTCCAGTTTGGGCGGTCGGCAGGGAGCATCCTCTCCCCACAGGCTTACCGGTGCAAAGGTCAGGTGATGTTTCACATCTCCGGCATTGAGGACATCCAGCGCGAAGGTCACATCCAGGTTCTGGGCGAGGCGATCGAGGATGGCGGGGATGTCGCCCGGGATACCTGCCCCCATCAACACGACATCCACCCCGGCCATCATCGCGCCGTACAGGCTGGGGAGCATCGGGAACTGGATCTTGTGGAGGAAGTTGATCCCCACAACCCCGTGGTGCCCCTCCTTGGCGAGATAGACTTCAACGAAGTTGGCGAGAATGAGAAGCCACTGCCGCTCGGGCGTCAGTTTGGCACCCGGCAACGGCAGGAGCTTGAAGCGTTGTTTGGCGGCGGGGCTCTGTGACCCGTCCGGTCGGAAGTAGCGTTCGAGCATTCGGTGCGAAATGTCGGGGCGAGGGAATGCGGCCATCGCACGGCGCATGTGCCCACCGGGGTCGCCGCAGCCCAGACGGCGAACCAGGATGGTGTCCAGCGCAGACCCCGAGACGACCCCCAGTTGACCGAGCGATGAAACTTCGCGGGCCAGTGGCCACCCGGATACACCCAAGCCCATTCCGCCCTGAATCAGACGTGGCAGCACGCATCACCTCGTTGGTTGGCCCGACGAGACCAAGACTCTCGAAGCCTAGGTGTCAATAGAAGACATGTCTATCCGCAATGACCGTCGATCCTGGAGCGATCGGTGAATCGTGCGAGACGGCGTCCAGGCCGAACTCGGGGTGCAACCTTAATCGGCATTCCGGTAGACTCTTGTGCGTCACCTAAGGGAAGATCGATCGAGGAGTGGTCATGCGCACAAGCACATTGGCGGGTATCTTGGCTGTCCTCCTGGAAACGCTCATCGTTTGTCCGGTCCAAGCACAACCGGGTTCGAACGCCAAGGCGTTTCCGGATGAGTGGTATTTTCTCAATGGTGGGCAGCGGTACGACACGCTGAAGGCGCTTGAAGGCAAGCCGGCCGCGGCCCTTTCTATAGCATCCTGGATCGGCAGCGAGACGACGATCGCTGGGAGCAAGGGCAAGGTGGTTGTGGTCGATTTCTGGGCTACCTGGTGCGGCCCGTGCATGGCGGCGATTCCTCACAATGTCGAGTTGGTGAAGAAGTACGGCGACAAGGGGTTGGTCTTCATCGGCGTGCACGACTCTAACAGCGGCTGGGACAAGGCTGACTCGGTGGTGAAGGACAAGGGGATCAACTATCCGGTGGGGGTGGACAAGCAGGG
>Ga0154020_10002865_pt1 | contig 20962 bp, 12 predicted proteins | sample Klosneuvirus_201_FD_109709 | JGI IMG/M metagenome (GOLD analysis project Ga0154020, IMG submission 109709) | Active sludge microbial communities from wastewater, Klosterneuburg, Austria - Klosneuvirus_20160825_MG | ecosystem: Engineered > WWTP > Aerobic digester > Activated sludge | place... | reverse complement strand
ACCTTGTGCCAATGGTTCTGCTTTATGGCTTGCGTCCAATCTGGGGTGAAGCAATTGTTCAAGAATATCAGGTTTGATACGCAACAAGGCTTGCTCTTTTGTAATTAATTTTTCGGCAACCATTTCCACTGAAGTGCGAACCATCGCAACGGTATTCATTTTTCCGTTACGGGTTTGCAAGCAGTACAGTATTCCTTTCTCAATGGTATATTCAAAATCCTGTACTTCTTTGTAATGAGTTTCCAGCTTGTTTCTTAGTTCCTCCAGTTGATTGTAAAGCTCAGGCATTTCATCCGCCAACTGTGCTACAGGCTTAGGTGTTCGTATGCCTGCAACAACATCTTCACCTTGTGCATTGGTCAGGTATTCTCCAAACATTACGTTTTCGCCTGTGCCAGGGTCGCGGGTAAAGCCAACACCGGTAGCACAATCATTGCCCATATTGCCAAACACCATAGTTACAACATTAACCGCTGTACCATTGGCCATGGCTGGAGTAATCTTAAACTCCCTGCGGTAGTCAATAGCCCGTTTGCCCATCCACGAATTGAATACTGCTTTAATAGCTATTTCAAGTTGTTCGTACACATCTTCAGGAAAGGGTTTTCCGGTATGTTCATTTACAACTTTTAAAAAGCGATCACTGATTTCAATAAGATCTTTAGTACCCAGACCCACATCCACCAATACACCAGCCTTCTTCTTTACTTCTTCAAAATGTTTGTCAAATTTTTCATCGGGCACACCCAAAGCAACTTTTCCAAACAACTGGATAAATCTGCGATAAGCATCATAGCCAAATCGTTCGTTGGCGGTTTGCTTGATCAGTCCCTTTAAGGTTTTTGAATTTAAGCCAAGGTTAAGAATGGTATCCATCATGCCGGGCATGGACATAGCGGAGCCAGAACGCACCGAGACAAGCAATGGACTTTCTGCATTGCCAAATGTTTTGCCGGTAGCCTTTTCAAGCTCCTTCATATTTAGTTTTACCTGCTCCATTACGCCTGCTGGTAATTTTCTTTCAGGTTCAGCGAGGTATGTGAGGCATGTTTCGGTAGTAACTACAAATCCGGGCGGTACGTTAAGACCAATCTGCGTCATTTCACATAGGTTGGCCCCTTTGCCGCCCAGAAGATGTTTATTTTTTCCATCGCCATCGTGAAACGAATAGACATATTTCTGTGATTTCATATCCTGCTTTTTAGTTGGTTTTTCGAGTATTTCCGTGTTCATGGCTTCTTTGATTTAGTGTTCCCGAAATTGCCACCATTACTAAGGTTAAAGAATGACATCGATCAGGAAATAGGCAGATTGAAATCAGTCATATTTTTTAAACTTTTGAGGGATTTCATGAAGATTAAAATGTGCGATATTTTATTTCAAATTGGCGGGATTTCACAAATAGAATTGGGCTTAACTTAAAGAATACAGAATGATAGGGTCTCTATCTGATTCATGCCAAAAATGTTAACTTGCACCTGCAAAACAAACGATTGAATCATGGCGCTGGTAGAATTGATTATGCCTAAAATGGGTGAAAGCATCATGGAAGCAACTATACTTTCGTGGTTAAAAAAACCAGGTGATAAAATCGAGGCAGATGAATCTGTGCTTGAAGTTGCAACCGATAAGGTGGATACGGAAGTGCCCACAACCCATGGTGGGATTTTAAAAGAGATTCTGGCCCAAAAAGGCGAAGTTGTTAAGGTGGGAAAAGCCATTGCCATTATATCTACAGAGGGTGATGATAATGCTACGGCAACCAGTAGTAAGGAAGAAGTAAAACCCAATGTTGAAGCTAAGGCAAAGACACAAGCTGAACCAGCTCATACTTCTAATGGATCAGGAGCAAAACCTGCTGACTTTAAATCGGCAACACGGTTTTATTCGCCCTTAGTTAAAAACATTGCCAAAGAAGAGAGTATTGCCGTTGCCGAATTGGAAACTATTGGCGGAACGGGTGCCGAAGGTAGAGTAACCAAGAAGGATCTATTGTCCTATTTGCAAAATCGTAAAATGGGACAATCGGTTCAGCAGAGATCATCAGGTCCGTCTGCACCTTTAGTACCGGCATCCATTAGTGCTGGTGATGAAATCATTCAGATGGATCGCATGCGCAAAATGATTGCTGAACGTATGGTGGATTCTAAGCGCACAGCACCGCATGTTACTTCTTTTGTAGAAGCCGATGTAACGGATGTAGTATTCTGGCGCAATAAAATGAAAGGTGAATTTCAAAAGCGCGAAGGCGATTCACTCACCTTCACGCCTATTTTTATTGAAGCCCTCATTCTTGCTATCAAAGATTTCCCGATGATCAACATCCAGGTGGATGGCGATCGGATTATTAGAAAGAAAGATATTAATATAGGAATGGCTGTTGCCTTACCAAGTGGAAACCTGATCGTACCTGTAATAAAAAATGCCGATCAATATAATATTACCGGGCTAGCAAAAGCAGTAAATGATTTGGCGAAACGCGCTCGTGAAAACAAATTGAAGCCCGATGAACTTTCGGGTGGAACTTTTACAATTTCTAATGTTGGTTCGTTTGGAAATGTAATGGGGACCCCTATTATCGTGCAACCACAGGTGGGCATTATTGCAGTAGGTGCCATTCAGAAAAAACCGGCTGTAATAGAAACTCCTTACGGGGATGCAATCGCCATTCGCCATAAAATGTTCTTATCACATTCCTATGACCATCGTGTTGTGGATGGATCGCTTGGCGGAAGTATGGTTAGGCGTGTAGCCGATTACTTAGAGAAATTCGATGTAACTCGATCTATTTAATTTGGAGATATCCAGTAGCCTTTGGTGTTCCATTGCCTAGATCGATAGAATAAAAATAAGTACCTGCTGGTAGTTTATTGTTTCCTTTAACATTTGATTCGCCCCGGAAATTACGCTGATTGTTATCGTAATTATTCATATCGAAAACGCGATCGCCCCAACGGTTATAAATGCTCACATTATTTTCAGGATATAATTCAATGTTCCTGATTTTCATCCAATCATTATTTCCGTCTTGCGTAACGGAGACTCCATTGTAAACCTCAATGTCTCGTTCGCCACTTAAGGCTGCGGCAGTCAAGAAAGAAACTGAGGGCGGGAGTTCACTTGTTACTGAGCCCGCATTTAAATCGCCTGTTAAAAGTGATTTTCCCAAACTTGAATAAGGGCCTAAGGCCACACTGCTCTCGGACACAATCATTAAATCCAAATTGGTAGTAAGGTCAGCTTCATCATTTAAGGGCAATGTAACCGTGCTCGAATTTAAATTTCCCCCACCAAGCACTAGTTCCCAATAACGCTTTGAAGAAAGTTTAGCGATATCAACTTCTCCCGTCAATACTTCCCCTGAGTTTAGTTCATGCAGCGTTAAAGTTGCCGAAGTATTAGTAGCTGTAACATTGCTGATTTCAACAGGTAAATACGTAGTGCCATTACCTATTGGAAAAATCCAATCCCCTGTGCCTTGCACTTCAACCGGGCCCACCACATGCGACTGATCTGATCCGCCAAGCACACTTGCCCCATCGTTTAAAATTATTTTAGCTCCATTAACTGATTTGAGATTGCTCGCCTGAAGATCTAATTCTGACTCAATAGTAATATTGGCTAGAAATTGTTTTTCACCCGTACCACTTATTACCAACCTTTCAAAAGACTGGTCATTATGATTAATTGTTTGAACCAAATCACTATTAAAATTGATCACACCCGTACCAGCATCATAGGTACCATTGTTAATCCAGGCCCCCGAAATTCGCAAGTCACCATTATTCGTTAGCGTGCCATTGTTCACCAAACTGTCTGGCACAGTAAAGATAGTTTGCGAGGCAATGCTAATGGTTGCGCCACTGTTGTAGAACCCCTGTGCAAAACCATGGCTTGACAGAATTACACTAATTAAACAAGCGATCAAGTTTCTTTTCATGGCTTTGATTTTGTATCGGAGGTATTGGCAACTTCTAAGCCTAAAGCTTTTTTAATCTTTTCCAATTCAACTTTCACGAGTTCCAAATCTGAAGTCTCGGATTGTACATTTTTAAGAGACGCCTCTAAAGCCTGAATTTGTACATCTCGTTTTTCTAATTGTTCCTGCAAGGAATTTATTTCCAGTTGTTGCTCTTGAACTGCTTTTACGAGCGGAGCAACGAAATCGGTATAGCGCAATCCCAGAGTGCGATCTTCATCTCCACCTATAGTTAAAATAGCATTTTCTTCCCCTACAAGTTTCTCAATATCCTGCGCAATGAATCCCCAATTAAGTCGATTATCCGCTAGGTTTTTCATCTGATAACTCACGGGCTTTAACTTTAAAATAAAATCAAGACCAGTATCAATATCTTGAATATCTTGTTTGAGGCGTTTATCTGAGGCTGCCGTGAAAGCAACTTGACCTTCGATAACACTTACCGTTGCGTTACCAATTCGAACTTTATTACTTGCATTAACAACGGTGTTATATCCAATAGCGGTGGCATTTTGCAAATTAGTTGAACTTACATCAGCAAAGTAACCAAGTATAGTATGCTGCCCGCCTGTAGTGTTGGTTATGCCCGCCCTATTTCCCGCAAAAAGACTTTGAGTTCCTGAAGTATTAGCTTGCCCCGATTTTTCACCAATAAAAGTATTAGGCCCTCCAGTAGATGCCTGACCGGCCTGAGCACCAATAAATGTATTACCATTAAATGTGGCCGTTGCGTTTGCACTACCGGCAAGCCAACCAATTAATGTATTTAGTCCACCTGTTGTTGTGTTTTGTCCTGCTTGTGTTCCCATAAACACATTATAACTTCCAGATGTATTTGCACTTCCAGCGGATGAGCCATAAAAAGCATTGTCCGTTCCCGAAGTTACTGTGCCAATAGGATTACCTGCAACTAAATTTCTCGTAGTTAGTGATTGAATTAAAGTTGTCCCACCAGGGGCTGCCCATTGGGGTATTAGACCACCTGAAGTTGTGAGCACTTGCCCAACGGTACCTGCTTGTAATTTTGAAACGGCAATTGCTGCCGTTGCACTTATATCGATATTCGCAATAGTTCCATCAACAATCTTGGTTGAAGTAATGATATTTCCTACGGTAGGATTTGGATAAAATCCAGCAAGATCTCCACCTGCAGCTCCCGATAAAGTGATCGCAATATTCGATGCCGTAGTTATTCTGCCTTGTGCATCGACCACAATCTGTGGAACAGTAGCTGCTGATCCATAAGTACCTCCGGTAACACCCGTATTGTTAAGATTTAAGCCAGACCCAAAAGTCCCGGTAATATTTCCAACAGCTGGCGATTCTGAATCAAGCACCACTGAACCATTCAATTTAAGTGCATCAATCAATCCTGTGGTTGCCGCACTGTTAATTACTGTAACTAAACTATTACCTGATGTGAGCGCCAAAGTAGGATTAGGATACGAACCCGCTAAATCTCCTCCTGCTGCACCACCGGGGGCTACACCTGCAATAGTTGTATTGCCCGCTGCAGTAAGCCTTCCTTGGGCATCGACAGTAAAACTAGGTACTTGAGTGACTGAGCCATAAGCACCCGCAACTACCGATGTGTTTGCAAGTTTAGTATTCGTAATTGCTCCATCTAAAATTTTAAGTGTTGTAACTGCATCATTGGCTACATCAGCAGTCGTAATTGTTCCATCTAAAATTTTTGCACTGGTTATTGCATTGGGTGCAACTACTGGGCTAGGAAAAGTGCCGGCAAGGTCACCACCTGCTGCACCTCCGGGTGCTACCCCAGCTATAGTTGTATTACCTGCAGAAGTAATTCTCCCTTGAGCGTCCACAGTAAAATTCGCAACTTGAGTAGCGGAACCATATGAACCCAACGTAACCGCAGTGTTCGCTAACTTTGCAGCTGTAACCGAACCATTAGTTAAATCCGCAGTAGCAATGGTACCATCTAAAATCTTTGCACTAGTTACCACATCTGCATTTATCGTAGGATTTGGAAAAGTACCGGTTAAATCTCCGCCAGCAGCCCCACCTGGTGCTACACCAGCAATAGTTGTATTCCCTACTGCAGTAAGTCTCCCTTGAGCATCTACGGTAAAATTTGGTACCTGCGTTGCGGAGCCATATGAACCCAACGTAACACTTGTGTTAGCCAATTTAATCGCAGTGACTGAAGCATTAGCCAAATCAACTGTTGCAATAGTTCCATCCAAAATATCGGCACTGGTAATAGAACCATCCAGAATTTTAGCACTTGTGATCGCACCATTGACAATAGTTGGATTCGGATAAGCACCAGTTAAATCTCCACCCGCTACCCCCCCTGGTAAAACACCACTAATCGTTACAGCCGATGCAGAAGTAATTCTTCCCTGCGCATCAACAACAATTTGTGGAACCGTGGTAGTTGATCCGTATGTACCTAATGCAACACCGGTGCTAGCTAACTTAGTTGCCGTTACCGAAGCGTTCGCTAAATCGGCTGTTGATATTGTTCCGTCTAAAATTTTGCCACTTGTTATTGCATCCGCGCTTACAGTCGGGTTAGGAAAAGTGCCTGCTAAATCTCCGCCAGCAGCTCCTCCTGGTACAACACCTGAAATTGTTACTGTAGAGGGTGCTCCTAAAGTTGATAACGAAAGTAGCCCTGTCGCCCCATTAAAAGATAGTGCCTGATCGTCAGTATTTACACCTGTAAAAGCCGAAAGGTTTATTGGCGTGGCCGATGTGTTATTTGTGATGGTTAATGTACTTCCCACTAATTGTAAATCTTGAGGTATTGCCGAAATAGTGTTGGCCGAAATTGCAATTCCATCCCCTGCTGTTAACTCAAGTCCCGTTCGCAAGAGTTGCCATTGATTGATTTGCCAGAAATAAAATGAATTCTCATCCTTATCAAAAACCAATAGACCATTCTCACCAGTAGACAACGTGGAAGTAAAGGCTGGCGATATACGCTGACTGGTAGTGAGTTTTGGAACTAGTAATCCCTGGTTGTTACCCGGAGATACTAATTCGAGCACAGCATTCTTATTTGGTGTTACCACTCCAATCCCTACTGAATTTTGGCTTTTTGCTAGTATCGCGCTAAAAAACAAAAGACTAGCCAAACAATAGACTTTAGCAAACATAATAAACAGGTTAGGTTAAGGTATTAAATTAAACGTTTGTATTTAAACGGGGATTCTAAATCTACAAGATTTTAATAGACTTTCAAATAATGAATCAAGAAGCAATTCGAGCATACTATGCATGTTTCACTTTTGATTACTTAATATTGTAAAAAATTTCTACATGAATTTTGGAACAAAAGCCGTGCATGCGGGCGTAACACCCGATCCAAGTACAGGAGCCATTATGACTCCAATTTATCAAACCTCTACCTATGTGCAGGAATCTCCAGCCAAGCACAAAGGATATGCCTATGCGCGAGGCGCAAATCCAACCCGTAATGCACTGCAAAAAAGCATTGCAGCACTTGAAGATGGAAAGTTTGGAATTTGCTTTTCATCGGGAATGGGAGCTACCGATGCCGTTATTAAATTGTTGGCACCAGGCGATGAGGTAATTACAAGCAATGATTTATATGGCGGCTCGTACCGCATGTTTAAAAAGGTCTATGAAAAATTTGGGATTAAATTTCATTTCATTGACCTGACGGATGTTGCCAATCTTACTCCACATATTAATAAAAATACAAAGCTCTTATGGTTGGAGACTCCTTCCAATCCCTTGATGCGGATCATTGATATTGAAGCTTGCGTATCCGTTGCCAAACAGAATAACATCTTAGTGGCTGTAGATAATACATTTGCCTCACCGTATTTACAAAATCCGCTTGCCTTAGGTGCCGACATTGTTATGCACTCCGTAACGAAATACCTGAGCGGCCATAGCGATGTAATTATGGGAGCATTGGTTGTCAATGAAGAGAAACTATTTCAAGAACTTGCATTTATTGCCAACTCCTGTGGCGCAGTTCCAGGCCCGCAGGATTCCTTTCTCGTTCTGCGTGGCATCAAAACTTTGCATTTAAGAATGGAGCGGCATTGCTTTAATGGAAAAAAAATCGCTGAACATTTGCTCAATCATCCAAAGGTGGGGAAAGTGTATTGGCCAGGATTTACAAATCACCCCAATCATGCCATTGCTAAAAAACAAATGCGCGACTTCGGAGGCATGTTATCCTTCACATTAAAAAATGATAGCATCGAAAAAGCAACCTTGATGATGGAAAGCGTTGAATTATTTTCGTTGGCGGAATCGCTGGGTGGCGTTGAGTCGCTGATCAATCATCCCGCTTCCATGACGCACGCCAGTATTCCAAAAGAAGAACGTATTAAAAACGGACTTAGTGATTCCCTGATACGCCTGAGTATTGGCGTAGAAGATGTGGAAGACTTGATTGAAGACTTAGACCAAGCTCTTTCGAAAGTATAAACAACCTTGAAATCAAGAAATAGAATCAAGTTACTTTTTATAGAGAAGGAATTTTTACAACAAAAGTTGCTCCGTGACCTTGTTCGCTTATTAATTCTATTTCACCATTGAGACGATCAACAAGCGTTTTAACAATAGCTAAGCCTAAACCGTTAGAACTTTCGCCACCCGTTGGCCGGGCCGAAAGTTTTTTGAACTTCTGGAATAAAAATCCCTTATCGGCTTTTGAAAAACCTGGGCCTCGATCTGCAACTTTGATTATCGCATCGTTTCCTTCCATTAATCCAGAGATAGTAATAAGTGATTTTTTTGGAGAAAATTTAATGGCATTGGATATGAGATTGTCTAGAATTCGATTGAGATAATCTGGATCAGATTTGAAGGAACTACTTAGTGTGCTGGTTACTTCCATTTGAATTGATTTTAATTCGGCAGAAACTTTGAATGAATTAATTCGATCTAGCAAAAGGAAATTTAAATCGAAGGTGGACATTATTGGCGAGCCTGCATTCTCTTCAATGGCATTAACATCAAGCAAATCAATAATAAGATTAGAACCAGCATGGGTAGCCTGCTTAATCATTTGCAAGTACTCTAGTTGCTTGGAAGACAGAGCACTCTCAATCTCCATTATACTGGCAAGACCCGTAATTCGATTTAAGGGAGATTTTAGGTCATGAGCAACAATATTCATTAATGAGTTCTTCTCATTATTTAAATCATTAAGCTGATGATTCTGTTTTTTTAAATCTTCATTTACTTTCGTAATCTCATTCTGCTGCTTAAGTATTTTCTCATTTTGAACTTGCAACTTTTGATTAATGATTTTGCGCTTACGGCTAAATGTCCAGAAAAAAGCCATCACAACCGTTACTGAAATAAATAAAATTATCAGCATCCGGTTTTGGAATCGTTGCGCTGAAATAATCGAGGAGCTTTCTATTTGAGAGGCTTTCAACAACTCATTCTCTTTTTCCTTTTTTTCAATTTGTAACAAGAATTGCAATCGCTCTATCTGTCGTTGAAGGTCTGTGTTTTTAATTTGTTCCTTTAAAATGTCGTGCTGATTTTTCAACGCCTGCGATTTTGGCCCATAACCAAGTGCCTGATAGCACAAGGCGGCATTTCCAACGGCATCTATCTCGTAAAGTAAATTTCCAGCCAGCTTGGATTTGGCTATTACATCTTCAAAAGTCAGCAGTGCCAGCGAATACTGTTTTTGTTGCAGCAAATATTTTCCCTTAACAAGGGATGCTCTTATGAATAATTTCTGATTGGTGACTTCCGAAACGGTTTTCAATACTTCGGTTGCTTTTATATAAGCTTCTTCGAAGGCATCCTCATTAAGTAATATTTCAGCTTCTCCTTGTTTCAATTCTGCAAGGGTAACCTTATCATTCATAGACTCAGCCACTTTGTGCGCAATCCGCAGTCTCTCTAACGCTGCTTTGGTATCGCCTTTAGCCTGATATATCAATCCTAACTCAAGCAATGAAGAAACAATGCCCCGCTTGTCATCTAATTGTTTTCGAAGTTGGTATGCCTGGGTAGACATTTCTATTGCTTTATCAAAATCATTTTGAGATTTGTAAATATTAGCTAAACTTCGATAGACATATGCCAAGCCTGACTTCTCTTGAAGTTTTTCAAAAATATTCTTCGACAGAATTAAATTATCGAAAGCGCGTACCAAATCACCACCATCAAAGAACATCCGCCCCAAATTGTTATAGCCAAATCCCAATTGAATAGAATCCTGTTGATCAATCGCAATCTGTATTGCCTGCTCATGGTATTGAGCAGACATATCATATACACCTTTCGCTGCATAAGCCAACCCGATATAACTTAATGGCTTTGACAGGTCCTTGGTTAAGGAAATACTTTTTCCAAGTTTGGAGGCCTTTGTACAATAGTATATTGTGCTGTCGGGATAAGAATAGCGGTATTCAAAACCGATCGCATTCAAAATTTCAAATTCATCTTTCTGAGATTGATTTTTTTGATTTAGCGTAAAATGTAAACTATCAATTGTACTCAGATTCTGGCTCAGCCCCTGAATGGAGTTTATGACCACGGCTAAAGAAAGAATACAAGCTATTCGAACTTTCATTTTTTCATTTCAACTCGCAATTTACGAATCGCTTCCCGCTATTATTACCCCATGTAAGATGTTTGCCGAATGATAAGATTTTGCATTAATGACCGTAGTCACAGGCATTCGATATAGATCCTAATACGACCCATTAAGAGTCCTTCTCCACAAAATTCAAATCTCTTCCAAATGTCTCATCAATCAGGCGCAAAGCCCAAAAAGCTATGATAATTGTAAAAACACCTAAAATCAAAGCCCCTTCTAAAATTCCAAAACTTTCTCTGAGATATTTAAACATAATGGTGAGCGGAATAACAGTACCTCTGATAAAGTTAGGAACTGTAGTTGCTACTGTTGATCTTAAATTAGTACCAAATTGCTCGGCTGCAATGGTAACAAACAAGGCCCAATAGCCAACGCCAAAGCCCAACAAGAAGCATCCAACATAAAACCCTGCGGCACTTTCAAATGGCCAATACAAAAATGTTATAACGAATGCGAGCGTCAATAAAATAAAAACAAATACTGTTTTTTTTCGCGATCGAATGATCTGACTGGTTATGCCACTTAACATGTCGCCTCCGGCCAAACCAATATAACTGAACATAACCGCATCGCCTGCTACAATGCCATCAATATTCATTGCTTTCGCAAATTCAGGAGAAAACGTGATCAGAATGCCAATCACATACCAAATGGGTAAGCCAATTAAAATGCATCCAATGAACTTTATAAATCTTTCCTTTTGATTGAAAAGCTGAAAGAAATTTCCACGCGCAACGCCTTGTTCTTTTATCTTTAAAAAGATGCCGGATTCAAAAACACTTACTCTGGCTACCAGGAGTATTAAACCCAAGCCACCTCCAATAAAATAAGCAACCTGCCAATCAAAAATTTTGGCAACATAATTAGCCAGCACGGCTCCTAATAGTCCAACGGTAGCCACCAGGGTTGTACCATATCCGCGCAGCTTTGTTGGCAACGATTCTGAAACCAGCGTTATTCCTGCGCCTAACTCACCTGCCAAACCAATACCGGCAATAAATCTTAGTAAGGCATATTGATTTACCGTGGTAGCAAACCCATTAGCAATATTGGCAAGAGAATAGAGCAAAATAGAACCAAACAAAACCGACAGCCTGCCACGTTTATCCCCCATAATACCCCATAGAATACCGCCCACTAATAAGCCAGCCATTTGGACCCTAATAAGAAACTCTCCCTGCGTTAACATATCAGCGTCAGAAACACCCATCGATCGCAAACTTGGAATGCGCACAATACTAAAAAGCAACAGATCGTAGATATCCACAAAATATCCAAGAGCGGCTACAATTACCGGTATACTAAAGAGCTGTTTGTAACTATTGGAATTCATTCTTGCAATTTTCCTTCAAAATAGGTGAGTTTTGCCAAAATCCAATCCCACCTGTCATTTGTCTCATTGTCCACTAATAAAAAAAGCAATGGAACTTTGACCTAATAGAAGTAAACTCGCTGCTATAAATCAAAATTTAATCTATGAAGAAGCTTATCATCCTGTTCTTATCATTTCTGGTTGTTGGGCCAGGGCTATTCGCGCAAAAGAAAGGCGCACCAGCCCCAGCAAAATCCTCAATTACGTATGACGAAAAACTTTACAACGCGCTAGAGTGGCGCAGTATTGGACCCTACCGTGGCGGTCGGGCCGATGCCGTTACCGGAGTTCCTGGCAAACCAAATCTTTTCTACTTTGGTGCAACAGGTGGTGGTGTTTGGCGCACAACAGATGCAGGCAATAGCTGGGAAAATATTTCCGATGGCTATTTCGGAAGTTCCATTGGCGCCATTGCGGTTAGCGAATGGGATAACAACGTTATATATGTTGGACAGGGAGAAGTTACTGTAAGGGGGAATGTCTCTTATGGTCATGGCATGTATAAATCTACGGATGCCGGTAAAACGTGGGCCTTTAGTGGTTTAAAAGATTCAAAGCATGTATCACGCATTCGCATCCATCCAAAAAATCCTGACCTGGTATATGCCGCGGTGTTAGGCGATCTTTTTAAAACATCTGAAGAACGGGGTGTCTATCGCTCCGAAGATGGTGGAAAAAATTGGAAGAAGGTTTTATTCGCTAATGCGGATGCCGGAGCCATTGATTTAAGTATGGATCCTAACAATCCACGCATCCTTTACGCTTCAACCTGGAGAATAAGAAGAACGCCTTACAGTCTTGAAAGTGGTGGCGAAGGTTCTGCCCTTTGGAAAAGCACGAACGGTGGCGACAGCTGGACAAACATTTCAAAAAATGAAGGCTTGCCAAAAGGCATTTGGGGAATCTCTGGTGTTTCTGTTTCGCCAGTAAATTCAAATCGCATTTATGCAATCATTGAAAATGACAATGGCGGAGTGTATCGTTCGGATGATGCCGGAACAACCTGGCGTAAAATGAATGAAGATCGCAATCTGCGTCAACGGGCGTGGTATTATTCGCGCATTTATGCGGATACAAAAGATGAAGACATGGTGTACGTTATGAACGTATCATACCACAAATCAAAAGATGGCGGAAAAACCTTTACATCATATAACGCACCCCATGGCGATCATCATGATCTTTGGATTGCACCCGAAGATAATCAGCGGATGGTTATTGCCGATGATGGTGGCGCCCAGGTATCTTTCGATGCAGGAGAAAACTGGACAACTTATCACAACCAGCCAACAGCCCAATACTATCGGGTTACTACAGACAATCATTTTCCGTATCGGATTTATGGAGCTCAACAAGATAACTCCACGCAACGCATAGCCCATCGCACCGATGGCTATTCCATTGGCGAGCGCGATTGGGAACCCACAGCGGGTGGCGAAAGTGGTCATATCGCAATTGACCCCACCAACAACGATGTTGTATTTGGTGGCAGCTATGATGGATTTCTTACACGCAAAAATCACATCACAGGCGAAGAACGCAGCATCAATGCCTGGCCCGACAACCCAATGGGCCATGGTGCAGAAGGTGCCAAGTATCGGTTCCAATGGAACTTCCCGATTTTCTTTTCACCGCACGATAGTAAGAAAATGTATGTAGCCTCTCAGAATTTACATGTAACCTATAATGGAGGCGAGAGCTGGGAAATAATCAGTCCCGATTTAACCCGTAACGATCCCACCAAAATGGGTTCATCGGGTGGCCCTATTACGAAAGATAATACCAGCGTAGAATACTATTGTACAATCTTCGCAGTGGCTGAATCTCCCTATGAAAAAGATTTAATTCTGGCTGGATCAGATGACGGTCTTATCCATATCACACGCGATGGTGGAAAAAAATGGGACAATGTGACTTCCTCTGTTATCCCACAATGGACAATGATTAACAGTATTGAGTTTGATCCCTTTGTAAAAGGTGGCGCTTATGTGGCCGCTACTAGTTACAAAGCAGGCGACTATCGGCCGTACCTTTTCAAAACTAAAGACTACGGAAAGACCTGGACCAAAATAACCGATGGTATCGACCCAGGTCATTTTACACGTGTTGTTAGAGCCGATCCTAAGCGCGAAGGGTTGCTCTATGCAGGCACCGAGTTTGGTATGTATATATCTTTTGATGATGGTGGAAGTTGGAAACCATTTCAACTTAACCTACCCATTGTTCCCGTAACCGATCTCACGATAAAGAATGATAATCTTATTGTTGCAACACAAGGCCGGAGCTTTTGGTTGATTGATGATATTACTCCGTTGCACCAATTAAATGAAACTGTCGCAAAAAGTGATATACATCTTTTTAAGCCCATGCCAAGCTATCGCATGAATGGTGCGCAGGCGGGTCGCAGAGGCCAACCAAAAAATGAAGGAACCAATCATCCGAATGGCGTGATGATTCACTACTTCCTAAAAGATACCACCAAGACAGTTGCCTCGTTAGAGATACTTGAAAAAAGTGGAACGCTAATAAAGAAGTTTGCCACTAAGCCTGATAAAAAAGCAAATGAAGAAGATCTGAAAATTAAGCCAGGCATGAACAAATTTAATTGGAACATGCGGTATGCTAATGCCGAAGGTTTCGATGGCTTGATTATGTGGGGGGGATCGCTAACAGGACCTAAAGCAGTTCCAGGAATATACAAAGCAAAACTCACCGTGAATGGTAAGGCAACTGAAACTGAATTTGAAATCGTTAAAGATCCTCGATCAAGCGGAACAGTAGCTGATATCAAAGAACAGTTCGACTTCTCTATCGCTGTGCGCGATAAACTGACCGAAACTCATAAAGCGATAAAGAAAATTCGCGCTGCCCGCGAACAAATCAATCGGGTAACCGAACCAATGAAAGGGAAAGCAGACATGAAAGAGGTGACTGACTTGGCTAAATCGATTTTGGATGATATGAAGAGCGTTGAAGAAGCCTTGTATCAAACCAAAAATCGCAGCGGTCAGGATCCACTCAATTACCCGGTTCGACTAAACAACAAACTGGCCGCAGCAGGCTCTGAGGTTGATGGTGGTGATTACAAACCAACGGAACAGGCAAAGGCTGTGAGCAAGGAAATAACCGAGAAGATTGATATTCAATTAAATCAACTAAATAAAGTGATGACCGAAAAGTTACCTCGCTTTAATGAATTAGTGAAGCAGAAGCAAATAAGTGCTGTAACAATAGATTTGTTATAAAGAACAAAATCAAGTACAAAAAAGGGGAGCTAGCTCCCCTTTTTTATTTCCTTCCCATTATAAAATAAAGAATGGGACCCAGTACAGGCAAAAAAACTACAGCAATAATCCATAGTATCTTCTTCTCCACATCTTTATTACTTCTAATGATTTCTAGAACAACAACCACGTCAATTAGCAGTATTAAAAAAGCTATTAGCCTTGCCATATTGGTTTAGTTTGATTCCAACAATTTGAAAAGTTCATCCAGATTGGGTGTAATGATGATCTCGGTTCTCCGGTTCTTTTGCTTATTCTGTGGAGAATCATTTGGCGCTAAGGGTGAATATTCGCCTTTGCCTGAAGCTGTAATTTGTTTTGGCGACAATCCAGCATCGGTAAGAATTTTAGTAATCGATGTTGCGCGCATTACACTCAAATCCCAATTGTCTTGCATGTAGGTAGATTTTTTTGAGACAGGCACATTGTCCGTGTGTCCTTCAATGGTAATCTGAATATCCTTTTGGTCCTTAATCGCCTTGGCCAGTTGCTGCAATGCTCCAACGCCCTTGTTATCCACTACAATACTCCCCGATCCAAAGAGAAGTTGCTCAGCGAGCGAAACATAAACTTTTCCGTTTTTCACTTTTACAGTCAAGTCACTCTCCTTAAAATTCAATAAGGCATTAGTAATCCGGTCCTTTAAATCTTTAACAGCACGATCTTTATTGGCCAAAATATTTTCAAGTTCTTTTACCTTCTTTTCTCGCTCTGCCAAACTATTGCTTAACGAATCATTTAATTTATGTGTGCGCTCCAAACTTTCCTGTATAGCAAGTAACTGATCCTGCTGTTGGGCCATATCGCGATTAAGCTTGCCGCTATTGGTTAACAGGTTCTTATAATAAGAATTTAGTTCATCATACTGATCGTTCAGAGCAGCTAGCTTCTTACTGGTAGTTCGATAGGATTGGTTGAGATCAGCCGTGTCTTGTTTTAATTTGTTTAAAGTTTCATTGAGAGAAGCGATTGATTCATTCGCTTTATCGAGTTGCTTCTCTTTATCTGCCAACTCACCCTCAGTCTTTATTTTCTGGGCCAGCACATCGTCATACTTCTTCTTGGTCACAATACAAGACGAAAAAAGTAACGAGCATGTCAAAAATAGTAGTATGTTTATTCTCATAGTTTAAAAAATTATGCCTGTAAATATCTAAAATAAAATTCAATTCTTACTTTCGTAGGATACCGAATCGAGATTATCATAATATCCAACTCACCAAACTACATACGTAATGGAAGGCATGCTTAAATCAGGATCTTTAAAAGGGAAGACTATTATTATTACCGGAGGTGGCACGGGGCTCGGCAAGTCTATGGGTAAATATATGCTTGAGCTTGGCGCGAACCTGGTCATTACGAGTCGAAAGAAGGATGTATTAGAAAAAACTGCTAACGAACTTAAATCTCAAACCGGTGGAAGGGTTCTTCCTGTTGTGTGTGATGTTCGTAAGTATGAAGAGATCGTTAATGTGATCAAAGAGACGGAGAATGAATTTGGTCAGATTCATGGAGTTCTCAATAATGCAGCCGGAAACTTTATCAGCCCCACCGAGCGTCTGTCTCATCGAGCCTTTGATATCATTGTGGACATCGTTCTTAAAGGAACCTATTACATGACGTTGGCCGTTGGTAAAAATTGGATCGAAAAAAAACAGCCTGGCACTTTTCTTAACATCGTTACCACGTACGCGTGGACTGGCTCTGGGTATGTGGTACCATCCGCGTGTAGTAAGGCGGGCGTCTTAGCACTCACACGATCGCTGGCTGTTGAATGGGCTAAATATAAAATTCGCAGTAATGCCATTGCCCCCGGACCATTTCCTACCGAAGGCGCCTGGAGCCGGTTACTTCCGGGCGAACTTGTGGAGAAGTTTGATCCTGCTGCGCGTATTCCTTTAAAACGTGTAGGCGAGCATCAGGAGTTGGCAAATTTGGCTGCTTACCTCATGTCCGATTATTCAGCGTACATTAATGGCGAGGTAATTACAATTGATGGTGGCGAATGGTTAAGAAACGGTGGCGAGTTTAGTCACTTGGAAGCAATCCCAGAAAAGATGTGGGATGCTTTAGAGAAAACAAGAAAATAGATGCTATCAATTCGATTTAGAATCGAGTAGAAAAACTCAGACTAACATATTTATGCCAGAAGCCCTCTTGCATCTCTTTGCTTGCGGCATTTACACTTACTGAATAGGATACTCGATTTTTAGCATACATCAACCCTGCATTGCCGCGGGCAACCCAGGGAGTAGCACAAACAGTAAATGGACTTCGGTCATTAAACAAACTACCTTCCAGAAAAATATCAGATATAACGTAGTCTATTCCAGCTCCACAGAAAAGAAAGAATTCTCGCTTGGCTAGATCACTTTCATAGGCTAACCGGGTATTGGAAAATATTGACTGATCAATGGAATTAAAATCAATAAAACGGAATGTTAAATTTTGGGATATTTTATTGGACCCCGTTCCAAGAAAAAATCCCGAAGTACTAACTAGATCAAAACCTTTAATAATCGAAAAGTTTTTTTGAAATTGAAACCTCATATTAACTACCAATTCATTGGCAATTTGTGAATCCCAACCTCTGGGTTCATTGAAGCCTGTGTTCCTATGCCACCATTGTTGCACTCTACCTAAGCCCGTGGCCTCACCCACTAAACCTAATTCAATACCAAAGTGTGAAAGTGATTTCTTATGCTCTGAATAAATTGCCGTAGCGTCAATAAAATTAAATCCTGCATACGGTCGATCCATATTAATAGGATTAACAAACTGCGTACGCTTGGGGGTAAAGATTTTACTACCTAACTGGAAGTTTAATATCGTTTTTGATGTTTGGCGCTTGTCTCCATACCATTTAGGTTTCAATAATCTCCTATAGCTTAGCAGATGGCCTGCTGTGTAGTATCGATCATGGCCAAAAAATATGTCGTTATCAATCGCAAGGGCCAGCTCATTGGTTAATGTCTTTTTCTCTATGTCTTGAGATAGACCCGGAAGGAAGGCACAACTAAAATATAGGGTAATGATTGAGGCTACTTTCATGTTTTGAAACACAAACGTTTCTAAAGTTAGAAAAAGAAGTAGTTAAACTCAAACCTCTTAATTGAGAGGCGTGGATGTTAAAACATCAGAGTCAATGGAATAGACAACGAATTTCTTTCCCTTACTATCACTTCCAAAAATCGGTGCCCGGGTACTTTCTATGGGTCGGTTACCAATCAGATTGCCCACCTGGTCGTATAGGAAAAATAACTTTTGCTCAAGATCATAAAAACAGAAGATAACTGTCTTATCCGTCAATCTAACAACAGATGGTATCAACTGGGAAGACCCCGGATTTTGTCTTTCAATAACAAGTTGTTGCTGCTTATCAAAAATTGCGACTTTATCGGTATCCATCCGAAAAAAGAAAAAATCTGCTGATCCCGCAGCTGTTCTCCGCAATAAGAATTTCGATCCATTCCCCTTTATCAAATTTTCTTGCGATGAGCTCTTGCCATCTAAACTTTGTTTGTATACAACGCCATCCGAAGAGACATATTGAATAAAAGTGGTGGCTAAATTGGTACCCATACCCAATACGTAATCACCCAAATAGGATTTATAAGTAAGAGGGATTTTTTTCTCAACCTCTCCTTTACGATTGACCAGATAAATAAACCCATCAACAGATAACATGAGAAAATAATCTTTGCCTCCAATTCGATAATGTTTTGGTTTATCTTTTATACTGAATGGAAAGTGATTTGGAGACCACCCCTCTAAAGGCTTTCCATCTTTATCCAGAATATAAACGTCACTGTTAGAAGATTGAATGATATATCTGTAATTCCTGCTCTTATCATAATCCACCAATTCCATGGAATTTACGAGCATCAATAATTTTTTTGGAAATCCTTCCACATCCCGACCTAATCGATCAATTAAGTACAAAGACGACTGCGTAGAAATCAAATATTGTAGTTTATTGTTTTTATAATAATCAATCTGACTGATATTCTGAATCATTCCATCCAGTTGGCTTTGCCATAGTATAGCATCGGCTGGATTAAAAAGATGGATTTTAAAAGTAGAATCCTGTAGGATCACTTCACTACCTCCCGTTATATAGTTTTTAACCGCAAATCCGCGGTCTATAACATTAGGAAGTCTGTATGAAAGCTTTGATTTTATCTGGTCAGTAGATTTTTCTTCCTTGATTGGCAATGCAAGGTTCACGCTTGTGTAGAAATGATTGTCTAATGCACTAAACTGAATACTGGCCCAGGAAAGCGGTGACAATCTTAAGGAATCTAATAATGGTTCCCATTTTTGATTTGCTATAGAAAGAGTTGGTTCCCTAAAAATTATAGAAACGTTACTCTCTTGTAATCCTCGTTGATAAAACTTCTGAAAGGTTATTGATTTACCCCAGGTGTCATCGGCTTCAATAGCATCAATCATCAACTTAAGTTCAGTTGGTTCATTTGCCAGAAAGACAAATTTTTCTCGTTGTGTAAAATACTCGAACGATTTAATAGGAATCAACTGGTTAAAAACTTGCTCTAAGGGTTGCTTCCTTAAACTTCGGATTTCATATCCAGAATAAACCTCTTCATAAGTTCCTGAATCAAGACTAGCACCTGGTTCATCTTCGAGAGCAACAATAGCAATATATTTTGCTTGTTCTTGATTGATTGAAAACAGCGCCACCTCACCGCCAAAATTTGAGGCCAATTTGTTGAGGCTACCCAGCTCCTTTATGAATCGTTTGGAATCAGAGACTCCATAAGAAATAAGATAATTCGAATAGTTGGGTACAAATCGTGCTATACTAGATCGGATTGCCCGCTGCCCGTTAAATACAGAGAGCCCTTGCGTATTGGCACTATCTAAAGTAAACCCACTCATTGAAACCAGGTTCGGTTCAACTTTCACATCTAGCATTGAAGATTCAGCAAGATTCGCCAAGAAGGGTATTGTTTTTCTCAGATTAGAACCCGCTAATAGCGTGCTTGATACTTGTGAGTAATTCACGAACAGATTTCCCTCATCTGATTTAATAGATGCAAATTGAAACAGGTCTCGGTTCTTTACTTTAAAATTTATACCATCTTTATTTTCAAATACGCGAATCGCATTTTCGATTAAAAGTACTGACTCACTCATCACGAATACTCCTTTTATATAGGCGAACGCAAATAGTATTGAATTGACTTCATCTCTAATTTCTCGTATTTCAAAACCACTATAGAATCGACTTTTTCTTTTATGGTTACCCTGATTTAGTGTGCTATCATTGATCAATATCGAAAACTCTTTCTCTGGTATTGAATAAGAATAGAGTAAATCCGACTCATTTTTAGAGATGTTTTGCAACGAAACCGCGAAAGTTGTTGACGATACATTTAAATAAGGTATTAACAATTGCTGGGCAGTTGTTGGCACATGAATTGTCTCGAAAACTAAAATTGAATTCTGATCAATTACATCCCAATAGGTTATCTCAGAATCATCGCAAGAGGTAAGAACACTTGCTAATAGGAAACAAAGTGAAACAAGGAAGGCACTATTTTTTTTCACCAATCCCAAAATTACAAAATTAAAAAGATTAGGACACGTGAAAGAATATCACAAAATGACATAAAAAAAGAGCTCAGTATAGATATACTGAGCTCTTAGATAAATAAAAGAAAGGCAACGACTTACTCTCCCGGGTTTTACCCTAGTACCATCAGCGCGGGTGGACTTAACTTCTCTGT
>Ga0154020_10002864_pt1 | contig 20981 bp, 20 predicted proteins | sample Klosneuvirus_201_FD_109709 | JGI IMG/M metagenome (GOLD analysis project Ga0154020, IMG submission 109709) | Active sludge microbial communities from wastewater, Klosterneuburg, Austria - Klosneuvirus_20160825_MG | ecosystem: Engineered > WWTP > Aerobic digester > Activated sludge | place... | reverse complement strand
GGCGGCGACGCCGGGATGCCCCTGCCAGCGCCGCTGCGCGTACTTGCCCCCGGCCAGGTCGGCTTCGACCTGGTTGCGGATGAAATTGCTGACGGGCGCGGGAACCTTGTCGGACATATCAGACGCCGAGCAGCTCGACCTCGAACACCAGCGTCGCGTTCGGCGGAATCACGCCGCCGGCGCCGCGCGCGCCATAGCCCAGGTCGGCCGGGATCGTCAGCACGCGCGTGCCGCCGACCTTCATGCCCTGCACGCCTTCGTCCCAGCCGCGGATGACCTGGCCCTGGCCCAGGCCGAAAGCGAAGGGCTGCCCGCGGTCCTTGCTGGAATCGAACTTCCTGCCGCGCGAATTGGCGGCCGTGGGGTCGTAGAGCCAGCCGGTGTAATGCACTTTCACGTGTTGGCCGGCTTGCGCTTCTTCGCCGCTGCCGACGGTGGTGTCTTCGTACTGCAGGCCCGAGGGGGTGGTGGTCATGGTGGATCAGCCGAGGGTGGAAAGCCCGCGATGATGCCAGCCCAGCGCCGAAGTCACCGGGCGCCCGTGCCGTCCACGTCGGCACAGGGCCATGCGGAGGCGCAGCGCTCCGCCCACGAACGCACCGCTTGCGCCAGCCAGTCGCCGGGGTTTTGCGCCGGCAGCGTCGGCAGGCCCAGAACGTCGCCCGCCGCCTTCAGCGCGCGCAGCACGGCCGCGCCGTCAGCCAGGTCCAGCGGCGTGGCACCGTTCTGCTTGCTGAGCTTGCGGCCGTCGGCGGCCCGCACCAGCGGCGTGTGCAGGTAGCGCGGCGTCGGCAGGCCCAGCGCGCGCTGCAGCAGGATCTGGCGCGCCGTGTTGTCGGCCAGGTCCTCGCCGCGCACGACGTCGGTGATGCCCTGCGCGGCGTCGTCCACCACCACGGCCAACTGGTAGGCCCACAGGCCGTCGGCGCGGTGCAGCACGAAGTCGCCCACGGCAGCGGCCACGTCCTGCTGCTGCGGGCCCAGGCGGCGGTCGTGCCAATGCACCACGCCCTCGGCGCGGAAGCGCACGGCGCGCGAAGGACGGCCGTGCAGCCCACCTGCGGGCCCGGGTCGGCAGGTGCCCGGGTAGACGAGTTCGGCGCCCGCCGCGTGCGGCACGCCGCGCGCCAGCCAGTGCCGCTCGACGTCCTTGCGCGTGCAGCCGCAGTCGTAGGCAAAGCCGCCCGCGCGCAGTTGCCGCAGCGCTTCGGCGTAGGCCGCGCCGCGTGTCGACTGCCACCACGGCGCTTCGTCGGGCAACAGCCCGCAGGCCGTCAGCTGGCCGAGGATGGCTTCACCCGCCCCGGGCACGCAGCGCGGCGTGTCGACGTCTTCGATGCGCACGAGCCAGACGCCGCCGTGGGCGCGTGCGTCCAGCCAGCTCGCGAGTGCGGCCACCAGCGAACCCGCGTGCAGCAGCCCGGTGGGCGAAGGCGCAAAGCGGCCGCGGCAGGCCACGGCGCCTCAGCACAGCGGCCCGGCGTGCCGCTGCAGCAGCGCACGCTGCGTGGCCGGGCTCTCCAGCTGCGCCAGCCACCACTGCAGCGCTCGGCCCAGGCCCAGCGTGCCGCCACGCTCGGCGCGCCAGGCGTAATGCAGCTGGGCCACGGTGGCGGCGCGCGCCGTTTCCTTGTGCACCAGCGTGCCGGCTTCGAGGTGCGGGCGCGCCAGCGGCTCGGGGATGAAACCGCAGCCCAGGCAGCGCAGCAGCGCTTCCAGCTTCATGCGCATGTTGGGCACGGTCAGCACGTCCTGGCCGGGCAGCAGGTTCACCGTCATCGCGGGCAGGCGTTGCGCGGTGTCGGCCACGGCCACGGCGCGGTGGTGCACGAGCTGGGCGTCGCTCAAGGGCCCAGCGACGGCGGCCAGCGGGTGGTGCGGCGCGACGCAGTAGACGAAGGCCACCTCGCCCAGCGGGCGCAGCTCGATGCCGCCCGGGTTGGCGTGCTGCGCCGAGACGCCGATGGCCAGGTCGACCTGGCCCGTGACCAGCGCCTCCCAGGTGCCCGTAAGCACGTCGGTGCGCAGGCGCACGCGGGTCGCGGGCCCTTCCGTCGCGCCCTCGGCGCGCAGCTCGCAGAAGGCCTGCACCAGTTCGAACACGGTGGGCACCGAGAGGATGTCCTCGACGCTGATGGCCAGCTGCGTTTCCCAGCCGCTGGCCACGCGGCGCACGCGGTTGGCCACGGCGTCCATCTCCTGCAGCAGGCGGCGGCCCTCGTGCAGCAGTTCGCCGCCGGCGGCCGTCAGCTGCGCCTGGCGCGAGCTGCGGTCGAAGAGCAGCACGTCCAATGCCTCTTCGAGCTGTCTCACGCTGTAGGTCAGCGCCGAAGGCACCTTGCCCAGTTCACGCGCCGCGGCGGCAAAGCTGCCGGTGCGCGCGATGGTGTCCATCATCACCAGGGCGTCGGGGGTGAGGGCGTTGTTGCGGTCGGCCATGGCTTCACTTTAATTGAACGGCCTCGTCAAGCCGCATCAGCCGCCGCAGCAGGGCCGCCGCCTACATTGGATGCACAGCAAGGAGCACCCGATGATCACCCTGCGCCGATCCGCCGAACGAGGTTATGCCGACCACGGCTGGCTGAAGAGCTTCCACAGCTTCAGCTTCGCCGACTACCACGACCCGCGCCACATGGGCGTGGGCAACCTGCGTGTCATCAACGAAGACCGCATCGCCCCCGGCACCGGCTTCGGCACGCACGGGCACCGCGACATGGAGATCGTCAGCTACGTGCTCGAAGGCGCACTGGCGCACCAGGACAGCATGGGCAACGGCGGCGAGAAGGGTGTCATCCGCCCCGGCGACGTGCAGCGCATGAGCGCCGGCACCGGCGTGCGCCACAGCGAGTTCAACCACGCTGCCGACGCCACCACGCATTTCCTGCAGATCTGGATCCTGCCCGACGAGGCCGGCATCGCGCCCGGCTACGAGCAGAAGCATTTCGACGCCGCGGCCAAGCGCGGGCGCCTGGTCACCGTGGCGTCGCCCGATGGACGCGAGGGCTCGGTGACGGTGCACGCCGACGCCACGCTGCGCGCCGGCCTCTTCACCGGCGATGAACGCGCCGAACTCGCGCTGGACCCGGCGCGCATCGCCTACGTGCACCTGGCGCGCGGCAGCCTGCGCGTCAACGACCGCCAGCTGCACGCCGGCGACGCCTTGCGCCTGGACCAGGAGACCCGGCTCACGCTCGAAGGCGGCGAAGACGCCGAAGTGCTGGTCTTCGATCTGGCGCCCTGATCGAACACGAAGCCCCCACCCGCATACCGACCCCCCAGGCGGCCGTCGGCCGTCACCACCCGGAGTTCCCCATGAGCAAGATCGTCATCGTCTACCACAGCGGCTACGGCCACACCCACAAGGTCGCCGAGGCCGTGGCCCAGGGCAGCGGCGGCACGCTGCTGGCCATCGACGCCGAGGGCAACCTGCCCGAAGGTGGCTGGGAACAGCTGGCCGCGGCCAAGGCCATCGTCTTCGGCTCGCCCACCTACATGGGCAGCGTCAGCTGGCAGTTCAAGAAGTTCGTCGACGCGTCCAGCAAGCCCTGGTACATGAAGACCTGGCGCAACAAGCTGGCGGCCGGCTTCACCAACAGCGCCACCCTCAATGGCGACAAGTTCAGCACCATCCAGTACCTGATGACGCTGAGCCAGCAGCACGGCATGTTGTGGGTGGGCATGGGCATGCACGCCGCCAACGCCAAGACCAGCACGCGCGACGACCTCAATAACGTGGGCGGCTACAGCGGCCTGATGACGGCCACGCCGTCGGACGCCAGCGTCGACGAGATGATCCCGGGCGACATCGCCACGGCGAAGGCCTTCGGCCAGCGCGTGGCCGAAGCCGCCGCGCTGCTGCGCGACTGACGCGGCCCAGTCGGCCGCCCGCGCGGCGGGCGCTACAGTGCGCGCCATGGACACCCTGGCTTCGCTGTGGCGCGTGCTGCCCTGGCCCGACTGGACGGCGCTGGCGCTGTTCTTCGCCGCCTGGGCGGGTTACGCGCGCTTCGCCCACCAGCGCGCCGCCACCACGCCTTCGCTGCTGGCGCTGACCAACCGCGAACGTACGCGCTGGATGCTGCAGACCACCTGGCGCGAGGTGCGCGTGGTCGACGGCGTGGTGGTGCAGAACCTCTCCACCAGCCCGTCCTTCTTCGCCAGCACCACCATCCTGATCATCGGCGGCCTGCTGGCGGTGCTGTCGACGACCGAGAAGGCGAGCGAGATCGTGCGCGAGATCCCGTTCGCGGCGCGCACCTCGGTGCTGGTGTTCGACCTCAAGGTGGTGCTGCTGCTGGCGATCTTCGTCTACGCCTTCTTCCGTTTCACCTGGAGCCTGCGCCAGTACACCTTCGGCGCGCTGCTGGTGGCCGCCGCGCCGGCGCACGACCGCTTCGAGAACGACGCCGCGCGCCAGGCCTTCGCCGACCGCGCCGGCCGCGTGATGGGCCTGGCCGCCGAGACCTTCAACGACGGCCTGCGCGCCTACTACATGAGCTTCGCCGCCACGGCCTGGTTCTTCTCGCCCTGGGCGCTGATGGCGGGCACGGCCGGCGTCATCCTCATCCTCTACCGGCGCGAGTTCCATTCCGACGTGCTGGCCGTGCTGGCCGCCGACGGGCCCGGGCCCTGACGCGCCGATCGGCCGCCACGCCATCCCCCCACGCACGCGCCAGGAGCACCGACCCATGTCCTGCATTGCCCGCCGCCGCCTTCTTGCCATGGCCCTGGTCGGTCTGGCGACGACGGCCCTGCCGACCCTCGGCGTGAACGACGCCCGCGCCCAGGGGCGGCCGGTGAAGATCCTCGTCGGCTTCCCGGCCGGCGGCGGCACCGACGCCATCGCGCGCACGCTGGCCGACCGGTTGAAGGATCAACTCGGCGTGCCGGTGCTGGTCGAGAACAAGCCCGGCGCCGGCGGCCAGATCGCGGCGCAGGCGCTGAAGGCGGCCGCGCCCGACGGCGGCACGTTCTTCATCAGCCACGACCACACCATCAGCGTGCTGCCGCTGGTGGTGAAGCAGCCGGGTTTCGACCCCAAGACGGACTTCGTGCCGGTGGCCGGCTTCGCCAGCTTCGTCAACGCCTTCGCGGTCTCACCCGGCACACCGGCGCGCAGCCTGGCCGAGTACGTCGCCTGGGTGCAGGCCAGCGGCCAGGGCAAGGGCGTGGTGGGCGTGCCGGCGCCGGCGTCGACACCCGAGTTCATGGTCAGGCTGCTCGGCGGCCAGTACCGGCTCGATCTCGTGCCCGCGCCCTACCGCGGCAGCGCGCCGATGCTGGCCGACATGCTGGGCAACCAGATCAACGCCGGCGTGGGCTCGGTGCCCGATTTCATCGAGACCCACCGCGCCGGCCGCATCCGCCTGCTGGCCGTGGGCGGCAGCGCGCGACAGGCCACGCTGCCCGAGGTGCCCACGCTGGCCGAACTGGGCCTGCCCGGCTTCGAGGCCCTGCCCTACTACGGCTTCTTCGCACCCGCGGGCACGCCGAAGGCGGCGCTGGACAGCTTCGCGGCCGCGCTGGCCCGGGTGGTGGCGCAGCCCGAGGTGAAGGCGCGGCTGAGTGCGCTGGGCCTGACGGTGGACTTCATGGACGCGCCGACCCTGGCCGCGCGTGAACAGGCCTACACACGCACCTGGGCACAGATCATCCGCAAGAGCGGTTTCCAGCCGCTGTAGCGCGACGCGCGGCGCCGTTCCGGCCTGTCGCCGGAAGCGACGCCGGTGCCGAGCGCCGGGCCTCGGCGTGCGGCCCGAAGGGGACCTTCACGACCCCAAGCGGCCCGTCGAGCTTGCGCAAACCTGCCCGACGATCGGGCCGCCCCCTCTCGGCCTTCGCGTCTGCGAGGCAGCCTTTCGTGGCCACCGGGACCCGGCCATGCACGAACCTTGGCCAACGCGTGGTACGGGCGCCCGCAACGCCCGCCGCAGCAACCGCAGGGCGTGCTGAAGCACATCGGCGAGACGCTGGCGCCGATGCATGAAACCGCGTCGCCGGCCGTGACCGCCGGGGCCCTGCGCCGGACGCGCACCTTGGGGCGCTGTCGGTCAGGGGTGGCAGCGACCCGACGGCAGCGATCGTTTCGGCCTCGATGTCGCCGAGGGTCGACTCAGGTGATCACGGTCGGCCGTTCGCGCCCGGTGCGCTGTCGGATGCCGGCCACCCGGTCGGCCAGGGCGATGAGGTCGGCCAGCGCGTCCTGCGTGTCCAGGCCGAGTCGCGCCTTGTCCCCCTCGTAGCGTTCGATGTAGACGCGCAGCGTCGCACCCGAGGTGCCGGTACCCGAGAGCCGGTAGACGATGCGCGAGCCGTCGTCGAAGACGATGCGCAGGCCCTGGTGCCGGGACAGGCTGCCGTCGACGGGGTCGAGGTAGCTGAAGTCGTCGGCGATGGCGACGCGCCGGCCGTCGAGCAAGGTGCCGGCCAGCGCGGGCAGTTGCGCTTCCAGGGCCTGCATCAGGCCCTGGGCGGCGGCGCTGTCGACGTCCTCGTAATCGTGTCGCGTGTAGTAGTTGCGGCCGTAGCGGGCCCAGTGTTCATGCGCGATCTGCGCCACGCTCTGCGCGCGCACGGCCAGGATGTTCAACCACAGCAGCACGGCCCAGATGCCGTCCTTCTCGCGCACATGGTCGCTGCCGGTGCCCGCACTCTCTTCGCCGCACAGCGTCACCTTGCCGGCATCGAGCAGGTTGCCGAAGAACTTCCAGCCGGTGGGCGTCTCGTGGCAGGGCACGCCCAGCGCCTGCGCCACGCGGTCGGCGGCGCCGCTGGTGGGCATGGAGCGCGCGATGCCGGCGATGCCGGCTCGGTAGGCGGGCGCCAGGTGCGCGTTGGCGGCCAGCATCGCCAGCGAATCCGACGGGGCCACGAAGATGCCGCGGCCGATGATGAGGTTGCGGTCGCCGTCGCCATCGGACGCAGCCCCCAGGTCCGGTGCCTGCGGCGACATCATCAGGTCGAGCAGATCCTTCGCGTGCACCAGGTTCGGGTCGGGGTGGTGGCCGCCGAAGTCGGGCAGCGGCGTGCCGTTGCGCACCGTGCCGGGCGCGGCGCCGAGTTCGCCTTCGAAGATCGCGTGCGCGTAGGGCCCGGTGACGGCGTGCATGGCGTCGAAGGCCAGCGTGAAGCCCGAGGCGAACAGGCGCCTGAGCGCATCGAAGTCGAACAGCCGGCGCATCAGGGCCAGGTAGTCGGCCACCGGGTCGATGACCTGCACCGCCATGCCTTCGACTTGCACTGTGCCCAGGCGCCCGAGGTCGACGTCGGGCGTGTCGGTGGTGCGCCAGGCGCTGATCTTCAGTGTGCAGGCATGGATGGCGTCGGTGACCTTCTCGGCCGCCGGTCCGCCGTTGGCGCCGTTGAACTTGATGCCGAAGTCGCCGTCGGGGCCGCCGGGGTTGTGGCTGGCCGACAGGATGAGCCCGCCGAAGGCGCCGTGCTGGCGGATCACGCAGCTCGCCGCGGGCGTGGACAGGATGCCGCCCTGCCCCACCAGCACGCGGCCGAAGCCATTCGCCGCGGCCATGCGGATGACGGTCTGGATGGCTTGCAGGTTGTAGTGACGGCCGTCGCCGCCGACCACGAGCGTCAGGCCGCCGAAGCCGGCGTCCGGGCGCACCGCATCGAGTACCGACTGCACGAAGTTCGGCAGGTAGTTGCCGGCGGCGAATTCGGCCACCTTCTTGCGCAGGCCGCTGGTGCCGGGTTTCATGCCGGCGATGGGCGCCGTAGGCAGGGTCTGGATCATGAAGTCTCCTGGAGCCTACAAGGCATCGATCATCGGCTGCGTGATCAGGCACACGCCGCGCTCGGTGCGGCGGAAGCGGCTGGCGTCGAGCGCCGCGTCCTCGCCCACCACCAGGCCATCGGGAATCACGACGCCGCGGTCGATGACCACCTTCTTCAGGCGCACGTGCCGGCCGATGCGCGCGTGCGGCAGGATCACGGCCTCTTCGATGTGGGAAAACGAGCTGGTGCGCACGCCGGTGAACAACAGCGACTGCCGCAATTCGGTGCCCGAGACGATGCAGCCGCCCGAGACCAGCGACGAGATCGCGTGGCCGCAGCGTGTGGGTTCGTCGTGCACGAACTTCGCCGGCGCGACAAGTTCGCTGTAGGTCCAGATCGGCCACTCGGTGTCGTACAGGTCCAGCGCCGGCGTCACGGCGGTGAGGTCGATGTTCGATTCCCAGTAGGCGTCCACGGTGCCCACGTCGCGCCAGTAGGCCTCGGCTTCCTCGTGCGACTTCACGCACGAGGCGCTGAAGCGGTGGGCCACGGCCTTGCCGTGGGCCACGACGTGGGGCACGAGGTCCTTGCCGAAGTCGTGGCTGGATTCGGCGTTGGCGGCATCGGCGCGCAGCAGGTCGAACAGGTACTTCGTGTTGAAGACGTAGATGCCCATCGAGGCCAGTGCCAGGTCGGGTCGGCCGGGCACGCCCGGGGGGTCGGCGGGCTTCTCGATGAAGCTCTGGATGGTGTCGTGTTCGTCGACATGCATCACGCCGAAGCCGGTGGCTTCCATGCGCGGCACTTCCAGGCAGCCCAGCGTGACATCGGCGCCGGTCTCGACGTGCTGCTGCAGCATCACCTCGTAGTCCATCTTGTAGATGTGGTCGCCGGCCAGCACCACGATGTACCTGGGCGCATAACTCTCGACGATGTCGATGTTCTGGAACACCGCGTCGGCGGTGCCGCTGTACCAGGCGTCTTCGCTGACGCGCTGGCTCGCCGGCAGGATGTCGAAGCTCTCGTTGCGCTCGGCGCGCAGGAAGGTCCAGCCGCGCGTGAGATGGCGGATCAGGCTGTGCGCCTTGTACTGCGTGGCCACGCCGATGCGGCGGATGCCGGAGTTCAGCGCGTTGCTCAGCGCGAAGTCGATGATGCGGGTCTTGCCGCCGAAGTAGACGCCGGGCTTGGCGCGGCGGTCGGTCAGCTCCATCAGCCGGCTGCCGCGGCCGCCGGCCAGGACGAAGGCCATGGTGTCGCGCGACAGGCGCGAGTTTTTTTGCGGGGGCGTCATGGTGTCTCCTTGTGTGGCCGGTCAGGCGGGTTGGAATGGGGCCGTGTGGGGCGAACCGGTGGAATGGACGTGCGGGGGCGGCAGCCGCTCGGCGGGCGTCATGGCCGCGCCTGATCGAGTGCGCGCGCCGCGCCGAGCAGGGCCGGCGACTGCGCCGTGCCGATCACCCATACCGGGATCGGTGCGAGGTAGGCACTGAAACGGCCCTTGCCCTCGAAGCGGGCACGGAAGTCCGAGCGCACGAACCAGGCGCCCAGCCGCGGCACGATGCCGCCGCCGATGTAGATGCCGCCCCGTGCGCCCAGCGTCAGTGCCAGGTTGCCCGCGGTCGCGCCGAGAAAGGCGCAGAAGAGTTGCAGCGCCTCGGCGCAAGCGGGGTCGCTGTCGGCGAGCGCCGCGGCGGTGATGTCGGCCGCCGCCAGGTCGGGCGCCGGGTCGCGCGGGCAGTCCAGCGCCCAAAGTGCCCGGTGCAGGGCGACCAGGCCCTGGCCGCACACCGCGCGTTCGGCCGAGACATGGCCGTGGCGCAGGGCCAGCTGGCCGATCACCGCGTGTTCACGCGGCGTCACGGCCGCCAGCGTGACGTGCCCGCCTTCACCCTGCAGCGGCGACCAGCCGCCGCGGCCGTCGGGCACCAGACCCGAGACGCCCAGGCCGGTGCCGGGCCCGATGAGGCCGACGGCCGCATCGGGCACCGCCGCGCCACCACCCACCTGCTGCAGGTCGCCCGGCTGCAGGGCTGGCAGCGCCAGCGCCAGCGCGGTGAAATCGTTCAGCACGTGCAGATCGACAAAACCGAACCGCGTGCGCAGCGCAGCGATCGAGAAACGCCAGTGGTGGTTGGTCATCTGCACCCAGTCGCCGAGCACCGGGTTGGCGATGGCGATGGCGCACAGCGGGGGCGCCGGGCGGTTGACGAGGCCGAGGTAGGCCTGCACCGCGTCGGCCAGCGTCTCGAAGCCGGCACAGGGCAGGGTCTGCACCGCCTCGATCGGTGCACCCGCATGGCGCTGCCACGCGAAGCGCGCGTTGGTGCCGCCGATATCGGCCAGAAGTCGTTCACGGTGCGCCGTGCGGACGGCCCGGCGCGGGGTCGGCAGTGCCGTGTCTGGGGCCATGGCCATCTTCTTCAGGACGTGGCGCTGATTATTGAAAGCGCTTTCACCATTGGCTACAGGGGTTCTACCCGGCTGCCGCGCCGTCCACTGCGCGCATGCCGTCGCACGGCCCTGCGATGCCGGTCACCGTGCGGTCGCCCGGGCGCGGATGTTTCACCGGGGCGGCGCCCGGCACAGGGATGCTGCGGTTGTCGAGCGCGCTGGCGCAAAAACCGAGATGGATTCGGGACACACCGCCGATCTCTCCACGCCCAGAGCCTGCAGGACAGCGGCGCCGGCGGAACATCCGGGCCCAGGCTGGACGCCGGCGTGTGGACGCGCGACGGCCGCCGCGCCCATCGCATGGGCCGCGCCATCCAGACCGGCCGCGTGTGGACCAACGGCCATCACGCCGACACGGCGCACGCGGCCTTCGGCGGCTGCAAGGCACCGGGCATCGGCCGCGAGACGCCCCAGGCGATGTGCGACCACCGCCCGCCAACGAAAAAGCTGCCGGTCAGCCATTCGCCCAACGCCCTGGGCTGCTTCTGAGCCGCGGTCAGGCAGGGCGGCCGCGCCCCGGCCGCGCCGCCCGGGCGAGCAGCACCAGCAGCCCCGACGCCAGCAACAGCACCGACGCCGGCTCGGGCACGGCCAGCGCCTGGACGTAGAAGCCCTCGGGATCGAGCGCGTCCGGCCGGTCGATGCGGCGGCGCACGAAGGCGCTGATGTCGACCTCGCCGGCCCCGGGGCCGCTGAGGGTGATCTCGGCGCTCAGGCCACGCAGCGAGGGCGCCGGCGCGCCAGCCGGCAGCAGGCCGAACAGCGATTCCAGTTCCACCCGCACCGCGCCGAACGCTGCCGCTGGCGGCGCGGCGCTGGTCACGACGATCGGCGCCACGCTCACGCCGCCCACCTGCAGCGGCGCGCCGTCGGCGTCGAACAGACGGATCACCGCCTCGAAGCTCGGCGAGGGGCCGCCGAGCATCTGCAGCGGCTTGGCAATCCATATCGTCGTGTCGTAGGCACCGTCGGTGTTCTGCACCGTGCCACGGTCCTCGCGCAGGTCGGCGAGCCGGCGCGAGGGCCCCGCGCTGACGGCGGCCTCGACTTCCTGGGGCGCGAAGCCGAACACCGAAAGGTCCTGCGGCCCGCCGTGGCGGTTGACGGTGAAGGCCTGCACGTCGAGGGCATCGTCGGCCACGACCACGCCCAGCCAGGGCCCGGGCATCGTCGGGAAGTTGCCGCCGGCGCGCAGCAGCGACTCGACGGTCATCACCGTCTCCGGCACACCCGTGTCCACCCACAGGGTGCAGGGGTCGCAACGGCCCACGCCGGGACCGGCGGGCAGCGGCAGGCCCAGCGTGTCGTACAGGTACAGGTCGACGCGCGCCGGCCCCGTGGCACCGGAACCCGGCACGGGGCTCAGGCTCAGCCGCGTGTCGAACGTGTATTCGGTGACACCGGCCTCACCCGACGTCTCGAGCACGTGCGGCAGCACGAAGGTCTTGGCCTCGGCCGGCGACGACACCGGCCCGGCGGCGGCGAGGGCCAGACAGGCCATGGCGATGGCAGAGGGGCAGCGCATGGTGTTCCTCCTCGATGGCCCCTGCCGGGCCCGCAAGCGGAATGGAATGCCGGCGCGAGCGCGCCGTCAACCCCCCGCCCCGAGGTGCCATGGCGCCGGCGTGCTGCTTGATGCCGAGGGCGCTGGCGAACGCCGGCACGCACCAGGCCGCAGGCGTGGACGGTGACGCTGCGGCCGTGGATCGGGGTGCCGGCAGGCTCGCGGACTTCAAGCGCACCCTGCCGGATCACCCTTCGCTGGCGGGCGCCTCGCGCAGCAGCGCCCAGGCCGCCAAGAGGCCGAAACCGACGTTGAGCAGCGCCACCAGCCCCAGCACCCACAGCGCCACCGTGTTCATGGGCAGCGTGCGCATGGCCCAGGTGCACAGCGAAGACAGCCCGTTGAACAGCACCATCTGCCAGAACAACCCACGGCGCGGCTGCCACAGCCGGCCCAGCTTCACCGCACCCCGCTCACTGCGCCGCCTGGCGCGCGTCGGCCAGCTTCGCACCCGCGGCCAGTGCACGCAGCTTGGCTTCGGCGACTTCGCGGCTCATCGGCGCCAGGCCGCAGTTGGTGCAGGCGATGAGGTGCTGGCGCGGCACGAACTGCAGCGCGCGGCCTATCGTGTCGGCCACCTCTTCCGGCGTCTCGATGGTGTCGCTGGCGACGTCGATCACGCCCACCATCACGTCCTTGCCCTTCAGCAGCGCCATCAGGTCGGGCGGCACGTGGCTGTGGAAACACTCCAGGCTCACCTGCCGGATCGAGCTTTTCGCCAGCGCCGGAAACACCTTCTCGTACTGGCGCCATTCCTGGCCCAGGCTGTTCTTCCAGTCGATGTTGGCCTGGATGCCGTAGCCGTAGCAGATGTGCACGGCCGTTGTGCAGGTGAGGCCCTGCGCGGCGCGCTCCAGCGCCTGCACGCCCCATTCGGCCGCGTCGTCCATGTAGACGTTGAAGGCCGGCTCGTCGAACTGCACGATGTCCACGCCGTCGGCCTGCAGCGCCAGCGCCTCCTGGTTCAGCAGCTCGGCGAAGGCCATCGCGAGCTTGCGGCGGTCGCCGTAGTGGCGGTCGGCCACGGTGTCGACGATGGTCAGCGGCCCGGGCAGCGTGAACTTGATCTTCCGGCTGGTGTGGGCACGCAGGAAACGCGCCTCGGCTTCGTGCACGCGGCCCTTCAGCTTCAGCGGCGCGACGACCTGCGGCACCATGGCCTTGTAGCGGTCGTTGCGGATGCCCATCTCGACCTTGTGCTCGAAGTCGATGCCCTCGACCCGTTCCAGGAAGCCGTGCACGAAGTGCTGGCGGCTCTGCTCGCCGTCGCCGATGACCGACAGGCCGGCGTCTTCCTGGGCCTTGATCCACAGCAGCGTGGCGTCGAGCTTGGCCTGCGCGAGTTCGGCACCTTCGGCCTTCCACTGCGGCCAGAGTTTCTGCGTCTCGGCCAGCCAGGCGGGTTTGGGCAGGCTGCCGGCGATGGCGGTGTCGAACATGGTCTGGGTCTCCGTCGGTTTGTGCGTCTGCGCGGGCGAGGTCCCGACGCGGGGCCGGCAGGTTACCGCAGCGGCCATCGGCCCGTGCGCCGACGGACTTGCGCGCCTTTCGGGCCCGGCGCGGGGCCTCTGGTCGCCGCCGCGGCGGGCTTGGTCGCAGACCCCACCGCGGCGGCCGCGCGCGGTTAGGCTGCACGCCCATGTCCGATGCCGCAACCGCCCACCTGCAAGCGCTCGACCAGCCGCTGCCGACCGACCTCACCGGCACCGGCCACGGCTGGTTCACGCGCTACCGCCGCTACCCGGTGTTCAGCGTGCCCTGGGCGCGGCTGCGCACGCTGTCCTTCGGCGTGGCCGCCGTGCTGGTGGTGGCCGTGGTCGTCGGCCCCTCGGTCTGGGACGAACCGCTCGACCGCATCCCGCTGGGCGCCTTTGCGCAGATGGCCGTGCAACTGCTGATGCCGCTGCTGCTGGGCCCCTGGCTGGGCAGCCGCGTGCGCGCCCTGGGCCTGCCCGAGGCGCGCGAACACGCGGCGCTGGTGGCCGCCGTGGTGGCCACGGTGCTGGCCGTGCTGGCCTTCCACCGCTTTGCCGCCGAACCGATGAAGCAGGGCCTGGCCGAACTCACCGGCGCCGTCGACGCCAGCGGCCAGCGCCGGCGCACGCCGGTGGCCATCGGCGTCATCGTGCGCAACCCCGAACACGCGGCCGCGGCTTCCGCGGCGGGCGCACAGAGGCCCAGCCCCGAGACGCGGGTGAGCAACGCCATCGCCAGCATCGCCGTCAGCTTCTGGCTGGCCGGCGGCGTGGCGCTGTGGGGCTGGCGCCGCGAACGTGCCGGCCTGGCCGCGCTGGCGCGCGAACGTGAACTGGCGCAGGCCCAGGCGCAGCGCCGCGAGGCCGAACTGCAGCTCAGCGTGCTGGCCGCGCAGGTGGAACCGCACTTCCTCTTCAACACCCTGGCCGGCGTGCGCAGCGCCATCGCCACCGACCCGGCGCGCGCCAGCGAGATGATCGACCGCCTCGTCGACTACCTGCGCGCCGCCATCCCGCCCCTGCGCAGCAGCGGCGGCAGCGAGGCCACGCTGGGCGGCCAGCTGGAGATCGTGCGCGCCTACCTGGGGCTGATGGCCGCGCGCCTGCCGCGGCTGCGCTGCACGATCGACGCCGCGCCCGAACTGCTGGCCGCGCCCTGCCCGCCGCTGATGCTGATCTCGCTGGCCGAAAATGCCGTCAAGCACGGCGCCGAGCCCAAGATCGGCCCCGTGCACATCGAAGTGCAGGCGCGGCGCAACGCCGCCGGCGGGCTGGACGTGACGGTGGCCGACGACGGTGCCGGCTTCGATGCCAGCGCCGGCGGCAGCGGCATCGGCCTGAGCAACATCCGCGAGCGGCTGCGCCAGATGTATGGCGACGGCGCCTCGCTGCAGCTCAGGGCGCGGCCGCAGGGCGGCGTGGCCGCCACGCTCAGCCTGCCCCCGGAGTGAAGACCATGCCGCACGACACCGACCCGGCCCCCACCGCGCTCATCGCCGACGACGAGGACCTGCCGCGCGCCGAACTGCGCCGCATGCTGGCCGTGGCCTGGCCCGAGCTGCGCGTGGTGGCCGAATGTGAACACGGCCCGGCCGCGGTCGAGGCCATCGAGGCGCAGGCGCCGCAGGTGGCCTTCCTCGACATCCGCATGCCCGGCTGCAGCGGGCTGGACGTGGCGCGCGCCGCCAGCGGCCGCTGCCACACCGTCTTCACCACCGCCCACGACAGCCACGCCGTCGCCGCCTTCGAGGCCGGCGCGGTGGACTACCTGCTCAAGCCCATCGCCGCCGACCGCCTGGCGCAGGCCTGCGCGCGCCTGCGCGAACGCCTGCAGGGCCGGGGCGCGGCGCCCGACCTCGAAGCCCTGGTGCAGCGCCTGGCCGGCCGGCTGCAGCCCGGCGGCGGCGCACCGCGGCTGCGCTGGCTGAGCGCGAGCGTCGGCGACACGATCAAGATGTTCGCCATCGACGAGGTGCTGTTCTTCCAGAGCGACGAGAAGTACACGCGTGTCGTCACCGCCGGTGACGAGGCCCACGTGCGCAAGCCGCTGCGCGAGATCGCCGACGGCCTGGACCCCGATCTCTTCTGGCAGGTGCACCGCGGCGCCATCGTGCGCGCCAGCGCCATCGCCCGCGCGCAGCGCGACGAGTTCGGCCGCATCACGCTGCACCTGCGCCAGCACCGCGAGACGCTGGCCGTGAGCCAGGCCTGGGCCTGGCGCTTCAAGCCGATGTGAGGGCCGGCCCGGCGCAGGGGTGGCCGCGCAGCGCGTGGCAGACTGCCGCGATGCCTGCCGCCGCCACGTCGCCGCCACCCCCCGCCAGCCGCTGGCGCGCCTGGCGCGGCCCGCTGGCGGCCGGCGGCGCGCTGTTTGTGCTGTCGTCCAGCGCGGCCTGGCTGGCCTGGTGGGTTTCGCTGAACGCGGCGGTGCACGAACTGCAGGCGTCGGCGGTGCGCCGCCTGGACAGCGTGGCCGCGACGCTGGACAGCACGCTGGCGCGCTTCGACACCCTGCCGGCGCTGCTGGAAACCACGCCCGCCGTGATGGAGCTGCTGGCCCGCCCCGGCGATCCCGCACTGCGCGACCGGGCCAACCGCACGCTGGTGCGCATCAACGCCATCGCCGGCGCCGACATGCTGTTCGTGCTCGACGCCGGCGGCGACGCCCAGGCCGCCGCCGACTGGGACCTGCCCGTCACCACCGTCGGCCACAACTACACCTACCGGCCCTACATGCGCGACGCGCTGGCCAGCGGGCGCGGGCGCTTCTTCGGCGTCGGCGCCACCAGCCGCATCCCGGGCTACTTCCTGTCGTATGCGCTGAAGAGCGGCGGCCGCACGCTGGGCGTGGCCACGGTCAAGGTCAAGCTCGACGCCGCCGAGCGGGTGTGGGCCACGCTGCCCGGGGCCATGCTCGTCACCGACGAGCGCAGCGTGGTCATCCTCGGCTCGCGGCCGGAATGGAAGTTCCACGCGCTGCGGCCGCTGTCAGCGGCCGAACGCGCCGTGGTCGCCGCGGAGAGACCCTACCCCCCCGACCCCGCCGTGCTGCCCTGGGCCGGCGGCGCCGCGCTGCAGACCGGCCAGCACGTCGTCGTCGACGGCGCCGCGCACCTGGTCACCGCACGCGCGCTGCCGGCACAGCGCTGGCAGGTGCAGGCGCTGGACCCGCTGGCGCCGGCCTTCAGCCGTGCCCGCAGCCAGGCGCTGATGGCGGCGCTGGCCGCGGCCGTGGCCGGGCTGCTGCTGATGGCCGCCTGGCAGAGCCGGCGCAACGGCCTGCAGAAGCTGGCCACGCAGGCCGCGCTGCAGGCGGCGCACGACTCGCTGGAAACCCGCGTGGCCGAACGCACGCGCCAGTTGTCGGAAGCGAACCGCGCGCTGGGCGCCGAGATCGAGACGCGCAAGGCGGTCGAGCAGAGCCTGCATGCCACGCAGGCCGAACTGGTGCACGCCGCGAAGATGGCGGTGCTGGGGCAGCTTTCGGCCGGCCTCGCGCACGAACTGAACCAGCCGCTGGCGGCACTGCGCACGCTGTCGGACAACGCCGTGGTGCTGATGGACAAGGCGCGCCTGCCCGAGACCCGCGCCAACCTCGAACGCATCTCGCTGCTGGTGGGCCGGCTGGGCGAACTGACGCGCCGGCTCAAGACCTTCGCGCACAAGCCGGGTGACGAACCCGTGCCGACGCCGCTGGCCACCGCCGTGGCCAACGCCCAGGCACTGCTGGCCGACCGGTTGAAGCGGCTGAACGTGGCCTTCGAGCTGCAGATCGAACCCGAGGGCCTGTGCGCGCGCGCCGACCCCGGGCTCGTCGAGCAGGTGCTGGTGAACCTGATGGTCAACGCACTGGACGCGATGGCCCACCCGGACACGGACCGGGCGCCGCGCCGCTTGCGCGTGACGGCCGGCCCGCACCCCGATGCGCCGGGCGACCGGGTGCGCCTGCGGGTGCAGGACAATGGCCCGGGCATCGCGCCCGCGATGCGCGCCCACCTCTTCGAGCCCTTCGCCACCAGCAAGCCCGCCGGCGCCGGGCTGGGGCTGGGGCTGATGATCTCGCGGCGCATCGTGCGCAGCTTCGGCGGCGAACTCGGGGTCTGCGATGCCGCCGAGCCCGGCTGGACCGGCGCCTGCTTCCAGATCGAACTGCCCGCCTGCACGGCCGCTTCCACCGCCCCCAGCCCTCGATGAGCACGCCCCACGCCCCTGAAATCACCGTCGTGCTCGTCGAAGACGACGAAGACGTGCGCCACGGCACCGCGCAGGCGCTGGAACTGGCCGGGCTGCCGGTGCAGGGCTACGGCAGCGTCGAGGCGGCGCGCCGCAGCGTCGGCCCCAACGCGCCCATCGTGCTGCTGTGCGACGTCAACCTGCCCGGCATGCATGCCACCGACTGGCTGCCCGAGGTGCGCGCGGTGGACGCCGACCTGCCGATGATCCTGGTCACCGGCCACGGCGACATCGCGATGGCCGTGAAGGCGCTGCAGCAGGGCGCCTACGACTTCATCGAGAAGCCGGCCTCGTCCGAGCGCATCGTCGCCGTGGTGCAGCGCGCGGTGGAAAAGCGCCGCCTGGTGCTGGCGCTGCGCGCCGCCGACGGCCGCGCCGCGGCGCAGCGCGGCATCGAGGCCGTGATGGTCGGCCGCTCGGCGGCGATGCAGGCCCTGCGCCGCACCGTGCTCGACCTGGCCGGCACCACCGCCGACGTGCTGGTGTATGGCGAAACCGGCAGCGGCAAGGACCTCGTGGCACGCTGCCTGCACGACTACAGCCCGCGCCGCAGCGGGCCCTACGTGCCCATCAACTGCGGCGGCCTGCCCGAGACGCTGGTGGAAAGCGAACTCTTCGGCCACGAGGCCGGCGCCTTCACCGGCGCCCAGAAGGCGCGCGCCGGCAAGCTGGAAGCCGCCAACGGCGGCACGCTCTTCCTGGACGAGGTCGAGAGCATGCCGCTGGCGGTGCAGGTCAAGCTGCTGCGGGTGCTGCAGGAACGCACGGTGGAACGCCTGGGCTCCAACCGCGCGGTGCCGGTGGATTGCCGCGTCGTGGCCGCCAGCAAGACCGACCTGCTGGCCGCCAGCGAGGCCGGCCGCTTCCGCGCCGACCTGTACTACCGCATCGGCGTGGCCTTCATCCACCTGCCGCCGCTGCGCGAGCGGCGCGAGGACATCGGCATGCTGTTCGAGCACTTCGCGCTGCTGGCCGCCAGCCGCTACGGCCGCGACCTGCCCGTGCCGACGGCGGCGCAGCAGGCCGAGCTGCTGGCCTACGACTGGCCCGGCAACCTGCGTGAGCTGGCCAACGTGGCCACGCGCTGCGTGCTGGGCCTGGCCGGCGACCGGCTCACCCCCGGCAACGGCGCGCCGACGGTGACCACGATGTCGCTGCACGAACAGATCGACCAGTTCGAGCGCGCGCTGATCGCCGACACGCTGCGCCGCCACGAAGGCGATGTCACGGCCAGCGCCCGTGCGCTGCAGCTGCCCAAGCAGACGCTCTACGACAAGATGAAGCGCCTGCAGGTGCAGGGCGCCGACTTCCGCACCGCGGGTTGACGCGGCGCCTGCCGCGCCGGTCGGCCCGGCGCGTGGCACGCCGGGCCTTTCGAAAGGCCGGAATGCCGCGCGTCAGTTCGGTGTCAGCTTGCAGGACAATGCTGCACTGCAACATGAACGCCCGCCCACCCGCATTGCAACTCGGCCTGGAAGACCTGCTCGGCGACCTGCATCACGCCCGCCGCAGCCAGGACCTGGGCCGCCTGGCCTGGCTGGCCTACTGCGAGGTGCGGCGCTGGGCGCGCATGGCCGGCGAAGAGGCCCTGGCCGAACATTCGTCGGCCCTCGTCACGCACGTCCCGCATGCCAGCCGCGAGGCCTTCCTGGCCGAGGTCGACGCCCTGATCTTCGAGCTGGAACAGGCGCGCACCCGCATGCGCGCCGACGGCGCCGGCGCGCCGCGCTGACCCCCCCGGCGGCCGGCCCGCCCCGCACGGATTCCCGGACGGGCCACGGCGCCGCCGTCCGGCGCGCCGTGTGCCGCGCCGCGCCGCCCCGGACGCCCGGCGCGCAAGCGCCTGTCGTTGCAGCGCTTTTTTTTCGCGGCCCGGCTTGCCCAAGGTGGCACGGCTGCTGCATGGTGTGAAGCAGACCGCGGCGTGGGCATGGGGCCCGCGCGGCGCCAACCGAGGTTCAGCGATGTCGCCCTCAAGCACCCCTGCCGCCCGCCAGCAGACCCTGGTCGACGGCGTCGGCCTCACCGAACGCCCGCGCAGGAGCCGCTGGCCGGCGCGCCTGGACCTGGCGCAGAGCCTCAGCGGCGGCGTGTTGGCGCTCTTCATGTGGGGCCACATGTTCTTCGTCTCCAGCATCCTGGTCAGCCCCGACGCGATGTGGATGGTGACCAAGGCCTTCGAGGGCTATTTCGTCTTCGGCCGGCCCTACCCGCTGATCGTCTCTGGGGTGGTGGCGGTGGTGCTGGCACTCGTCGTCGGCCACGCCCTGCTGGCGATGCGCAAGTTCCCGGGCAACTGGCGCCAGCTGCACACCTTTCGCGCCCACCGCAGGCTGCTGGCACACGAGGACACGACGCTGTGGTGGGTGCAGGCCGTCACCGGCTTCGCGCTCTTCTTCCTGGCCAGCGTGCACCTGTACCAGATGCTGATGCACCCGGGCGCCATCGGCCCCTACGAGTCCGCCGCGCGGGTCTGGCACGGCTGGTGGCCGCTCTACCTGGTGCTGCTGCTGGCGGTGGAACTGCACGGCGGCATCGGCCTGTACCGCCTGGCCGTGAAGTGGGGCTGGATGGACGCGGCCGACCCCGAGCGTTCACGTCGCCGCCTGCGCACCGCGAAATGGGCCCTGACGGTCTTCTTCGTCGTGCTGGGGCTCGTCACGCTGGGCGCCTACCTGCGCCTCGGCCACGCGCAGCAGCACCTGGTCGACCCCGTCTACACGCCGGCCTGGCTGGCCAACCCGCCGACCGCCGAACCGCCGGCCTGGTGGCCGAGCTGGCTCGAACGGCCCTTCCGTCATCACCGCTGAAGCCCCGAGGACAACCCGAATGAACGTGATCTACACCGACGTGCTGGTCATCGGCGGCGGCCTGGCCGGCCTGCGCCTGGCCATTGCCGCCAAGCGGCGCGGCCACGAAGCCATCGTGCTGAGCCTGGTGCCGCCCAAGCGCAGCCATTCCAAGGCCGCCCAGGGCGGCATGCAGGCCTCGCTGGGCAACGTCATCAAGGGTGAAGGCGACAACGAGGACGTGCACTTCGAGGACACCGTGCGCGGCAGCGACTGGGGCGCCGACCAGGCCGTGGTGCGCATGTTCGTGAACACGGCGCCCAAGGCCGTGCGTGAACTCGCCGCCTGGGGCGTGCCCTGGAGCCGCGTGCGCGAGGGCGACCGCACCGTGGTCATCAACGGCCAGCGTGTCACCATCACCGAGAAGGCGGCCGCCCACGGCACCGTGGCGCAGCGTGACTTCGGCGGCACGAAGAAATGGCGCACCTGCTACGTGGCCGACGGCACCGGCCACGCCATGCTGCAGGCGGTGGGCGACCACGCCATCGGCGACGGCATCGCGGTGCACGAACGCACCGAGGCCATCGCGCTGATCCACGACGGCCGCCGCTGCTACGGCGCCGTGGTGCGCCACCTCGTCACCGGCGAGCTCATCGCCTACGTCGCCAAGGCCACGGCGATTGCCGCCGGGGGCGCCGGGCGCATCTACCGGGTGACCACCAACGCCACCATCTG
>Ga0154020_10002863_pt1 | contig 20987 bp, 29 predicted proteins | sample Klosneuvirus_201_FD_109709 | JGI IMG/M metagenome (GOLD analysis project Ga0154020, IMG submission 109709) | Active sludge microbial communities from wastewater, Klosterneuburg, Austria - Klosneuvirus_20160825_MG | ecosystem: Engineered > WWTP > Aerobic digester > Activated sludge | place... | reverse complement strand
TAGCCGCCGTTGCGCTTGGCGTTGCGCGGGCCGATGTCCTTCACCAGCTTCTGAAGCGTGGTGTGGCCAACGACCTTGGTTTTGGTGATTTTCTCTTTGCCGTCGTCCACGGTTTCTGTGGTCACGAGCGGGTTTTCAAGCTCGCGGTCGCCGATCAGGGAGGCGGCCTTGCGCAAGAGGTTCAGGCGCTTGACCTTGTTCTGGTCGGTGTCCTCGGGCGTCTGCGAAACGACCTTGCCGAGGTGGATCACCTTGTCGGCCAGGGGCTTGAACTGCTTGGCCTTTTCGATGGTGGTGACGATGCGCTCATGATCGAGCAGCGCCTTGATCATGTTCTTGGCCATGGCGTGGCGGTGCGAAGGGCTTACGCCGAGTTTGCGGCCTCTTTTGCGGTGTCTCATGTTTCGTCCTTCATGGCGCGGCGGGTTTCTTTGCCCGCCGCGTCTTACGTTCAAACCTGCAATCAAATCATCGCCCAAAGGGCGATGTTATGCGCTGGCGCCTACTTCCTGTGGGGCGTTCTCACCGCGCGTGGGCAGGTCAATGCCCATCTCGGCGAGGTTCATGCCAAAGGCCAGGCCCATGTCCTCAATCTTCTTCTTGATTTCCTTGAGCGTGGTCTTGCCCAGGTTACGGATCTCGAGCAGGTCGTCTTCCTTGCGCGCCACGAGATCGGCGATCGTGTGGATGCGCTCGGCGCGCATGCAGTTGTTCGCGCGCACGTTGAGGTCGAGTTCCGTGATCGGGCGCATCAGCTTCATGCGCATTTTTTCCACCTCGTCGCTCTTCTTGCCGGCTTCGCCCACCTTGGCGCCTTCAGCCAGGTACTGATCCTTCATCTCGAAGTACTGAACGAAGGGGTTGAGGTGCTTGCGCATGATCTTGGCGGCTTCCACCAGCGCAAACTCGGGATCCTTTGAGCCGTCCGTCCAGATCTCGAGGATCAAGCGGTCGTAGTTGGTCAGCTTGCCGACGCGCGTGTATTCCGTCTTGAAGCGCACGCGGGTCACGGGGCTGAACGCGGCGTCAAGGTGAATCAGGCCCAGCTCGCTCTGGCCCTGGCTGTGTTCCTCGGCCGTTACGTAGCCGCGGCCGCGCTGAACGGTCACCTCCAGCTCGAAGTTCTTGTCTTCGGCTAGGTGGCAGATCACCAGCTCAGGATTGAGGACTTCAACGTCGGCGTCCTGGGTGAAATCCGCGGCGGTGATCTGGCCCTTCTTCTTGGCCGAGAGCGTAAGAACTTTGGGGCCCTCGGAATTCAGGCGCACACGCAGTTTCTTGAGCGCCAGGATAATCAACGGAACGTCTTCAACGACGCCCTTGGGGCTTTCAAACTCATGGCTCACGCCCTTGATCCTCACGGACGTGGGCGCCGTGCCCTCAAGGCTCGAAAGCAGGATGCGGCGAATGCTGTTGCCGATAGTCGTGCCAAAGCCGCGCTCAAAGGGCTCGACTTCGAACTTGGCATAACGCTCGTTCTGGGATTCCTTGTCACAGATCAGACGGTTGGGGAGTTCCAGCCCACGCCAGCGGATTCTCATTCTTTTTCTCCCAGGCTCATGCTTGGCAGGTGATCTCGGCGGAAATTCCGCCCATCAGGTTACCCGGCAAGCTTCTCGTAATTTGAAGGTCGTCCGACAATGCTAGACGCGCCTGCGCTTCTTGGGACGGCAGCCGTTATGAGGCAGCGGCGTGACGTCCTCGATGCTCTTGACCTCGATGCCGCTGGCCTGCAATGCGCGGCATGCGGAATCACGGCCGGCACCGGGGCCCTGAACGCGGCATTCCACTTCGCGCACGCCCATTTTCTTGGCCTTGTCGGCCACGTTTTCGCCTGCGCGCTGCGCGGCGAAGGGTGTGCCCTTGCGCGAACCCTTGAATCCCATGGAGCCGGCGCTGTCCCAGGCGAGCGTATCGCCGTTGAGGTCAGTGATCGTCACGATCGTGTTGTTGAAGGTGCTCTTCACGTGCGCGATGGCGCGCGGCACGTTGCGCTTCTGTTTCTTGACCTTGACCTTGGGTTCGCGACTGTCTTTGCCGCTCTTCTCGCCGCCCTCTTTGGCCTCTTTTGCCGGCTTTTCCGCGGCGGGCGCTTTTGCAGGTTTTTCGGCGGGTGCGGTTACAGCGACTGCAGGGGGATTCTTCTCTTTTTCGTCCTTCGCCATTTCATTTTCCTTCCGGCTCGACGCAGCTTGCGCTGCTCCCCGGTGTTCGATTTTCGATTGTGGATTTTCGATGCTGGAATGGCGCTTTCGCGCCGCGCCAGGATCGACCATCCGTGATTTCGCGCCCGTTGTCGGCCCATCGAGCATGATGGGCCGAGGTAGGGGAGATGCTTACTTCTTCGTGGCCAGCTTCTTGCCGGCGATCGTCTTCCTTGGGCCCTTGCGGGTGCGCGCGTTAGTGCGCGTGCGCTGGCCGCGCACAGGCAGATTGGCGCGATGGCGCAGACCGCGGTAGCACTTGATATCGCGCAGGCGATTGATGTTCTGGGTGCGCTGGCGGCGCAGGTTACCTTCGACGACGAAGTTCTTCTCGACGAAGTTGGCAATGCGCGTGAGCTCTTCATCGGTCAGGGTCTTGCTCTGGCGCGTAGGATCCAGGTTCAGACCTTCACAGATGCGGCGCGCAAGTGTGGCGCCGATTCCGTAGATGTAACGGAATGCGTAGGGCAGCTGTTTGTTCGGCGGAACGTCTACACCAAGAATACGCGGCATTGATTGCTCCAGTAACAGCACAAACACAAACCGCGGCCTGCGCCGCAATTTGCGATGAATTGAAATTAACCCTGACGCTGCTTGTGGCGCGGATCCTTGCTGCAGATGACGCGCACGACACCCTTGCGCCGGATGACCTTGCACCCTTCACAGATGCGCTTGACTGAGGCTTTGACTTTCATGGCTACCTGTTCGTTTTCAATGCTTCGAACCCGCTCGTTTGCCCAACTTCGCACTGGCTTCGTTGGGGAACCGCTCTGGGTACTGATGATTTCCGCTAGTTGCGGTAAATGACGCGGCCTCGGTCCAGGTCGTAGGGGCTGAGTTCGATGGTGACTTTGTCGCCGGGCAGGATGCGGATGTAGTGCATGCGCATCTTGCCTGAAACGGTGCAAAGCACCTGCTGCTTGTTCTCCAGCTCCACTCTGAACATGGCGTTGGGCAAGGCTTCCACCACTGTGGCCTCCACCCTGATCGCCGCTTCCTTGGCCATATGACTCCACGCTACATGAGCGCCCAGCGCTCAAACCCTGCCACATTCGCGCAAGCCGCGCCATCTCAAGACCCTGAGCCGCGAAAAAGCGCAAAACAAGAAATCGCCCGCCATGGCGGGAACCATTCGGGGCGACAAGGGTAGCAAAGAATTTCGTGGAGGCAAGAACCGGCGCAAAAAAAGTAAAAATCTGCTTGCCGATGCGATTTCATGGGTTCCGAATGCCAAGACTCAGGGCGCAAAGCTGGTGGGCGCACCCTTGGGCAGGCTCAATACGCGGTGGCCGCCTTCAATGACGGCAACATCGTGCTCAAAGTGCGCCGAAAGCGATCCGTCCTGGGTCACGATGGTCCAGCCATCTGCGTGACGCGCGGTCAGTTCCGTGCCGATGTTCACCATCGGCTCAATGGCCAGAACCATGCCCGCCTCGAGCTTGATATCCAGATCGTGCGACTGGCGGCCGCGCGGCACATAATTGGGCACCTGGGGCGGCTCCCACAAACTGGTGCCCAGGCCATGGCCGACGAATTCCTTGACGCAGTAGAAGCCGCACTGGCCCTCCACGTAATCCTGGATCGTGGCGCAGATCGTGCGCAGCTTGATGCCCGGCTTGACCATCGCTACGGCGCGGCGCAGGGCTTCGCGCGTGACTTCAACGAGGCGCTGGGCTTCGTCGCTCACGCTGCCGATCGGCACGGTAATCGCGCAATCGGAATACCAGCCTATGCCGCGCGAATCGCGCACGATTACGCCCACGTCGCCCTTGAACAGGTCGCCTTCCTTGAGCACGCGATCAGAGGGCAGCCCGTGCACGATCTCTTCGTTTACGGAAGCGCAGATGGTGGCGGGAAACTCAAAGGGCGCACCCGCGGCCAGCACGCCCTGGAAGGCGGGAACGCCGCCCTGTTTGCGCACATGGTCTTCGCAGGCTTTGTCGATGTTGAGCGTGGTCTCGCCGGGCCTGGCCATCTCGCGCATGATCTGGTGGCACTCGGCGGCAATGCGGCCGGCCTCCGCCATCGTTTCGATTTCGGAAGGAGTCTTGAGCTTGATGCGATCGCCGCGTGACATGCTTGCCTTATTGAAGCCGGGTGACGATCTCGCTCATGGCCGCAAAAATTTCATTCACACCGCGTGTGCCGTCAATTTCACGCAGCAGTCCCTGACCCCTGTAACGCTCGACCAGGGGGCCCGTATTCGCTTTATATTCCTCGAGGCGTTTGCTGACTTTGTCAGCGGCGTCATCGGAGCGCTGGTAGGTTTCTCCGCCGCAGAGATCGCACTTGCCTTCAACGCGTGTCGGGTTGAACTTTGCATGCGAGATGGCCCCGCACTGCCGGCACGTGCGCCGGCCGCTGATGCGCTCAACGATAATCTCGGCGGGCGCGTTGAAATACATGGCGGCGGCGATGGACTCGCTGCGGCGCGTCAGTACTTTTGCCAGCTCAATGTCCTGGCCCACGGTGCGAGGAAAGCCGTCAAAAATAAATCCCTGGCCACAATCGCCCTTTTGCAGACGGTCTTCAACGAGGCCGACCGTCACTTCGTCGGGCACGAGTTTGCCCGCGTTAACGAACTCTTTGGCCTTGAGGCCCAGCGGTGTTTCGCGCTTCATGTGGTCGCGGAACAAATCTCCCGTTGAAATGTGGGGCACCTTGAGCGCGGCTGCAAGTTTGGCCGCCTGCGTGCCCTTGCCAACACCGGGCGGGCCGAGGAACACGAGCACGAGTTTTTTCACCTTGGGCTCCTTGGGCGCGATGATGCGCGTGGCCGGCGGCAACGACTTCTTGGGCGCCGGTTTGAGTGTGCGTCTGGCTTTGGAAGCGGGCTTGCGTTTAGCGGAAGCCTTCGCAGCCCTCTTCACCGTTTTTTTTGCGGGTTTCCTGGCCGACTTGGCCGCCGCGCGTTTGGACTTATGTTTCGTTGCGGGGCTCTTGCGCCTGGGGCTCACGTTGCGCTTTGCGGGGGCTTTCTTCTTTGCCATGTGGGTTCCTCAATGAAACGGGGCGCAGCATAGCCGCGCCCTCGTTGAATTGCAGCGAGCGAGTTAGCGCCTGCGCTGCCCGACCATGCCGGTGTAAGCATCGTAGTTGCGCTGGATAAGCTGGACCTCGATTTTCTGAATCAGGTCAAGCGCGACGTGCACCACGATCAAGATGCCGGTGCCGCCCATGAACCTGAAGAACATGCGGTTGTGGGAAAGGGCTTCGCTGTCGCCAAAGATGAAGTGCATGGCCTCGGGAATCATGACCGGTACGACGGCGACCAATGAAAGGAACGTGGCGCCGGCCAGCGTCATGCGGCGCAGGATTTCACTCAGGTAAGTGACGGTATCCTTGCCGGGGCGAACGCCGGGAACGAAGGCACCCCACTCTTTGAAATTCTTGGCCAGCTCGATGGGGTTGAACTGAAGCTGTGTCCAGAAGTATGTGAAGAAGAAAATCAAGATTACATAACCCAGCGTGTAGATGTAGCCGCTGGCGTTCATTGTGTCTTTGAGATCGGTCAGCACGGTTGCCCAGAAGCCCGATCCGGAAGAGACCTGGTCAAGCAGGCCAAACAGGATCAGCGGCAGCGTCATGAGCGCAGAGGCGAAGATAATCGGGATCACGCCGGCCTGGTCGATGCGCAGCGGAAACACCTGGCGCTGGCCGCCAACCACCTTGCTGCCGCGCACATGCTTGGCGTGCTGAATGACGATTTCGCGGCGCGCCAGCGTAATGACCACGACGCCGGCCGTAATGACCACAAACATGATCAGCAGCGCCACCAGGCTCAGGAAGCTGTCCAGCGAGGCCGCGGGATCGACCTTGGTGTCGAACATGGGTTGCGCCAGGGCGATAATGGCGTTGGGAATGGACGCAATGATGCCGGCCTGGATCAGCAGTGAAACGCCGTTGCCGATGCCCTTTTCCGTGATTTGGTCGCCGACCCAGATCAGGAAGTAGCAGCCGGCAGTCATGGTGATAACGGCAATAACCTGGAACAGCCACTCGGGCTGAATGACAATCGTGGCCGCGAGTTCGGGCCGGCTGGTCATCAGGTTAATCGTGAAGATGGCCTGAAGAATACAGATGGGAATGGTGGCGATGCGCGAATACATGCGGATGCGCCGCTGGCCGCTTTGGCCTTCCTTCTGGACTTCTTCCAGCTTGGGAACGACTTTTGTGAGCAGTTGGAAAATAATCTCCGCGCTGATGTAGGGCATGATGCCCAGCGAGAAGATCGTGAAGTTGAACAGGTTGCCGGCCGAGAGCGCGTTGTAAATGCCCAGAAAGCCGTAAACCCAACTGCCCTGCTGCTGTTCGGCGAAGATCTTGGCGAACTGCAATGTATCAATGCCGGGCACGGGGATGTTGCTGCCAAAACGGTACACCGCCAGCATCGCCAGCGTGAACAACGCCTTTTTGCGCAGCTCCGGAATCTTGAACAGATTCAGGAACATCTCAGACGGACTGTGCACCTTTTCCATTTGCTCTTTCCTGCTGCTTCAGCCGCTTTGAAAGGCCGACAGGATAGTGTTGTGAAAGCGACAACGCGAGAGGGTGCTTGAGGCGCGGGCCAAACGACCCGCGCCGCGATTCACCTTACTTCGCAGGCTTGTCCTTCTTGGGCTTGTCTGCCTTATCAGCCTTGGGCGCTGCCGGCTTTTCGGCCTTGGCCGGTGCTTCGGCCTTGGTCTCAACTGGCTTGGCCTTTGGGGCGGGCGCGGCTTTGGGCTTGGCGGCCTTGGGCGCTTCCTCGGGCTGAATTTCGCCCTTGAGGTTGATGCGCTCTGTCTTGCCGCCGGCCTTGGCGATTTTCTCGCGGGCCGAGCCCGAGAAGGAGTGGGCGCGTACCGTGAGTTTCTTTTTCACTTCGCCGTCGCCAAGAACTTTGACGCCGTCGAGAATGCGGTTGATCAGGCCCTTGGCAAGGAACTCATCGGGGCCCACCGTCGCGCCGTCGTCGAAAACATCGAGCTGGCTGACGTTGAGCACCGCGTTCTCCTTGCGGAAAATCGCGCTGTTAAAGCCGTGCTTGGGCAGACGGCGCACCAGCGGCATCTGGCCGCCTTCAAAGTAGTAGCGATGGGCAAAGCCGGTGCGGGCCGAGGCGCCCTTGCCGCCACGACCGGCGGTCTTGCCTTTTTCGCTGCCCGGGCCGCGGCCCTTGCGGACCATCGGTTCCTTGCGTGTCTTGGGCAGGGACTTGAGCTGAGTCAGGTTCATGATTGTCTCTCTTCGCTTTGCGCAGGCCGCCATATTGGCCCACTCGCGTCTGTACTTCGCTTTGAAGGACGGTTCGTCTTTCTCTAGGCCTTCGGCTCGGCTGGTTTGTCGCCTTCGGGCTTCGCATCGCCGGCCGCCTTGGGTGCCTCACCCTCAGCCTTGGCCTCGCCCTCAGTCTTTCCACCGCGTCCGCGACCGCCGCGCTGGCCGCCGCCTCCGCCACGACCGTCGCGCTTGTCGCCGCGCGGTCCACCCTTACGTTCACGGTCGCGACGCTGTTCCACGATCACTTCGAGCTTGGGACGATCGCGGTCGGCGAGTACGGGCAAGCCGCGCAGCGTGAAGATCTCTTCTTTGCTGCGCAGGTTGGCCAGGCCGTCAAACACGGCCTTGACCAGGTTCATCGGGTTGCGCGAACCGTAAGCCTTGGTGAGAATGTTGCGAATACCAATGGCCTCGGCGACGCTGCGCACCGTGGCGCCGGCCTTGATGCCAGTACCGGGCGCGGCCGGACGCAGGTAAACGCGGCTGGCGCCAAAGCGGCCCCAAACGGCGTGCGGAATGGTGTCGCCGCGCAGCGGGAAGCGCAGCAGGTTCTTGCGCGCATCACGCACGGCTTTTTCGATGCTGTTGGGCACTTCGCGGGCTTTTCCCTGGCCTAGGCCAATGACGCCCTTCATGTCGCCCATCACCACCACGGCGGTGAAGCTGAAACGGCGCCCACCCTTGACCACTGCGGCCGTGCGGGTCACGCCGATGACTTTTTCTTCGCCGAGATCAACGTCCCGTGCCAGTACTCGTGTCTTCATCGATTTTCCTCTTCAACTCATGGGCCGGAGTGTCCGGCAAAGCCTGCCACTCCGCCGCCCCGTGCAGTTGCGCGGGGCGGGGCTGCGCATTACGCAGCCCTGTTAGAACTTGAGACCCGCTTCACGCGCGGCATCAGCCAGGGCCTTGACGCGCCCGTGGTACTTGTAGCAGCCGCGATCAAAGGCGACTTCGGTGATGCCCTTCTTGATGGCGAGCTCGGCAATCTTCTTGCCGATTTCCTTGGCGCCATTCACGTTGGAAGCACCCTTGGTCGCGTTGACCTTGCCGACAGTGCTGGCCGCGCACAGAGTCTTGTGCTGCTTGTCGTCGATGATCTGCACCGAGATGTGCTTCTTGGTGCGGTTGACGGACAGGCGCACGCGCGTGCCCGCGGCACGGATGCGGTTGCGCTGGCGGATGGCTCGGCGCCAACGGCGATTGGCTTTGCGTTTCTGCTGGTCCATTTTCGTTTCCAGTTCGCGCGCGCCCGAAAATTCGGGTTCGCGAGTTCAAACCCCGCTTCCTTACAGGCCCGCAGACACGCGAACCTGCCAACGATGCTTACTTCTTTGCGCCGCCGGCGCCGCCGACGAAGCTCTTGCCCGCCTTGAGCGCGACGTGTTCGCCCTCATAGCGGATGCCCTTGCCTTTGTAGGGCTCGGGGGTGCGCAGGCCGCGAAGCTTGGCGGCGAAGTGACGCACCGCCTGCTTGTCGATGCCCGAAATTTCGAGACGCTGCGGGTTCGGAAGCTTGACGTTCACGCCGGCGGGGATGACTTCCTCCAGCGTATGCGCAAAGCCGACCATCATGACCAGCTTCTTGCCGTCGACCTTGGCGTTCCAACCCACACCGACGATGTCCATGTTCTGCAAGTAACCCTTGACCACGCCGTTGATCATGTTCTGGATCAGCGCGCGGGTGGTGCCGTGCAGCGACTTGGCGAGTTTGCTCTCGTTCTTGCGGCCGACTTTGACCGCGCCGCCATCAACGGCCACCGTCACCTCGGGCCTGAATCCGACTTCCAGCTTGCCCTTGGGACCTTCGACCTGAACCTTCATGCCGCTGACGGCGACCTTCACGCCGCTGGGCACGCTGATGGGTTGTTTTCCGATTCTGGACATCTTTGACTCCCTCATACTGCAGAACCACCCGCTTGCGCTTCGGGCTCTGATTGATTACTGGTTAGCCGACCTTGCACAGGATTTCACCGCCCACGTTGTGCTTGCGGCACTCGCGGTCGGAGAGCAGACCCTTGGGCGTGGACAAAATGCAGATGCCCATGCCGCCGCGCACGCGCGGAATCTTGGTTACAGGCGTGTACACGCGCTTGCCCGGCTTTGAAACGCGGTCGATCTTGGTGATCACGCGCTCGCCGTCGGGGCCGTAGCGCAAGTTGAGCGAAAGCTCGCGCGTATAGCCGTCACCCTCAACCTTGACGCCGTTGATGTATCCCTCACGCTTGAGCACTTCCGCAAGCGCCAGCTTCAGGCTTGAGTAGGGCATGTTTACGTGCGGCGCGCCGTTGGAGTTGGCATTGCGCAAGCGTGTCAGCATGTCTGAAATCGGATCGTTGAACGACATCTATTTCTCCCAATACCGGTGAGTATCGCGCAGGCCCTATGGCCACGGACTTTACCAGCTTGCTTTCGTCATCCCCGGAATCTCGCCCTTGCTTGCGAGGTTGCGCACGCAGCAGCGGCAGATCTTCAATTTGCGAAACACCGCGCGCGGCCGCCCGCAGATCTGGCAGCGGTTGCGATGCCGCGTCGAGAATTTCGGCGGACGGTTTTCTTTCACTACCAGGCATGTGCGTGACATGCGTTCTCCTGTTACCTGTTGATGCGCTAGCTTGAGCGTTGCGCCACGTCTTTTTCCCCGGGCTCACGCCCGGAGCTTCAGTTAAGCCTTCTTTTTGCCCTTCTTCTCTTCCACTTTCTTCAGCGGCATGCCCAGGCCCATCAACAGCGAGCGCGAATACTCATCGTTGCCGCCGGAGATGGTGAAGCAGATGTCCATGCCCTGCACCGTCGTGACCTTGTCAATCTCGATATCCGGGAACAGCGATTGCTCCTGCAGGCCCATGCTGTAATTGCCGCGGCCGTCGAAGCTGTCAGCCTTGAGCCCCGAGAAGTCACGGATGCGGGGAACCGCAACACTGATCAACTTTTCCAGGAACAGCCACATGTTCGTTCCGCGCAATGTCACCATCGCGCCAATCGCGTCGCCTTCGCGCAGCTTCCAGGTTGCCGCTGCACGCTTGGCGCGCGTGACCACCGGCTTCTGGCCGCAGATGACGCCAAGGTCCACCGCCAGGGCTTCAGGCAGCTTCTTGTTCTGCGTGCCTTCACCGATGCCCATGTTGACCGTAATTTTCTTCAGGCGCGGCACGGCCATGATGTTCTTGATGTCGTGCTTTTCACGCAGCGCCGGAATCACCACGTCGCGGTATTTGGTCAGCAGGCGCGGCATGTGCTTGGGGCCGGTCGCTGCGGTAGCTGTCTCTTTTTTTGCCATTGCTTTGTCCTACTCGTGGCTGGCGATGCAGTCGCCAGCAATTTTGAAACGCCATCCGTCCGTTACTGGTCGATCAGGGTGTTGGTGCTCTTGAAGTAGCGCACCTTCTTGCCCTTCTCACGCTTGAAGTGAACGCGCTCCGCCTTCTTGGACTGTTCATTGAAGAGCATGACGTTCGCCGCGGGCAGGTAAGCCTCGCGCTGAACGCGGCCGCCCTGGGGGCGCTGCTCGCTCTTGCGCAAGTGCTTCCACACCAGGTTCTTGCCTTCAACCACGATGCGGCCCGTTGCGCGGTTCACCCGCAGCACCTTGCCGCTGGCTTTCTTGCGCTCTTCTTCCGTCTGGGGCCGGTCCTTGCCCTTGATGATCTGAACCATGTCGCCGACTTTGATGTGCATGTTCGTTCCTTTAGACCACTTCCGTGGCCAGCGAGATGATCTTCGCGAATTTCTTGGCCCTGAGTTCACGCGCGACGGCGCCGAAAATGCGGGTGCCGATCGGGTTGTTTTCCTTATCGACGATTACGGCCGCGTTGCGGTCAAAGCGCACATAGCTGCCGTCATCGCGGCGCACAGGCTGGCGTACGCGCACCACCACACAGCGCACCACGCGCTTCTTCTTGTCTTTCTTGGTGGTCTTCTTGAACAGCTCGCAAGTGGGGGTGGCCTGCTTGATCACGCCCACGAACACGTCGCCGACGCTGGCGTAGCGGCGACCGCTGCCGCCGAGCACCTTGATGCAGCGCACTACTTTGGCGCCGGTATTGTCGGCTACGTCAAGTTCTGACTGTTCCTGAATCATGGTTCTTCCTTCATCGCTTCCATCATGTCCGAAGCCCGGAAACCCGTGCCCTCGGACAATCCAATTAGACCTTGTGCACGATCACGTTGTGGGCCTTGCGCACAACGCGCAGCAGCCGCCATGTCTTGGTCTTGCTCAGGCGCCGGCAGGCCATCAGCTCAACGAGATCGCCTTCCTTGGCTTCTTCTTTCTCGTCGTGCGCGTGCAGCTTGGTGTTGCGCTGCATGATCTTGCCGTAACGCGGGTGCTTCACCTGGCGCGCCCAGAGCACGGTGATTGTCTTCTTCATCTTGATCGACTGCACCACGCCCTGCACCGTACGGCGATCATTGCGCTCTTCGGCGGCGGCTGCGGGCTTGGGTTGGACTGCGGCGTCTGCCATGTTTCTCTCCACTTGGGCCACTTGGGGCCCCCATCCCCTCGCTAACGCGGGGGGCTCTGACTACTTTGCCTTCAGCGACTCCAGCGCCTTGACGCTGCGCGCAACCTTGGTGTGCCGCTTGCGCGCGGATGCAAGCGTGGCACGCTGCGCGCAATTGCGCGCATCGGCCTTGCCCAGCTTCTTGATCCGTTCCTCAAGCTTGGCGGCTTCCGCCTGCAGGCGTGCCTGAGCCTCGCGGCCCTTGAGCACAGTCTGGATGCGGGCGATTTCACGACGGCGCGCCTTGATCTGGGCGCCCTTGGTGGGGGTCATCGCTTCACTCGTGAACTTGGCCTGGAAATTCTCCTGGCTCAATTCCTTGAGGCGTGAGCGCAGCCCCTGATCTGTCTGCGTGCGGAAGGCTTCGAATTTGCTTGCCATGTTCTCTTCTCGTTTGCTTTGGAAGCACCGCTGCCCCGGGCCTCGACTGGCGGCTTGCTTACGCAAGCTGCTCCCTGCGAATATTTGTTAGCCCAGCTTGTGCATACGCTCAATCATTCGGCAGCGCGTCGGCATCTTGTTGGCCGCCTTGTTCAGGGCAATGCGCGCCATGGCCTTGGGGATGCCGCCCACTTCGAACAGCACCGTGCCCGGTTTCACGACCGCGCAGTGAAACTCCGGCTCGCCCTTGCCCGTGCCCATTCGCACTTCCAGCGGCTTGCCCGTGACCGGCTTGTGCGGGAACACGCGAATCCAGTATTTGCCCGTGCGGCCAATGGCGCGCGAGATGGCAATACGCGCGGCTTCAATCTGCTGGCCGGTGATCCAGCCCGGCTCAAGCGTTTGCAGGCCGGCGTCGCCGAACGCGACGTAGTTGCCGCGCGTGGCGTTGCCCTTGACTACGCCGCGGTGCTGTTTGCGGAATTTTTCTCTCTTCGGCATCAATGCCATGGTCGTTCCTCGCGCTGCTTTCGGCGCAAGACTCTCGCGCCGGACGTCTCTTGCCTTCAATCCCGTCGCTCACGCGACGGGCTCTGATTAACCCTGCTTGGGGGCATCGAGGCCGAACTTGACCTCTTCGGTTTCACGCAACATGCCCTTGTAAATCCAAACCTGTACGCCCAGCACGCCGTAGGTCGTGAAGGCCTGGGCAAAACCCCAGTCAATGTCCGCATCAATCGTGTTGAGCGGGACGCTGCCCCACACCTGCTTTTCAATACGGGCGATTTCCGATCCGCCGAGCCGGCCGGCCACGCGCACGCGTGCACCCTCTGCGCCTGCACCCTTGATGGCGTCAATCTCGCGCTTCACGGCGCGCTTGTAGCTGCCGCGGCGCTCAAGCTGCTCGGCGATTCGCTCGGCTGCGAGCTGCGCGTCCGTTTCGGGCTTGGCCACTTCCTTGACGCGCACGTCAACGGCCTTGCCGTTGGTCAGCAGGCTGACTTCCTTCTCGAGGTCGCTCAGGCGGTTGGTCTTCTTCGAGATCAACATGCCCGGCTTGGCCGAGTGAATGATCAAGGTGACCTTGTTGTCCGCTTTGCGCTCAATCTCGATCTGCGGGATCGCCGCGTACTTGTAGTTCTTGGCGATGTGCGTGCGGATCTTGGCATCTTCAACCACGAAGGTGCCGAACTCCTTCTTGTTGGCGAACCAAGTGGAGCGCCAGGGCTTGGTGACCCCGACTCTGAATCCGTATGGCCTGACTTTCTGACCCATGTTCTTTTCCTGCGTTTGCCGTTTCGGACGCGGTTTGCGTCAATCCCATCGCTCGCGCGTGGGGCTCTGATTACTTCTTCTTGTCCGCCTTCTTCTCGATCTTGGGTTCTTCCTTCTTGGCTTCGGCCTTCGCTGCCGCCGGCTGCCCAGACTTGGCCGCGCGCTTTGCCAGGCGATCTTCCTTGCTGACGCGCTTGCGGGCCGGACGCCACTCAGGCCACTGCTTGCGTTCTTCAACAACATCCGGCATTGAAACCGTGGCGCTGAAATGGCAGCTGCGCTTGAGAATCATCGCCGCCTGGCCGCGCGAACGGGCGCGCCAGCGCTTGGCAATCGGGCCCACGTCAACGCGCGCATCCGTGAGAATCAATTTCTCGGTGTCGATGTTCACGCCTTCACGGTTGGCGTAGTCTTCAGCATTGGCCACGGCTGACTCAATCACCTTCTTGAGCAGCGGAGCCGCGCGACGGTGAATGAAACCCAGCAGCACAATCGCTTCCGGAACGCTGCGACCGCGCACTGCGCTGCACACCGTGCGGCACTTCTGCGCGCTCATTCGGATGTTGCGCGCACTGGCGCTGAACTCTCTCTTGATCTGTGTCTCTGCCATAATTTGGTCCGGTCTCTGGTGCCGGGTTGTCTTGGGCGCTGAATTCCGCCCCGAACTTTCCCGACCCTCACCGCCCTTTCATTCTGACCCCGGATTCCGGACTTCCGGATCCCGGACACTGCCTCGATGCTCTGCCCACTGGCTCACGCCACTCTCTACGCCGCCGCGCCCGGCTTGGCCTCAATCTTGCGGTGGCCGGTGTGTCCTTTGTAGGTGCGCGTGGGCGCGAATTCGCCAAGCTTGTGTCCGACCATGTCCTCGGTGACGAACACCTTGAGGTGCGTCTTGCCGTTGTGAACCATGAACGTGAGGTTCACAAACTCCGGAATAATCGTGCTGGCGCGCGACCAAGTCTTGATCGACTCACGGTTGCCCGTGTCCTTGGCGCGCAGCACCTTCTTGAGGAGCTTGGCGTGGACAAAGGGACCCTTTTTCAGTGAACGGCTCATGCGTTTCTCTCACGTTTCCTGTTCCGAACTTCTGTCCCACTCGCTTACGCTCGGGGCTCTGAAATTTCCGTTACGCAGACTGCGAGGCGCTCTGGCCGCGGCGCGAGCGCACGATCATCGCGTTGCTCGGCTTGCGCGGGTTACGCGTCTTGGGACCCTTGGCGAAATTGCCGTGACGGTCAGACGGAGTACCGCCTTCCGTGCCGCGATCGTTACCACCGCCGTGCGGGTGATCCACGGGGTTCTTTGCCACGCCGCGGTTCTTGGGCTTGAGGCCCAGCCAGCGACGACGGCCCGCCTTGCCGTAATTCTGGTTCATGTGATCCAGGTTCGAAAGCTGGCCAATGCTGGCGCGGCAAGTGGGATGAAACTTGCGCACTTCGCCCGAAGGCAACTGAACGTTAATCCAGTCGCCGTCGCGGCCCGCCACGATGCACTGCGAACCGGCAGCGCGCGCAACCTGCGCACCCTTGCCGGGCTGCAATTCAAGGGCATGCACCGCCAGGCCCTGCGGAATGCTGGAAAGCGGAAGGCAGTTGCCCACGCGCGGCTCCGCCTGCGGGCCGGACATGACTTCTTTGCCAACATCTAGGCCCTGGGGCGCAAGAATGTAGGACTTGGTGCCGTCCTGATACCAGATCTGGGCGATAAAGCTGGAGCGGTTGGGATCGTATTCAATGCTGTGAACGCGCGCCGGAACGCCGTCCTTGCTGGTGCGGTTGAAATCGATGTCGCGCAGACGGCGCTTGTGGCCGCCGCCGCGACCCGCCACGGTCTGACGACCGCGGTTGTTGCGACCGCCGCTCTTGTTCTTGCCGCTGGTGAGCTTCTTGAGCGGCTTGGATTCAGTGAGCTCGACAAAGTCCACCAGGCGCGTGTGGCGCAGTGAGTGGGTGACGGGCCTGAAGGTTTTGATTGCCATTTTCTTGCTCGGTTCAGCTGGTTTCGGGACTTTCGCGCCCCAATCCCACCGCCTCGCGATGGGTTAGATTGCAACGCTTACTTCAGTTCGATGCTCTGGCCTTCCTTGATGGTCACCAGCGCTTTCTTCCAGTTCGATTCGTCGAAGTAGCCGTAGCGATTGCGGCGGTTGCGGCGGCCCTTCATGTTGATCGTGCGCACCTTGGTTACCTCGACACCGAAAATTGCGTGCACAGCTTCAGCAATCTTGTTCTTGTTGGCGTCGCTGGAAACCTCGAAGGAATAAACGTTCAAGTCAATCTGGCGCGCGCTGCTCTTTTCAGTCACGAGCGGGCGCTTCAGGATTGCATAGTGTTCGGCGTTGGCTGCCATGGTTCTCTCGTTTTCTTGCTTGCCTCATCCGGAGCCACTCACGGCTCCGACTGGCGGCTGACTTTCGTCAGCCGCTTACTTCATGTTGCGGTTACTTCTTCTTTTCGGCCTTTTTCTCGGCCTTGTCAGCCTTCGCGGCCTTAGGCGCGGCTTTCTTTTCGGCCTTGGGCGCCTTGGCCTTGGCTTCCTTCTTGGGCTTTTCGGTCTTGACCGGTTTGGCGCTTTCGCTGGCCAGACCGGCAACCTTGTTGGCCTCGGCGGCCTTGGCCAGTACCGGCTTCATGCCGCCCTTGAGCGCATCGAGCGCTTCTTTGGTCAGAAGCAGGCGACGCTGCTTGATGACTTCGTAGGCGTTGAGTTGCGCCAGCGGGCGAACGAGCGTGCGCGGCAGATTGCGTGAGGACAGATAAAAGTTGTTGTCCTGCTTCGGCAGTCCGATCAGGATGCTGCCCGCGTCGAGTCCACTGGCGGATAGCATGCCCGCGAGCTTGGCCGTTTTCGGCTTGTCAAAACTCAGACCGTCAACAACCGCGACCTCGGCGTCCTGGAACTTCGACAAAAGCGCGCTCTCGAGGGCGAGGCGGCGCATCTTCGGCGGCACCGTTACGTAGAAGCTGCGCGGATGCGGACCGTGGGCGACGCTGCCCTTCTTGCGATGCGGCGCGCGCTTTTGGCCGGTGCGCGCGCGGCCAGTGCCCTTCTGCTTCCAGGGCTTCTTGTTGCTGCCGGCGACATCACTCAGGTTCTTGGAGTTGGCGTTGCCCTGGCGCAGGTTGGCCTCATAGGCGTACACCACTTCGCGCAGGGTCCTGGACTTGACCTTTTCGCCAAACACGGACTCGTCGAACTTGACCTTCGACGTGGCCTTGCCTTCGGCGTCATAGACTTGCAGTTCAACCATTTTCTTACCCTGTGCTGATTTTTCGAACGCTTCTCTTCATCCATCCCAGCGCTAACGCGATGGGCACTGTCATTTACTTCGCGGCCGCCTGCTTGCGGATGGTGCGATCCACCTTGCGGGCGCGCTTGGCGCGAGCCTGGCGCACCTCAACCCACGCGCCATTGAAGCCCGGCACCGCGCCGCGAACGTAAATCAGGCCATCCTTTTCGTTCACCTTTGCCACGAGCAGGTTGCGAACCGTCTTGCGCTCCACGCCCATGTGGCCCGCCATGCGCTTGCCGGGCAGCACGTGCGCTACGCTCGTGTTCGTACCGCTCGATCCGGGCTCGCGCATGAACTTGGTGCCGTGCGCAGCCGGGCCGCCCGAAAACCCGTGGCGCTTCATGCCGCCCTGAAAGCCACGACCTTTGGAGAGGCCCACAACGTCCACCCAGTCACCAACCTTGAAAACGTCGGAAACCTTGATGACGTCGCCGGCCTTGGCCTTGGAGTCTTTGGCGAGCGGCACTTCATGCAGCAGGCGCTTGGGTTCAACCTGAGCTTTCTTGAAGTGGCCGATCATCGGCTTGCTGACATTCTTGAGCGCGATTTTGCCCGTGCCGACCTGCGCGGCGCTGTAGCCATCTGCTTCCTTGGTCCGAACCTGGATAACGGTGGCCGGATCGACCGAAAGAATCGTGACGGGCACAACCTCGCCACTGTCCTTGAACAACTGGCTCATTTCGCGCTTCACAGCCATCAATGCGGTTACGGGCATCTTCGTTCCTTCGTTCCTTCTACTCGACTCGACATGGCTCGTTGACCAGAGGTCGATAATCCGTCTCAATCTCCGCGCTCACGCGGCGGGCCCTGAATCAGTTCATCTTGATCTTGACTTCCACTCCGGCCGGCAAGTCAAGCGTCTGGAGCGAGTCCATGGTCTTGGGCGTGGGCTGGCCGATATAAATCAGGCGCTTGTGCGTGCGGATCTCGAATTGCTCGCGGCTCTTTTTGTCGATGTGCGGGCTGCGCAACACGGTGTAGCGCTCAATATCCGTGGGCAGCGGAATCGGCCCGCTGACGCGCGCGCCGGAATCGATCGCCGTCTCGCAGATACGCTTGGCCGAGGCGTCAAGCAACTCGTGGTCGTAGGCCTCGAGGCGAATCTTGATCTCGTTTTCTTTTGCCATGTTGCCTGTTCCTGTTCCCCGACCATTGGGGCGGGGCTGATCTATTGACAAGCCCCCGCGGATTACCCGCGAGGGCTCTGGTTTACATGCGGCGACCGACGGGACCACGCTCGGCCATGATCTTTTCCTTCACGTGGTTGGGCGTCCTCTCGTAACGGAATGGCTCCATGCTGTAATTGGCGCGTCCCTGGCTCAAACCGCGGATCGCCTGCACGTAGCCAAACATTTCCGAAAGCGGGCAAACCGCGCGAATGATGCGGATGTCCGCGTCCTGCTCCATGCCTTCAATGCGCGCGCGGCGGGAATTCAGGTCGCCCACGATCGGGCCCACGAATTCTTCGGGTACGCGCACTTCCACGCTCATCATGGGCTCGAGAATGTCCGTTCCCTTTTCTTCAAGCAGCGTGCGGAACGCGATGCGCGCGGCATCACGATAGGCGAAGTCCTTGGAGTCAACGTCGTGGTAGCTGCCGTCAAACACCGAAGCCTTGAAACCCATCACCGGATAGTTGGCGTTGCCGCCCGAAGAAGCCGTGTCGCGCACGCCTTCTTCGACGTTCTTGATGAACTGACGCGGAATGCTGCCGCCCACCGTGTCGTCTTCGAATTCCACCTTGTCCCACTGGTCGTCGGGCAGCGGCTCCCAGCGAATCCAGCAGTGGCCGTACGAGCCCGCGCCGCCAGTCTGCTTCTTGTGCAGGCCTTCGGTCTCGACCGGGCCGCTGATGCGCGGAATCTCGCGGTAAGCCACGCGCGGCTGGCCGACCACGGCCTCAACCTTGAACTCGTTGAGAATGCGCGAGCGGATGATGTCGAGGTGCAGTTCACCCATGCCCGAAACGACCGTCTGCTGGGTTTCCGGGTCAAGCCTGACTTTGAAAGTCGGGTCGTCCTTCATCATCTTCTGCAGCGCATAGCTTAGTTTTTCGCGATCGGCGTTTGTCTTGGGCTCGATCGACATCGAGATAACGGTGGCCGGGAACGAAATCGCGCCAAGGATCAGAGGCTTTTCTTCGTTGCACAGCGTGTCGCCGGTGGCGCTTTGCGCCAAGCCGACCACGGCCACAATGTCGCCCGCGTAGGCTTCGGGCATGGTCTCACGGTCGATGGCGAACATGCGGAACATGCGCGTGATGCGCTCGCGCTTCTTGAGGCGCGCGTTGTAAACGCTGTCACCCTGTTTGACGGTGCCTGAGTAAATGCGCAGGTAGGTCAAATCGCCGTGCTGTTCGCTCACGGTCTTGAAGGCCATGATTGCCAGCGGGCCGCTGGCGTCGCAGGGCAACTGGTACTTCTTTTCAGTGTCCTTCATGTCCGTCGCTTCGGACGGGGGCAGCTCAAAGGGACTGGGCAGGAACGCCACTACCGCATTGAGCATCTCCTGGATGCCCTTGTAGCGGTAAGCACTGCCGCAGACCACCGGAACAAGCTTGAAGGTAATCGTGCCTTTGCGCAGGGCGCGGCGAATCATTTCGTTTGTTACTTTGTCGGCTTTGTCTTCGATCACGAGCTCGGCGATTTCGTCGTCAACGTCGGCGCACTTCTCAATCATGGAGATGCGCGCAATCTTGGCGTCCTCCAGGTGCTTCTCCGGCACCGGGTGGTAAACGACGTCTCTGCCGTTCTCGCCTTCAAAGGTCGCGGCGCGCATTTCAATCAGGTCAATGACGCCCATGTGCTCAACTTCTTCGCCGAGCGGAAGCTGGATTGGAACCGGGTTCGTGCCCAGGCGCCGAACCATCGAATCGACGCTCTTCTTGAAGGAAGCACCAATCTTGTCCATCTTGTTGATGAAGGCGATGCGCGGCACATGATACTTGTTGGCCTGGCGCCATACGGTTTCGCTCTGCGCTTCCACGCCTTCCTTGCCGTCAAACACAACAACGGCGCCGTCGAGCACGCGCAAGCTGCGCTCCACTTCGGCCGTGAAGTCCACGTGGCCGGGAGTGTCAATAATGTTGACCATGTGCTTGACCTTCGAGATGGGATCATCCCAGAAGGTCGTCACGGCGGCGCTGACGATGGTGATGCCGCGCTCGCGTTCTTCTTTAAGGTAATCGGTAACGGTAGTGCCGTCGTCGATGTCGCCGGGCTTGTGCACCATGCCGGTGTAAAACAGGACGCGCTCGGTCGTCGTCGTCTTGCCGGCGTCGATGTGCGCGCAGATGCCGATATTTCTGAGGTACTTGAAGTCCACTGAAATGCTCCGCTGTCCCCGACCACTTCGAACTGAATGCTCTCTGTCTTCACCCACCGCTCATGCGATGGAGCACTGCATGGCCCTGACAAACAAAAGCGCCGGCGCCTCAATCAGGTCGCCGGCGTGAACACTTTCGTGTCCGCGTCGCGCCTGAAACTTGCCCGTGTGCTGCCGGCGGGCAGTCTTCCGAGGCTTCCTGACCAACTGCGCCAGGACTTATGGTGCTTTCCCGAGGGAATTTCCCTTGGGGCGCAAAAGGGTAGCAGTAGAAGGGCCGCTGTCAATACCCCAAGGCAAGACAGTCATTTTCGATTGCCGACGTGCGATTTTCTGTTGCGCGGACACGCCGTGTCAATCGGCCCGCGCGGCATCCAAAAATCGAACCGGCCTGAGCAATCGCCCAGGCCGGTGACAAACTAAAACCCAAATTCGTTTACCACGCGAAGTGGGCAAAGGCCTTGTTGGCGTCGGCCATGCGGTGGGTTTCGTCGCGCTTCTTGACCGCGTTGCCTTCGCGCTTGTATGCGTCAGAGAGTTCTTCGGCGAGCCTTTCGTGCATCGGCTTGCCCTTGCGTCCTTCGGCGGCGTTGATCAGCCAGCGGATCGCGAGCGCCTGCTGGCGCTTCTTGGAAACTTCCATCGGGACCTGGTAAGTCGCGCCGCCGACTCGCTTGCTTCGAACTTCGACTACCGGGCGGCAATTGTTGAGGGCTTCGTTGAAAACTTCAACCGGATCTTTTT
>Ga0154020_10002862_pt1 | contig 20993 bp, 26 predicted proteins | sample Klosneuvirus_201_FD_109709 | JGI IMG/M metagenome (GOLD analysis project Ga0154020, IMG submission 109709) | Active sludge microbial communities from wastewater, Klosterneuburg, Austria - Klosneuvirus_20160825_MG | ecosystem: Engineered > WWTP > Aerobic digester > Activated sludge | place... | reverse complement strand
AGGTCCGGGCACGAGAACGATCCTGGCCTCAACCACCAACTTGCCGCGGATCTCGAAGTAACCATCAACAGAGGGGGCGCGGCGGTTCGAGGGAAGTCAAAGGGTTAGCCCTGAGGCAGCGCCGTGTGCCGTGGGCACAAGTCCGATGAGCCGGAGAGCTTCAATGGCGAAGACAAATCAACCGTGATTGCCCGCATCGAATGGGGGCGAGTCCTCAGCAGCAGGGGCCGCGATCGTCGCGAGTCCGCTTCGAATCCCTGTCCTTGAGCTCGCGCAGGAGCGGTTGAAGCATCTGCACAACGGAAGCCGCGGCCATCACCCCCATGCAAATCATCGCGACCTTGTTGAAAACGACAGCGTCGTCTCTGGGCGCGTAGCGAGCCATCTGTTGTGCGGTGTTGGCGATTTGAAACGGATTTGGTCCTGTCATGTGTCCTCAGAGTGCCAGACCCTCTTGCTACACCATCCCGCGGCCTCGTTGTGTGACATTTGTGTGACATTTTCCAGGCGGGTATGACCAGAACAGGGATGCACAATTCACCGAGCTAAAGGTGCCCCGATTCGCGGATCAGCAGCTCTGAATAGATTTGGTCGGACAGTGGAGCGTCACGAGAAACAGACGCTTTGCGCGAGTCGTTTGGGCCACCCCGCCGCTAGCCAACCCCCTTGATCGCCTCAGAAGGGTCAAACCCGCACGCTCGGCACCAGGCGACGAACTCCACGGGGTCGATCCGGCGCTCGCCGCGTTCCACCTTGGAGACAAAGGAATATGGCCTGCGGAGCTTGACTCCAAGGGCCCGGATGGTGAGCCCCGCATCTGACCGTTGCTCCCGGAGAAGCCGGCACATTTTTTTGTAGGCCGGAGCGTGTTGAGCCCTTGTACCCATTTGGGGCTCAAGCTATGATGTCGCGAGCCCGAGCCCAGTTTGGGCTCATCCGCACAATCTTGAACGGGAGGGCTAGGCGATGAAGACCGTTTCGAGCGTTTCAATGGGATCGCTGGAGCTGGCGGTGCCTCCGGGCACGGGCCCCTTAGGCTTGCGAGCGTTGGCCGGTCTGGTGGCTTTGGCCGAGAATGCCGTAACTCGGCTGCAGCAAATTCGCGCCCAAGATCGGACCGCGACCGCGGCGGCCGTTCTCGGCCGCCTCCGCGGGACGGGACGAGGGGTGTCATCAAGCCGCCTCTTTGATGAAATCGAACGCGCCCACCCCCTGGAGTTTGAATACCCCTTCGAAGGCAGTGATCGGGTTGGAGGTGCGGTCTGGATCGCTAAAGACCTCCTGGGCGGGTCCTCCACTACCTCAGTCGCCAAGCTCCGCTGGGACAGCCGGGCCCTGGACCTCCCGATGCACGTCCACGATCACTCGGACCGTTTCATCATCGTCGTCAAGGGCAGGGGGTTCTTCCACGTGACCGACGAGTCGGCCGAGCAGTTCACTGGCAAGCATGTCCGCTCGATCCCGGCCCGGGAGCGGGACGTGTTCCTGTTTACCCGCGGCACCGTCCACACCTTCAGTACGGATTCTGAGCCGATGGTTCTTCTGTCGTGCCAACTGCCGTTCCTGGCGTTCGATGATCCGAGGCAGTACCGCCTGCCACGGGTGCGATGGACGGCAAAGGAGTATCGGGACCCGTATCAACCCGGGATCGCCTGCGACGCCGGTTGGTCCATCCTGGCCGAATGCCCCCGTCCCCCCAGCCCCATCGGCCTCGCCGATGTCCTGACGATCGGGCCTTGAGGTAGCGGTACCGTCGCAACAGCAGGACCGACACGGTCAGATGGACCGCGATCACGCCGCACGCGGCGGCGTAGGCGGCGAGCACGCGCTGGGTCTCGAAGGTGAAGGAACTCAGATAAACGCACGCCCCCAGGATGAGGATGGAGGTGGTGTATACCGTCCGCACCGTCTCAACGCCGGTGCGGCCGCCGGTGGCTTTGCCCCCGCTGGGGTGACGCGATTGGAACACCAACAGTTCCTCGCCGGCAAGCTGGTTCACCCTGCGCTCGATCTCGTCGATGCGACGGAGCACATCCTCGAAGGAACGGGCGTGATTGATGGTGGTCCGGACGAACCAGACCTGAGCTAAGGGCAATCCGATCAAGAAGATCGCCTGGCTGGCGGGCGGGACGGCCGCGATGCTCCCCAGAAATGTCGCGAGCGCCGCGGTCGCAATAGGAACGCGGCGATCCAGAGACGTCATGCGAAACGTCACCAAGGTATACAGCACCTTGTACTCCTCCATCAAGAGATCAATTTTGCGGCCCGCTGGCTCGGTGGACTGAGGATGGTCCATGAGCGCCTATTCCCGCAGAGCGGCCGCACGCGCCGAGATCCGGGCATGGTGCGCCTTAGTAGGCATCACGGCGATGATCTGGAGTTCATGGGGGAGGGTGCGGTGGAGCACGCCGAAGGGAAAGGACCGCATCAGCGAGCGTCGCACACCAGGGTGGACCTCGGGGCAGCCGTCCGGGAACTGCTCGATGCGTGCGCGGACGTGCCGAAGGTCGTCGAGGAACCGCGAACCCAATCCCGGCCGCGTCGCCTCGTAGGCCCGCGCAGCATCGGCAATCTCGAACTCCGCAACCGGCGTGACGGTGACGGTCAGGAGGATCATCGGTGCGAGAGCCGCTTCAGGACAGCGTCGAACGGGATGCACCGCACCCGTCCGGTGTCAATGTCGGCGATCCGGCGCTCGACCTCGGCGACCTGGTCGGGGGTCAAGGGCGATGCCTCGATCTCTTGGTGGACGCTCTCCCAAAGCTTCTGTGCCAGGTCGATCCGATCGGCGACCGACAGAGCCGCGATGTCCAAGTGGTTGATGTGCATAGTTCCCTCCCTGACCTCGATCATGCACCAACTCCGCCGCCGTGTAAACCGAGAAGTTGAAGGGGCGACTCGGCATCATCACCCTGAGTGACCAAGGAACGAACCCCCTACAAAAACAACCGCCGGAGCGGTGAAGCTCCGGCGGTCGTGAGATTTGGATCGACCTGACCGCTCAATCTGGCCCGTGAACGGGAACCCAGCTGTTCACCCGCTCGGCAAGGCCCGCATCGTCAAACCCCTTCGGGGCATTGGCTGCCTGACTGAACAGAGCGGCGAGCTGTTCAACCAACTCTGACTTCTTCCGCTGCAATGCCGCCGATCCGTGGACCGGTCCCTTGAGCGTGCCGATCAGATCGGCAAGCTGAATCTTCTGGTATCCCGACAACCAGTCGGCATCGGGTGTCCAGTGCTTACGGACGGACACGTCAAGCGCTTTGGCCAGAATCCCAAGCAACGGGGTTGCTCTCTGGCCATGCCCGGTGAGCAGGTCGGGGATGAGGGTTCCGATCAACCGATCCAGCGCCTTCTCCGACAGCTTAGAGAGCTTGCGGTATGCCTTCTCTTCATCAATGCTCCGTTCACCTTTGAAGGGGTCGATGGCGTTCCGCTCCGACCGGAGCAAAGCGAACGTTTGCGACTTGAACGTTTCGACACCCTCGGCGTGGATGGTGGTGCCGTTGGCTTCGCGGCGGATGGCGAGGGCATCGGTTCTCACCTTGTCATGGAGGGCCAAGACCAGGAGCCGCTTGCGGACCAGGGCCTTCGCCGCCACGGCGTGGCGGACCGCGATGGCCTCATGGGTAAACGTCGCCGCACGCTGCCGGTCCGAAAGGTCATTGGCGGTCGGAGGCGGGGGAGGGGCTTCCGGCTCTCCCACCTGTGACGCTTGGCCATCCGGCCGCTTGGGCTGCGAAGCCGGGATGCGGTAGTGACGCTCGACCTCACCCTCGGCCGAGAGGACCAGGAACACGGTGGCCCGACACTTGGTTGCCTCGTCATACCTGCCCTTGGCCGCCTTAACGATGGCCTCCGCCTCCCGGCACACGGCCCTCAAATCGGGCGAGGGCTCCTCATCATCCTCGCCGATCTCTTCGAGCTCATTCTGCTTGGCTTCCAGCTTGTCCAGCTTGGCCTGTTCCGCCTTGGTGAAGCTTGGTGCGGGCTCGGTCATGGCACGGAGCCGTCCCTCCATATCGCCCGGCCACCCCACCACCGCCGCACCCCAGCCGTCTTCCAACAGCTTGTCCCGCTCCCCGGCGAGGGCCGCCATCTGGGCGTGCATGAAGGTACCCCGTTCGACCAGCACGCAGTCACGGAACAGATCGCTGCTTACAAACTCGGGCGAGAGAGAGGCAACGTCAAACAAGGCGAATCGGGCGTCGATCCAGCGATCCTCTATGAGACTGCGGATTCGCTGGGCGGTTCTGGGCCCATTGCCGGTTTCTTGCCAGAGCTCCTCCTGTCGCCGCACCGGCACGGCGGCGAACGCCTCGGCGGTGCCGGTGTCGATGGTGCCGGAGCGATAGGCCTCCTTCACGGCCTCGCACAGACCTGCCAGCTTCATCCTCTGACGGACGTAGTTCTCGCCCACGCCGAACTCGGCGGCGATGGCATTGATGCCCTTGCGGTCCACGCTCGCCATCCTGGCGAACGCCTCGGCCTCATCCAATGGGTGCATGGGCTCGCGGATGAAGTTCTCCGCCACCGCCAGTTCCTCGGCCCCGTGGGCGTCCACTTTGCGGACGACGCACGGAACGCTCACGTCGGCATCCTTGTAAACAACCCGCAGAGCCGCCAGCCTGCGATCGCCAGCGACGATCCGGAAGTGCCCGTTCTGCGGACGGACGACCAGAGGCTCCAAGAGCCCGTGGGCACGGATGGACGCCACCAGTCTCTTGTGGGCCTCCCGCTCGGGCTTGACCCGGCGGGGGTTGGTGCGGTTGGCAACGAGTTTGGACAGAGGAATGTTCATCGGGAATCTCCCAAGTGTCTTGGACAACCCTGGTTGGAACCACCGGTCCCAACAAGCTCTCAGAGCTGCCGCCTTCGGAAGAGCGAGGCGGCAGGTCTGTGAGCAGAAAGGCCGGCGACGACGCGTGGAGGCGCAGCGAGCAAGCGAGAGGAGTGACAGGCTGTAGCGCAGCGCTTGGCGCGACGGCAGCGCAGTGAGCAAGCCGGAAGGCGGCGTCGCCGGAATGGCCGCGGCCGCCTAAGGCCGCAACCTCATTGCATCGGAAGAACGCCTAGCGACCGCGGCGCGTGAGCGGGCCCGCCCGGCGAGGGCACGGCAGCTGCGATTACTGAGACAGCTTGGCGAGCTCCCGCCTACGTTGAGCACTGTCACCGCGAAGAAAACGCGCGTTAAGGACGTAATCAATGAGCCAGAGAGTTCCGCTGAGGCCCAGGGCAATGCCGATGTGCTGCCAACTTTGAATCGGCCCAGTCGCATAGAACTGCACACGGGTCAGAAGCAGAGCCAGGCGCCTGCGATCAGCGCCACCGGCGCACATTCCTAATCGTCCGCATGCCCCGTCGGAACGTGCCGAGGAACAGAGCATACGGAGTTTCCGTCAGTAGCCACGCAAAGCTGCGGCGGTCTTCTGCTAGATGCCAAGCAAGGGAAGGCCACAGGGGGTACAGGCATCAAGTGCAAGGTGCGACAAATAACCCAGCGCAGCGCCTTTGACTAGCCCCGCGACGAAGAATCTGGTGAATCGTGTGACGGGGTTTATTTCCAGGTCCCCTTCGGCGAGCGTGCTTTCGACAAACTCCACCGCCCCCGCCCAGGTTTTGACCGCGAGGAACCCAACCGGGGCCACAGCGTGAGCGACCTGGCGATGGTTGGGCGTACACGGTGGATCAAAGATGTCGGGGAGGCGGGCGCCAATGAGGCCTCCAGTTGCCGCACCGGCCGCGAAGGCGATCCGATCCGACGGTTGCAGCCACAACCGTTGATGGGACAGACCGCACCCTGATCCGACGAGGGCTCCGATTGCTGAATGTGTTCGGCGATTCGGCATCTCAACCTCTTAGTCGTTCTGCAGCGAAGTCGACCAGCAGGGCGAGCGCCACAACGGAGCCGGCAATCAGGAGGGCCTCGGCGATCCTCTGGCCTTGGGCATGCGCCAGCGATCGTGCGTGTGCGTCCTGTTCGATGCGGCGGGAAACGCTTGACAGGATCGTCCATGCAGTTCCCTCAACTGCAACCGCCGGTATGCGAGACGTCTCCCATCGGCTCACCGTCGTCGGATGAACCCCCAGCGCGCCCGCAAACTGCGCCGACGAGAGCCCGAAAGCTTCGCGGGTGGTTCGGATGGAATGAGGGGCGAGTGTGTGGCTCATGACACTTGCTATCGACGAACGGCCGCCGCAATCTGAGCACGATTCAATTCACGAGAAAACTCGGCGATTATCGGCCCTTACGTCATTCTGTCATCGTGGCGGATAAGCACGTGTCGATGACCGAACCGGGTGTGCACCTCGATTCGCAAAATCCAGGATTCATCCGGATCGCCTCCGATTATCAGCAAGATGGGTTCAGCACACTGATAGCTGCCAGTGGCTGCTATGTAATTCATCTGCCGGACATCTTGCTGACTCGGCGTCGGAGGAGCGAAGGGGTGGAAGTGCCACTCGCCAACGTAGTGTGTGGCGTTCTGTTTCCAGAGGCTGACCAACCACGAATGCAGGCCCTGAACGCCCCGGATAAGCCAGAAGGCGCCGGCGCGGGTGTCCGGGGATGGACCGGAGATTGCGGTGATTGAGGCGAGGCGCCGATCGTGCGAATAGCGGCCCACGAGAATACCGCCGGTCTCGAATCTCTTACTCGCCCGGCAGTGGGTTAGTAGCGATGTTGCGGCGTCGGACTCAATGCGAACTCCGAACGTTCCGCACTTAGACCAGTACTCGGGTAAAGGCTCAGACATTCGCCGCCGCTTTTAGGGGGAAGACGGCGTCATCGGGCAATTCAAGCACACACAGGCCGAGTTCGGCGCGACCATCGGAGATGGCAACGAGGTGCCGCGCGGCCGCGGCGGCAAATGCCCACACCTGGTCGGACCTTGCTGGAAATACAGGATGCCAGCAGCCGACTCCTTCCCACGGGAAGTGAGCGTCGCTGAAGTCGTGTTCGTCTTGCGTCAGCCACTTCGAAATCGCGTATCGAAAGTCCGCTACCGGAAACGATCGCCCGCGCGCCGAAAACACGTAGAGCCTCTTGGGTCCACGACCCATCGAGATGGAAACGAAAGTCGTTTCATGAGCACGCTCTTCCTCCGCCAGGGCGTGGAGGACATCGTCAGACCCGCTGCAATCGATCACCAAGTCGCACCCTCCGCATTTCTCATGCTCGCTCTGGGCGAGACTTGGAAAGTGCGCAGTGATGGATTCGACGGCGGCGTGCGGTGAGAGCGAGTTCAGATGTCTTGCGAGTTGTTCCGCTTTGCCGCGGCCGACGTCGGCCAGCGTTAGCGTGTGTCTGACCAAGTTGCCCGCGATAAGGGAATCATCGTCAATGACGACCCCGTTCGTAAGGCCTCCGCGAACCAGAACGTCCGCTACGGCGGATCCAAGCGACCCACCGCCGATGAACAGCGCGTTGCGCTTTCGAAGTAAGGGGGAGAGCTGGCCTCGTGTACCCAACTCGGCCGGCTCCCAGTTTCGGCCGGTGAGCCAGTTGATGGATCGTTTCGGCGAGAATGCTGTAGCCTGGTCGCCGAGCCAATAGCCTCTCTCATTGGCCGGAAACCCTTTCACGGGCTTGGTGCCGTGCGACAGGTCCGGGAGAAGCATCGGTTGCCAATGAAAGAGGGATGGCGGCTGACCGACCTTTCGCGGAATGGGGAACCCAACGAGCAAAATGCGCTTCGTGCCGTCACGAAGCGGCCGAAGGACACGTCGAAGGATTTCCCCGGTTTGTAACCCCATTCGATCCATGGCGGCGGCGAGTTCGCCCCAAGTCATCGGAGCGCCGTAGGGAGGAACAAAGGGGATGGCCGGAAGGCGAATCCACGCACCCACCTGTGGCTTCGTGGCATCGCGAATCGCTTTGCCCCAGGATGGTTCAAGGACCACGTCTCCGGCTTCATTCAAAAACCGCCGTGCTGCGAAGGGCCCTGCTTCGCCGAGTGGTACGAGTTCCAGCGTGCCCATCAAAGCATCGGTATTTGCCCAAGCCTGAAATGTGTTCTCGTCTTCCGAATATCCCACCGTACTCGGGCCCGGCTTGCACTGCGGAAGCTCAAAGTCATCCCCGTCCCGCATGAGCTTGCCTGCCGAGGCACTCTCAAGCCACTCAATGGCTCGCCCTACATACCAAGTGAGGCGGTTCAGGTCGCCTTTGGGATCGGGGTCTGATCCGGAGCGGCCAAGCGCGAATGCGGGTGCGCGTACGCACAAATCTCCCGATCGCCAAGGGATCCGCTCGTCCCCGAGACCGTTATGGTCTTGGTGGGGAAACGTCTTGTCGATCCCTCCTTTCTTCGCAGGATAGATCTCGATGCCGCCCCACGGGAATCGAGGACTGAGCACGATGAACCAGGAGCTTGTTCGCGGAACGAGCTCCTGGTTGCTGGTATTGACGGTGAGATCGATCGGGAGCGCCCACTCTCGATCCTTCTCATGCCACAGAAGCTCGCCGGTGATGCGAACTCCTGGGTGTTGCTCCAATATTCTTCGCGCCTGCCGGATCAGATCATTCGGCTCAGGCCTGTTTCGGCTCACGCGAACCGGCTCTCTTGCGGTCTTGCCACCTCACTGGGCGGCGTGAATCCTCCGGTGACCTTAACTTTCTCCTCGGGAGGTTTTGGGAAGGCCGGCCCTAAGAGCTTGCCCCAGAGCAAGGCGCTCTCGCGAACGTCCTCCGCGGCAATGGCTCGGCGGGCAAGCTCGGCGGCCGAGCGGACTTTGGCATGGAAGCCTGAGAAATCCTCGCCGGTGACCCGCTTCATGACATCGACCTCGGGATCGGACACGCCGCGAGCGGGCAGAAAGGGCGTACGAGTCGCTGCCGCGTCGGCACCATAGCGCCGCAGGATTTCGTCGAAAGTGGCAGAGATCCCCGTGGCGATGCTCTTGATGCCATTGGGGCAGCATTCGCCGATGACGTGTTCAAGCGGGTAGCCCTTCGGATACTTGGGAAGCGGCTCCATTTCTCGGCGCCACCACTTGATCACTTTCACGACATGACCGAAATGCCCATTGCACTGAAGATTCTTCTCGGCGGTCCAGCCGATCAGATACAGCGGATGCGTTTTCTCCCATATGCGAAGCGCGCGGTCAGGAATCCACAATGGCTCGGACTTTTCCCACTCCTTGTCGCGCCGCGCTTCCTCCAGGACGGCTTCTGTGAGCGATTGGATTCCGAGCGCCTTCTTGAGGCCGAAGCCTCCGTCAGGATCCCAGTCCCGAAGACTCTTAGCGATCACGGCCTCGCGCAGTTCTTTGCTGTCAGGTTCAGACGTCGGGACGAGGTCGATCTTTACCTCTTCATCGACGGTGATGCACCAGGAGCGGTCCTGTGCCTCGTACTGTCCCTTGTAGTGCCGCTCAAGGAAGGGCTGAAACACTCGGTGGGCGTGCGCTGCCGTTGTTGAGTTTCGCTGAATATTGGTGACGGCGACTAGATCAACATCACAGGGGTGGGCCTTGTCTCCCCGGTTGGCAGTGGCGCGCCGCTGGCTGCCTTGAATGAAGGTGGCCAGAAGAATTGGCTTGAGTTGTTCGTCCCCCATGAGGAGCTCACGGAGTTTCTTGTGCTCCCGGATCATCACCTCACGTTGCCGTTTGGTGGGGCTGATCAAGGGGAGAAAATCCTCGAAATATGACGGTAATTCCATGATCGCTGTCCTTTCAGTTGCAAGGTTTCATGTCGCACAGAAGAGCGGACGGCACGTAGGTGCCGACCGCATCCTCAGAGGTTTGCTGATGTTCATAGAGTTGCACGGGACCGACAGCGTTGAGCTGCTGGCCGATCATCAGGGCAATGCCCGCGGGGCCGGAATAGAAGAGATGGGTCTTGCGAATCACCGGATACTTCCCTCGGGCTCGGCGGATCTCATTGCCGACCAAACGCGCAGCCCTTGAAGCCTGATCGGGGGTTGCGATGTGAGAGTGGTGGCCCTTCTCGCCCTGCACACGCAAGATGGCGCGGAAACTCGGGAGCGACGACACGGTCGCCGTTACGGCAGGCTCGACGTCGCCGCGAATCGACACCAGCACCGCAAGGTCGTTCGCGCCGACATCTTGCGAGAACAAGCTCGGCGTGAAGCCCGAATCGGAGTCCGACTGACCGAGCGACCAATGTTCGCCCCGCGGGAGCTGGTTCCACGCGATGGGAATGCCGCACGGTTCCATGAACGCTCTGCCGAGCGCGAAGGCGGATGTGATCGACAGAAAGCCCTCGGCCAGGACACTTCGCTTTGGCGCCGATGTCCGGATGGCATCGACGATGGCAGCAAGAGCGGGGAGAAGTCGTGAGTCCCACGCGGCGGCGGACGCGTGACGCTGTTGAAAGTGGGGGGTCCAGTCAACGATGAGAGCACGCCCGAGCTCGAAGGCCGGACGCGCTTGCGAATGAGCGTGAAGACTGAGGTGCAGCGGTGCGTCCGGATTCAGCACGCTGTGAACGGCCCTTAACCTACGAGTCAGTGCGGCGCGCGTAACGGCGAGCAGTGCCGCGTCGGAAGCCGGATTGCCTTCGATGTGGTGAAGGTTCCAGGTCTTGGAGGGGTCCTCCATCGATCCAGGCAACTTGAGCACATTGGTAACGTCGCCGTAGCCGAGCCCATCTGCTACGCAGAGCTCGGCGGCAAACCCGGTATCAGCCCGAGCCCTCTTCAAAATCCTCGGCGCTTCCTCTTGCCGGATGATGTCGGATTTCGCCACGTCGGTCGATAGCCACAGAATCGCGCCCGCGGTGGAAGGGCAATCGAGCGATTTCTGAATCGCTTCGACCGTTGGTTCCGCGGCGAGATTCCGCTTGTCCTGCCACGTTGGAATGCCATGTTCATGGAGCAGGGGGACGAGACGCTCGATTTCGCCGGCGCGGCTGCGGCGGTAGCTCACGAAGTAGCGACCCGTGGGGTCCGTCTTCAGGGGTTCCTCCCCGCTCGGTTCTGCTCGAGCGTCGATAGCCGGGATCGTCGCTAATGGTCCGATAGTCTTCAATCCGTCTCCCTTTCTACCGCTGGGGGGTTCCACAACCTCTACCCCCGAAATCTAGTACCCTGATGGGCTGATGTTGAGGCATGATAGTCATGCTTGACATTCTTGTCAAGCACTGCTAAAGTGTCAAGGTAGCGAGGACGACAGGTATGGCAGTGATTCCTTCCTTTGAAACAGACGGCTTGCTGCCACCCGGCGATTACGAGGTGACGTTTGAGGAATTGCGACGCTCGGTGCTCGTCTTGGGACCTGGAGATCCAAGGGAGTACCCCACCTGGGATGCGGGTTGGCGATCCAGATTGGTCAACAACCTAGAAATCCTGACTCGCCAATTGTGGAAAGTGGGTGTCAGGGAGGTATTTGCTGACGGCTCGTTCGCGGAGGACAAAGACCATCCCAACGACATCGACGGGTATTTTGTGTGCAGTCTGGACCAGCTCAAGAGTGGGCAACTGGTCAGGGAGTTGAATCTTCTCGATCCCAACAAGGTTTGGACGTGGGACCCGGCGTCGCGGCGGCCACATCGGGGTTATCCGAAGCGGCAGCTTCCCATGTGGCACAAGTACCGGGTAGAGCTATATCCGCACGTGCCGGGATTGCTCAGCGGGATCCGCGACAAGCACGGCAACGAACTGGAGTTCCCCTCGGCGTTCCGGCAGTCACGACGCGACGGTACGCCCCGGGGCATTGTAAAACTGCGTGATGGAGGTCAATCATGATTCGTAACGAGACAGAGTACAAAGAAGCAGTTGCTCGTCTCGCAGAAGAGCGTAACCGGCTCAGCGAGCATCGGACGCGCCTGAAAGAGACGGGTCTTCCGGATGAGGAAATTAAACGGGTCATCGATCCGATGGAGTCATTCCATCTGCAACTCAAGGAAGAAGTTGAGAGCTACGAGCGACTCAAGCGACGCGAGTTCGATGAGCTCGACAATCTTCGTGGTCTTGGCCATCTTCTGATTTCGATACGCATAGCACAGGGTTTTTCCCAGCGGGACCTGGCCAAGCGCCTGGAAGTTCACGAGTCGCAGGTTTCTCGCGACGAGCGAAACGAGTATTTCGGCATCACGCTAGAGCGCGCGGTGAAGGTGCTCGAAGCGCTCAATGTCAGACTGCGCACGCAGGTCGAGCTTGACAGTCCTCGTGAAATGGCCTCGGCATAGCCACCTTGCTTGTCGGGTTCTTAGCTTTGGACGGCAATCACTCAATGGCAAAAGACGCCCAGCGACTTCGTCGCTGGGCGTCCGGCTTAGATGATGGTTGCCCATGTCTTCATGCCGCCGCTTCCTCCTGGGCGCGCACGTTTCTGATCCAGTCGGCCGCCCGCTGGGCCGCACCCGCGGCGGCCACCGCCAGCCGTTTGTCGCCTTTGAGGGTCTTGATCCACCCGCCGATATAGGCGGCGTTGTTCTCAATTGTGACAGGGGCGATGCCGGCATGACCGCAAAGGAACGATGCCGCCATCTCAGCCACAAGCTCCTCGCGTCCATAGTCGGGAGACCCAAACGGGGCAAGTTTGGTGTCGATGCCTCGGTTCAGCCGCGTGCTATGCCCTGTGGAATGAGCTAGCTCGTGGAACAGCGTCGCGTAGTACGCCTCCGGCGATACGAACCGGGTCTGCTCAGGGATGCGGACGGCGTCCGAGGCGGGCAGGTAGTACGCCTTTCCTCCGGAGTGCTGCACATCCGGCCCGCCCTGGTACTCGCGGGCGATAACTTCCGCGGCCTGGATCGGCGAGAACGGTGCGGGTTCCGGCGTCGGCTGCGTTGCCGCGTCGGGATCGGCAAGGCCGTCGCACTGTTCGACATTGAACACGTTGTAATAACGGAGCACGGGCACCGTGACCGGTTCGCCCGTCTCTTTGTCGCGGGCCTCGTAGGTCTTCCAGAAGACTACCATCGACGCCTTCTCGCCCTTCTTCACGCTCCCGTTGCGGGCCTTGGCCTGATTAAAGGTGAGCCAGTGGGCTGACTCATATCCCTTGGCCCACGCCGTGAACGCGAGCAGGAACACGTTGACGCCGCGGTAAGGCTTTGTGCTGTCGAGGTTCTGGGGCCACCCGGCCTCCTTCTGGCCGAGGATGGGCGACCGCCACGGGACCACGCCCGCCTCCAGCATGGACACGATCTTGTCCGTCACTTCCGCATACACATCGATTGCCATCGCCTGCGCTCCGTCTTGATTGCGAGTTCGGCGTTCCGCGGGCACCCGCGAAGCCGCCTTGCTCTCGACGGAGGAGTGGCTTTGATGGCGACGGTCCTGAACAGGCCGGCGCTTAGAATCAATCCGGCGAGAGCAAGGTGTGCAGCTCCGCTGAGATTCAACTTTCGCAGTCATGATCGGCTCCTGCGGTGAGCCACCACCTCTGCTAAGTAGTGCTGGTACGCGATGCGGTCGAGCTCGGCGTAGCTCTCCGTGTTGGCATCGCACCAGTGCCGAGCATCGGTCAGGAGATCGATAAGGTTCGAGCGAAAGTCCCAGGCGTCGTTGTAGGTTTCAAGCGCTTGCTGGCAGCGCTCGGCGCGGTCGGCGTTGGTGATTTCGGTGTCGTCGGTCATACGCAGTCCTTTCGTTGGAGATGAAGCGAATCGGCGGGCCTTTCGACCCGCCGGCCGCGGTTGCCGTTAGTCCTTCTTGTCGGAAGGAACGCGGAGGGTGATGCGGCCGTCCAGGGGGACGGTCTCGATCTGGATGTTGAATCCCTTCCCGTCGGCGTGCGCCCAGGCGGCGCCGATGCGGGTCCAGAAGCCCTTCTTGTCCTGTCCCCCATCGCGGACGTGGTAGACGATGTGGCTGGGGGTCTTGGTCTTGCTGTCGGTCATAACGAGTCTCCTTTCAAGAGGTACCGGCCGCGCCCATCGCGGCCTGATGGCAACACGTCAACAGCCGCGCCAAGCCGAAGCCTTCAGGGGCGACCGGTCACAGCGAAGAGCCGAAGGTGTTCCGCGGGCTGCAGCGCAGCGAAGCTCGGGGAAAGCGGTCTCTGCCAGCTTGACCGGCCGGCGGCGGCTGTAGGGTGCCCATCAGGAATGCCGCGAGGGGTGGCCAGGGAGCTCGTCAAGAAAGAGATTCGTTCCGATAGCGGCCCTCGCCACGTCGCTCCACGGCCTTGAGATGAAGAGGCAAAGGGTGCTGGACCGTGCGCCTGCGGGCACATGTTGAGGAGACGGCTCTCTGACCGCCGTCCCCGGCGGCTTCACCCGCCGGTGTCGCGAGACATCGGCTGTGACAGCACCGGTGCGGGGCAGGGCCAGGTTGCAAAAAAGCCAGATGACTTCAAATTAGAGTTGTGCTACGTGAAAGGACTTTCGACTTGGGATCAAGAACAGATGAGGATGCTGCGCATCATCCAGAACACCTCCGCCGCGGGCGCCAAGAGCTACTACAGCTCCGCCGACTACTACTCCGAGGGCCAGGAGTTGGTCGGGGTCTGGAAAGGCAAGGGCGCCCAGAGATTGGGCCTTTCCGGCACGATCGACCCCAAGGACTGGGACGCTCTGTGCGACAACCGGCACCCGGAAACGCATGAGAAGCTAACCCTGCGCCAAAAAAAACCCCGGCGGGTCGGCTACGACTTCAACTTCCACGTGCCCAAGAGCTTGTCGCTGCTCTACGGGATCACCCGAGACGAGAGGCTGCTCGACGCGTTCCGGTCATCGGTCGATGAAACCATGATCGACATCGAATCGGAGATGAAAACACGCGTGCGCACGGGCGGCCGCAACGAAGACCGAACCACGGGCAACATGGTCTGCGGCCAGTTCATCCACTTCACGGCCCGGCCGGTGGATGGGGTCCCCGACCCCCACTTGCACGCCCACTGCTTCGTGTTCAACGCGACGATGGACCCCGAGGAGCACCGCTGGAAGGCCGGACAGTTCAGCGGCCTCAAGAGGGATGCCCCGTACTTCGAAGCGATGTTCCATTCCAGGCTGGCCAGGAGAATGGAAGAGCTGGGCCTGCCGGTGCTGCGGACCAAGACGGGATGGGAGCTGGAGGGATTCGGCAAGCAAGTCCTCGACCGCTTCTCACGCCGTACGGCGCTGATCGAAGATCAGGCAAAGCAGAAGGGGATCACGGACCCCAAGCAAAGGGATGGGCTGGGCGCCAAGACCCGATCCCGAAAGGCCAAGGACCTGTCTGTAGATGACCTCCGCCGGGATTGGCTGTCGCGTCTATCACCGGATGAGGCGGATGGGGTGATGTCCTCTGGCCACGGAATCGGACGCGAAGCCATCCGGGAAGAACCGGGAGCAGCGCCAGAAGGAGTTCGGCAAGCTTGCGAGCACTGGTTCGAGCGCAATGCCGTGGTCCCCGAGCGCAAATTGTTGGCGAGAGCGCTCAAACGGTCGGTGGGGAAGTCGTCGACCGAATCTGTGCACAAAGCCTTCAAGGCGGAGAGCCTGCTCACGGGAGATCGGGACGGCGTGTGGCTTGCGACCACGCCAGAGGTCCTCACCGAGGAGCGCAAGATGCTCGACTTTGCCCGTAAGGGCAGGGGCACGCGCCGGCCCCTGGGATCCCCAGATCACACCTTCCGTCGTGACTGGCTCAATGAGGGGCAGAAGCGAGCGGTCCGGCACGTGCTGGGATCATCCGATCGTGTCATTCTGATCCGCGGCGCCGCCGGTGTCGGCAAGACGACCATGATGAAGGAAGCGGTCGAAGCCATCGAACAAAATGGGAAGAAGGTGTTCACCTTCGCCCCGTCAGCGGATGCCAGCCGCGGCGTGCTCCGCGATGAGGGGTTCGCCGATGCCGACACGGTGGCGCGCCTGCTTCTGGATGAGCAGCTGCAACAGGAAGTTCGCGACCAGGTCATATGGATCGACGAAGCCGGGTTGCTTGGGACCAAAACGACGGGGGAAGTGTTCAAACTGGCGGACAAGCTGGAAGCCCGTGTGGTTCTCTCCGGGGACCGCCGTCAGCACGGGTCGGTGGAACGCGGCTCGGCCCTACGCCTCCTGGAAACCGAGGCCGGGCTTATTCCATCGGAGATCCGCGAGATCCAACGACAGTCCGGCGAGTACAAGAACGCCGTGAGGGCACTCAGTGAAGGCCGGATCGGTGATGGGTTCAAGGAGCTTGACCGCCTTGGCTGGATCAAGGAAGTGGGCGATGAGGATCGCTACCGGGTCATGGCCAGAGATTATGTGGAGGCGGTAACCGCGATGGCGCCAGGGGACAAGGCCTTGGTGGTTTCACCGACGCATAGGGAAGGCGACCGAATCACCGCGGAGATTCGCTCACAACTCAAGATAGACGGTCGGCTCGGAAAGCAGGAGCGTGAACTCAGCGTGCTGTCGAACGCCAACCTGACCGAAGCTGAACGCCGTGACCCGATTAACTACGCCCCGGGAGATGTTCTGGTCTTTCACCAGAACGCTAAAGGTTACAAGAAGGGGGAGCGCCTCGTCGTCAGGGACAAGCCCCTGCCGCTCGACCAAGCGGCGCGGTTCCAGCTCTTTCGCCGCGGCTCGCTCGCGGTCGCGCCCGGGGATGTCGTGCGCGTTACCCGCAACGGAATGGGCGCGGACGGCAAGGGTCGGCTCAACAACGGCGCGATCTACTCAGTGAAGGGGTTCACCTCCAACGGAGACATGCTCACCGATTCCAGTGTGACGATTCCGAAGAACTACGCCCATATGTCGTACGGCTACGTCGTCACGTCCAATGCAGCACAGGGCAAGTCCGTGTCGCGGGTGTTCATCGGCCAGTCTTCCGAATCGTTCCCCGCATCTTCACCCGAGCAGTTCTACGTCTCCGCATCTCGCGGCAAGAATCAGGCCACAATCTACACCGATGACAAGAGCGCTCTGCTGGAAGCTGTGAGCGGGTCAACCGAACGCCTGTCGGCAACGGAGCTCATGGCGAGTCGCATCGCCGAAGCAGAGCGGGCAGCGCACACTCGCGCCGATCATCAGCGTGCTCAATCCCGACAACACAAGTCCGGCCGGGAGGAGGAGATGCTGGTCCATGAATGAGAGCATCCTTCAGAAGTATTCCGGCCGACGGTTGGAAGACACGGGACTGCTGCGGGAAGAGGAGGGTGTGGATGATGCCGGCGCCTACGGCTGGCTGCGCGGGATTCGGGACCGCGCCGCGATGCTGGAGCTGCGCAAAAAGGATGGGAGCATTCTCGCCGTCAGCTACAGCTGGCTCGAACGGGTCGAGTTTAATCCATCGGAAGGGATCACGCTCCACCTAGGTGGGCGATCGGTGCGGATCAAAGGACGAAACCTGAATATCAATTCCTCGGGGCAGCAAGGGCTCTTTCAAGGCATCACCCGCCACCGCGTGCCATGGATACAGGAGAAGGAACAGGCTGCATTCGCGGGCCAGGGCAGCGCCGTTCCCATCATCGAACGAATCGAGTGGTAGTTGATCGACTTTGCGTCGGGACTGGCGACAGCGCCTGTCCGTGCGTTACCGTCCCGCAGCGCTGGGCGGGATTCCGATGTCTTCGTTCCAAAGTTCAGGCCGAGCGGCGATGAAGTCCTTCATGAGTTTGATGCACCGCGAATCGTTGAGCACGACGACTTCGATTCCAGCCGCCTTCAGCCAATCTTCACGGCCCTGGAAAGTCTTGTTCTCGCCGATGACGACTCGCTTGATCCTATGAAGGACGGCGGTGCCGCTGCACATCGCGCAAGGGCTCAACGTCGTTGCCATCGTGAGCGCCTGCCAGTCACGGCGGCGCCCGGCGTTGCGAATGGTGACGGTCTCACCATGGGCAGTAGAATCACCGGTTTGGACGCGCCGATTGTGTCCGAGCGCGACGATGACGCCCGCGGACGTCATTAGGCATCCGCCGATAGGTATGCCGCCTTCAGAGAGCGACTTCTCCGCCTGGGCGATCGCGGCGTTTAAGGCCAGACGGTCCAGTTCTTCTTGATTCATGGTGACCTCCCGGGGTGGGGTGTTGATCGATTCTGTAAACGCCTGGCGATGCTGGCGATCGTTCTACGTCTTGGAAACACGGCCGCGTGCTCCGGTGTGACTGGCACCGCCGAAATGCCGGCGTCAGGTCGTGCTTAGGGCCTTCCAGTTCCGCGCCTCGGCAGCGCGACTGGTGTGAAGCACCGCCGCGAGCGAATCGCCGGGCGTCGGGAACTTAACCCACATCCAGCTCTGGTCGCCGCCATAGACGGGAAGGTGAGCGGACTCGGCGCGCGGCATGAGAATCTCTTTCCGGATAATGCGGTAGGTGTTATCTCGCCCGATCATCACCAGTTTCTCATTAAATGAAATCCAGATCCACTCCAGCGGCCAGAACCGCACGCGGGTAACCAGCGCGTCCGTGAATTCGCCGCTTCCGTTCCGGCCTGCTCTCTCCAGGTCGAGCTTCGCGGCTTCAAGCAGCAACGACTGCATCACCAGCTCGATGTTCTTCTCGATGTCTGACATCCATGACAGGACGTGCGTGGTCGTGTCGATCCGCTTGGTGCGATTCGCCGCATCTCTCGCCGGCTGCGCTTTCTTGCGGTCGATCACGGCGAAGACCGCCTTCACGGCCTCCGCGCTCGGGTAGTAGTAGACGAACTCAACCCCCCGATGGGCGGCCTCGATAACTGCCCGTCGCACCCGTGCGCTGTCCCGCTCCAGGGGAGGAGGGATCGTGACCAAGGTGTGAATGTCGCCTGCCTTGAGCGTCGCCATTTCGGCCAAGATTCGGTCGGTGTACTGAACCGCGGTTTCGCGACCGCCGACTTGGCTGGATTCGACAAGATCGCAAATGCCTTCGAGTGCTGTGAGTGTCCTGGCGTTGAGAAAGGTCTTGGCAGAGTCGGTCGTTTCACGATCGGGATTGGAAGCCTCGGCACGCAAGCGATCGAAGTAGGTCAGGCTCACGCCTAATGCCGCGACCAGCTGCGTGTCGGAAATCTCGAGCCGGGCGGCTCGCCGAAATAGATTGGACGCCCTTTCCCGGGGCTTTGAGTCCGCGGACGCCGTTGAGTTCGGAGGCTGCGCAGCATTCGATTCGGTCTCAGGCGTCATTCCATCTCCGTTCGGTTCTGTGAACACATCGACAAATAGACACCGGCGTCGGCGTCACGATAAACACGCCATTGATGAAGATTCAAACAAAGATAGGATATCTTATCGTATCGTTGATATGTTGAAGACTTGATGAAGCTCGTTTTTTCGCCATTGTGTCGGCGAAGGTACACGATAACATGAAAAATGCACACCGCGCGATTGGCCTCGCGCGGGGTGCGAACGGCGAAGGGTTGAGCCCCGTGCCGCATTGAGCAGAGATTCAGGGAAAGTATAGCACGAATCTCTGGGTACGCGGGGCCAAGGTCCTACGCCGTTCCAAGAACGGCCGCAAGGAATTGGCGTATGTTCGGCAATCTTGAACACCTTGAGGAGTATCTCCGCGTCACGGTAAGCGAGGTCGCCAGGAGCGCGGGACAGGTGAAGCTCGCTGATCCCCGGCCGTGGTTCGAACAGGTATGGTCGCGCGGCGGCAGCGTTTTCTCGGATGGCGAGGATTCTCCCGAGAGATGCGGCCGCAGATCCAAGTTAGCAAGCGAAGGCGCGGGATTCCAAGAGACGGTCCTGGCTGAGGAAGAGGCTGCCGAGTCACTGCTCCCGGCATGACCAAGTCGATGGAAAGCGCTTGCCCCCGCGCCGGATCAATGGCATGTTCGTTGTATGTTTGGATTTTTCAGAGTCTGAAGTGGGATGGCGATCGGATCGAGTTCCTCCGGTGGAGTCCACCGCGAAGATGCAACCGAGGACGGGAGTTCGGACGGGATCGCCGACTTCCCGCGGATCGTCGCGCAGCAGTGCGCGGAAGAGTCCGCGCATCGACAAGCTCAGGCGGCAGTATTGGAAGCGGGCCTCAACCGATTCCTGCAGCACGCCACCTTTCGGACCTATGAAGAAAGAAGGACCGCCGTGGCCTGGATCTCGGCCAACCTCGATTACTTGGGTCTTGCGGTAGTCTGCCCGAAGACCGGCTGGGCGGCTCACCTAGCCTGTGCCAAGGGCGGATCGAGCACGGGGCGCTTCCAGCTGCACGCTCTGGGTGGCGACGGCAAGCTCCACAGAACGGTAAGCACTACCTGCCTTCCCGACCTCGGGCTGTGCGCGATGAAATTTGATGACGCTGCACAGCGAACCTGGCAGAACCGCGCTATCAGGACCAGGGAGGAGGGACCAACCAGGAATGGATGAGGTCTCCTCCAGATGAAGGATTGGCAAGACGGCTCATTGTCAACCACTAAGGAGGCACCGTGTGAGCGCTTGGTGTGGCCGCTCGCCAGCACACCAAAAGCGGTGACTGGGGTGACTTGCTCTCCCAATCGGAACGTGGTAACACGTCCCATCGGTGAGAGGGGGCCGAGTATGTGAAGGAGGACTCTGAGAAGGAGGCGGTAATCAACCGATTCAAATCCGTGCTGGATGGGATGAATCAGGTGCCCGCGGGCGACTTCAACTCGCTCTGTGGGAATCTGCAGAGCGTTTGCGACGCGTTTCACCAGGCCTTGGCGGAGAGGTTTGAGCCAGCACTCAACACTTTTCTCGCCCAGTCACCGCACGCGACGCTCGCGGAAAAACGGGGGCTTTCTGCACAAACCAATGCCGTCCTAAGTTCATTGGGACTAGCTATCCTCTGCGAGAAAACAAGAAAGCAGGCGTTCTTGGGTGGAGATGCCGGCAACGATCCCCGAAGGGGGCGATTCCAACTCCGAATCACAGAAGATCCAAACTTCCAACGAACCAAGACTTCCGTGGACCTGTTTCACCTGCACTTGGTACCCAGGCACACTCAGCAGTCATCCGAACATTCCGTCTCGAGCTGGCCAGAACGCATCCGGCCGCCTCGGGAAGGCCCTCCCGCAACCCCTCAACAAAATCTTCACAAGCGGTAGATGTGCCGAGTGGAACACTCCCGCACCGGTTCTCGTAAAAGAGAACTACAGCGAAGAGTTGGCAACCAATATCGGCGTACCAAGACCGGGCGGAGCTGGTCTTGTGTTCGTGGGGTGAAGT
>Ga0154020_10002861_pt1 | contig 20995 bp, 17 predicted proteins | sample Klosneuvirus_201_FD_109709 | JGI IMG/M metagenome (GOLD analysis project Ga0154020, IMG submission 109709) | Active sludge microbial communities from wastewater, Klosterneuburg, Austria - Klosneuvirus_20160825_MG | ecosystem: Engineered > WWTP > Aerobic digester > Activated sludge | place... | reverse complement strand
TAGGACAATTTGTCCCAGAGCAGCAGCCAACATTGACCGTAGCGGTTGAAAGTTGGCTGTTTGGTAATGGTGTGCTTGCGCTTGATAATGAACTGCGCTTGGTCCAACCAAAAATCATCTTCGTTCTCCTGTTGCTTTGAATCGGGGAAAACGAACACCGGATTTGCAATGCAAGCGACGATTCTCCGGTTGCGGCTCGTCCTGGACTGTCGTTGCAGTAAGGATGAGATTTCAATAGTTCCAAGTTTGTCTTGCCGCTGCGCGGTGCGCACTTCTTCAAGCTCGGAGTTCGCAATTTTACTCGCTTCAATTGCAATCGTTGAGCGCCCAAACGTTACCTTGAAATCTGGCCTTTGCTCCCTCGGCGGAATGTAAACCTCAATCGGAAACTGGCACGACTCGGATAATGCGTATGTCCGCAGAAGCGCTCCCAATTGAACCCGCTCGTCGAGTTCGGGTTGGGTCGCCGGTCGGCTCTCCGCGTAGAATGTCGAACCAAAAATCCGCTCAGCTTCCTCAGCGGATCTGGCCACGAAAGTCGTCTTCATCTCTAGAATCAAATACCATGCTTCCAAATTAGAATCAATTGGCCGAGCGGAGAGGGTTGCTGAACTCTGCGTCCGTCCGCTGCTTGCCACTAGAGTGGCAGGCGGGCAAATTCAAGACGCCAATTCCGGAAGCTCATGAAATCTGGTTTTCCAGCTTGCAGAGTAACAACAATAGTAACAACAATCGTCGAGTTGCGGGTCGTTCGCCGAAGTGCAAGCAGTTGATAATCAAGGCAGCCAAGCTGCCAGTTATCGAGACGAGGGTTCGATTCCCTTCACCCGCTCCAATCTCAGAACAAAATGTCCGCTCTATCCGCCAAGAAACCGCAGCGCAGCCGTCCACAGGACGACAAGGAGCGGTATTATCTCCTGCCCGGTCAAGGGGGTGCCAGTTACCGGCGCAAACAGCGTTTCATCCTCAAGTCCTCGCTCATTGTCGGCGTCATCGTCTCGGGCATCCTAGCGCTGGTAATGTATCTTGTTTACCGTCCGCCCCACTGAACCCGATGACGCGTTCAAACCAAGCCCCGAATGGGGTTTGAACCGCAGGCAACTACGAGAGCAGGGAAATCGCCCGAAGCCTCGTTCCACTCAGTTGTTCAATGGTTTCAATCCCACTTTGCTGCGTTTCCAGCGCCCGACTTTGTGTCCTCCGTCTGCTCCCACTACGCTGGATCGGTGCTGGGGTTTATCTGCAGAGCATGGCCTACCGGCAATACGCGACGCGAATGAATCCCGGCTTGTCCTCAAAGGCCGCGGCCCTTATTTGTCTCGAATCCGACTGCTGGGGACGGCCTTTTCATGTGACTTCTCCAAGCCAAAACCGTATTTCTCTTGCTGGGTTCGATGAATGACACCAATGGAAGAACAATCCGCCGGCGCCCAAGCGGCGTCGGTGGCAGCATCTCGACGTTTTTGGGTGCGGTCGCCGTCGGTTTAGGGCTTCTGCCCGAGGCGGGGTCGAGCATGACTCAGGGTCACATTGTTGCCAGCCCTTCGGTGCCCGCCTACGAAAAACTCGCCGCCGGCCCCTGGCGCAACCGGCCGGTTCAGGGAAAGCCATTCTGGTTCACGTTGGGCGGCGGGGACGAAAGTCCAGTCCACATGGCCACGCTCAAACAGCATTCCATTGCCGACGCGGGCCTGGCCAGCTACGGAGTGGCCGAGTGGGAATACTCATTTCACCACCTCAAGAACGGGGCCCTCGACGGTGCGGGCTACAAACACTACGGCGGGTATCCGCAACCGCCGCGCACGCGCACCGAAGCCGCCGAAGTGGTCAAGGCGTACTTCAACCGGCTGGCCGGCGACGCCCGCGCCAAAGCGAGGCCGGAGGAACTCCGGCTGTTCAGTTCGATCAATGGGCATTATTGTTATCAGCACTACGCCTGCGAATGGGGTGCGGACATTGTGGGCAGCGAGGTTGGTGAGAATATCAACAGCACGCAGGCGCACATCGCCTTCACCCGCGGGGCTGCCCGGCAATATGGCAAACCATGGCTCATTGATTTTTCATCCTGGTACGGCCCCTCCATGTATGACGAGGACCCTCGGAAAACCTGGGGCGAATACTCGGGGCCGGAACGCGGCCATTCCCTGAGCTTGCACCAGCGCACGTATTACGTCGCCTACCTGGCGGGGGCCGAAGTTGTGGTCGCGGAGGGCGGCTGGCTCAATTTCTTCCGCAGTCAGTCGCCCGGCCCCGATGGCACGCTGCCGCTCTCGCGGTTGGGCGAAGCTGGCGCGCGGTTCTACGCATTCACGAAACGTTACTCCGACCGGGGCATTCCGTACACGCCCGTTGGGTTGTTGATTGATCCACTCCATGGGATCTTCCCCGGCTTCGGCGAAAAGCTCGCGTGGAATGCCTTTCCCTATTCGCCAGGCGACCAGCGCATTCTGAATCTCTGGGAGGCCTTTTTCCCCGAGAGCCTCGATGTACAAGCCAAGCGCAATGAGAAAGGCTACCTCGTCACGTCGCCCTACGGCGATATCCTGGATGTGATTTTCAACAACGCCCCTGATGCCATCCTCGCCGCCTTCCCCGTGCTGCTCCTGGCAGGAGAGGTTACGCAGGAAGCGCTCCTCGCCGATCGCCTGCGCAAATATGTGCGCCAGGGGGGAACGCTGTTCCTGAGCGAAGCCGACGCGAAACTCCTCGCCATTACCCGCGCTTTAAAGCTGAAGCCTGGCATGTTGACCGCAGCCGGACCCGGCTACGCCCGCGTGGAGCGAGGACGCGGCGCGGTGGTGGTTTACCGGGAAGACGAACCGGCCGGGGCTGGTGTTTTGCCCAAGTTGCTAGCCCAGGCACGCGATGAACTCGTGCCGTTCCGAGTTTCTGGCCAACTTGAATCGCTTTACAATCGTACCGCGGATGGCTGGATCGTCACGCTGGTGAACAACGAGGGGATCACTAAATCCTATAACGAACCGCCGCGCGCGGACGGGACTCCCCAAATGGCCGTCCTCCGCTATACCGGTCCCGGGATCGTGCGCGCCGCTTCGATCTGCACGGCCGAAGGCGATGACCCCCTCGATCCGTCCGACCTGCGCCTTGCCATTCCTCCCGGCGAAATCCGTATCATCCGACTAATTCTCTCCCCAGGCATCCGGCAAAATTCGAAATGAGGGTGCAGGTGGGATATCGCGGCCGGCTAGGTCATCCTCCCCAAGAGTCTTCGCGTCCCTGACGCCAAGCCATGGGTTATTCGCATTTCAAAACTCCGCCTTCCTGTGGCGCGGAGCAGTTGGTCGCTTTCGCGGTTCCACTGCCAGCATGCCCGGAACGCCGCAGCCGAAGACCGTCTCAGAGTTTACCGATGAACCGGCGCAGGCGCAGCATCGCTTCCTTGATGTTGTCCAGGCTGGTGGCATAGGCGCAGCGGACGAATCCTTCGCCGCAATCGCCGAACGCGGTGCCAGGCACGACGGCGACACGCTCCTCGTGCAGGAACCGCATCGCAAACTCTTTCGCCGGCAGTTTGAACTTCGCCACGCTGGGAAAAGCGTAGAACGCGCCGAGGGGCCGATGACATTCCAAGCCCATCTCCGCAAATGCGCTCGCGATGAAATTCCGCCGCCGCCGGTATTCATTCACCATCTCGCCCACGTCAATGTCCGGTCGCGTGAGGGCTTCAATAGCAGCCTTCTGCGCAAGCGAGGAGGCGCAGAGCATGGTGTATTGATGGATTTTCATCATCGCCTCGATGAGTTCCGCCGGGCCGCAGGCGTAGCCGAGTCGGAAACCCGTCATCGCCCATGCTTTCGAGAAGCCATGCAGAAAAATCGTGCGGTCGCGCAGCCCGGGCAGGCTCACAATGCTCGTGTGCGGTGCGTCATACGTCAGCTCGGCGTAAATCTCGTCCGTGATGACGATGAGGTCGCGCTCGCGGGCGAATGCCGCGATGTCCTCCAAGTCCTCCCGGCTCATGATGGCGCCGGTGGGATTGTTCGGAAAGTTCAGCATCAGCACCTTCGTCTTCGGGGTGCATTGGGCCTCCAGCATGGCCCGGGTGAGGCGGAAACCGTTCTCCGGTTTGGTCTCGACGGCGAGCGGAATGCCCCCGGCAAAAAGAATGGTGGCACGATACGAGACGTAGCAGGGCTCGTGATACAGGACTTCGTCGCCGGGATTGATTAGCGCGCGCAACGCCAGATCCAACGCCTCGCTCACTCCCACGGTCACGAGCACTTCGCTTTCGGGATTATATTCCGCGCCGAAATGCTTGCGGACATACTTGGCCAGCGCCTTGCGGAGTTCGAGATAACCGAGGTTGCTCGTGTAATGTGTCGCCCCGCGTTCGAGGGCGAACACGGTGGATTCGCGCACATGCCACGGGGTGTCAAAGTCCGGCTCGCCGATGCCCAGACTGATGACATCCTTCATCGTTGTGACGATGTCGAAGAAATCGCGGATCCCCGAGCGCGGGATGTCGCGCACGACGGTGTTGAGGCGGTTACGGAACGACGGAGAGGCGTTCATCGGAAGAATCCTGGTGCATCAAAACGCCAAGGCGCTTGTAGGTTTTCAACATGAAATGGGTCGAGGTCGAGAGCACGCCGTCCAGCGGGGACAGTCGTTCGCTCACGAACGTGGCCACCTGCCGGAGATTTTCCCCCTCCACGAACAGGAGCAAGTCGTAGGTGCCGCTCATGAGGTAGGCCGAACGAACTTCGGGAAACCGGCTGATGCGCTCGGCGATGGAATTGAACCCGCCTTCACGCGATGGCGTCACCTTGACTTCGATGACGGCAGTGACCGTGTCGAGATCCAGTTGATCCTCGTTCAGCACGGCTTGGTAGCCGCGAATCACGCCCCGCTGCTCGTATTCGGCAATGCGCTGGTTGACCTCCGCAACGGGCAGGTTGAGCAGTTTGCCGAGATTTTCCCGGGTTTCGAGCGCGTTGGCCTGCAAAAGTTTCAGTAGTTCGTCCATAACCGCCTCGTCGAGGCGCCCCAAACGTAGCGGTTGCCCACGCGGTTCGTCGAGCAGGAAACCGATGACTCCCGGTGGCTACCAGGAATTGAGATTGAACTTGCCCCCGGCTCGGCAATAATTCGGCCACAAGCGATTTTGTGTTTTTTCATGAACGAATGGAACATTCAGTCCCGCGCCCACGCCTGCGAAGCCTGTCAGCAACCCTTTGCTGACCGACAGGGGTATCATACGCTGCTCTTCGACGTGCCACCGGAATTGCGGCGCACCGACATCTGTGAGGCGTGCTGGCAAAAGCAAACCGCGCAAGCCGACCCGGCACCCGCCGGCTTCATCTCGCATTGGCAGGGCGTTTATGAAGCGCCGCCACCAGTCGTGGATGCCATCCAGAAGGAGACCGCCGAGACGCTGCTGCGGAAGCTCATCGAGCAAAATGATCCCCGCTACGCGCCGGCAGGCTACATTCTGGCCGTCATGCTCGAGCGCAAACGCGTCTTGAAGGTCAAGGAACAAATTCTCCGCGCCGGCCAGCGCACGTTCATTTACGAACAGCCCCGCACCGGGGACATCTTTACGATTGTGGATCCCGACCTGCACCTCGATCAACTGGAACAAGTTCAGCGCGACGTGGCCGCATTGCTCGAACACGGGTTGACGCCACCACCTCCGGCGGAAGACCCGCCGCCCGTAACCGCCGCTGAGGCTGCGTCGGAGCTTGCGCCCACACCATTGGAACCGGCTCCGGCCAACTAACTTGCCGCCCGTGTCCGACCTCGCCGCGCTCCAAACCCGACTGGGTTACTCCTTTCATGATGCCGCCTTGCTGCGGCTGGCGCTTACGCATCCCTCCGTCGCGCACGAACAAGGCGCGCCGCTGCAACATAATCAGCGCCTGGAATTTCTCGGCGACGCCGTGTTGCAACTGGCGCTGACCCGCGAACTTTACGAAAAATTTCCCGACTTCAACGAAGGCCCGCTCACCAAAGCCCGCGCCAAGCTCGTCAATCGCCGAACGCTTGCCATTCATGGCCGGGCGCTGGGACTGGGCGAACATCTCATTTTGAGTCGCGGTGAGGAAATTAACGGTGGGCGCGACCGCTCCTCTGCTCTGGCCGACGCCTACGAAGCGCTCGTGGGCGCCATTTTCATGGATGGTGGCTATGACGTGGCGCGCGCATTCATTCTGCACGAGTTCGGCGCGGCGTTTGGCAGCCTGGATGTGATTCCCATTCTGGAAAACCCAAAAGGCGAACTTCAGGAGTTGCTTCAGGCGCGTTCCCCCGAAGCCCCCCATTATCATGTCGTTTCCACCACCGGCCCGGATCACGATCGCGTGTTCGAGTGTACGGTGCATCATGCCGGGGCGGAACTGGCGCGCGGCGCCGGCAAAAGCAAAAAAGCCGCCGAGAGCGAGGCCGCGCTGGCGGCATTGAACAAATTGCGCGCGGAGTCCTGCCCGCCAGCCGATCACGCGTCGCCAAAGGTGATGCCGGGTTGAACGGGGGCGGGGTGAGCTGCCAAACGCGCGCCCATCACTTTTCCACCTTTCCAACTCCTCATCTACCAGCCATCACCCGATCATAGCCTCAAAATGAAATCCCTTTTTGCCGCAGCCCACAAACGCCTCATCGGTGTCGTCCACCTCCGCCCGCTGCCCGGTTCGCCGCGCTGGGGCGGCGATCTGAAGGCCATCATTGATTTCGCCGTTGCCGATGCCCGCGCTTACGAACGCGGGGGCGCGCATGCCATCTTCATCGAGAACTTCGGTGATGTACCCTTCACGAAAAGCAGCGTGGGTCCGGAAACCATCGCGGCGATGTCCGCCGCCGGTTGCGCCATGCGAGCCGCGGTAAAATTGCCCCTGGGCTTCAACGTCCTGCGCAATGACGCCCGCGCCGCACTTGCGCTTTGCGCCGCGTGTGACGGCGATTTCATCCGCGTCAACGTGCATACGGGCGCAATGCTCACCGACCAGGGTCTTATCGAGGGCGACGCATTCACCACGGTGCGCTATCGCGACCGCATCCGCCCCGGCGCGGAAATTTATGCCGACGTCCACGTCAAGCACGCGGTTCCCCTTGGCGATTGGACGCTGGAAGATTCCGCGCACGACACTGCGGAGCGCGGACTGGCCGATGCGCTCATCGTCTCCGGCGTTGGTACCGGTCAGCCGGCGGAGCTCGCGGACGTGGAAAAGGTGCGTCGGGCCTGCCCGAAAACAAGCCTGCTGATCGGCAGCGGGGTGAGCGTGAAGAACGTAGAAGATTATCTGCAATTCGCCGATGGGGTGATTGTCGGCTCCTCCCTCAAGCGTCACGGAAAACTGGCGAATCCTGTGGATTCCAAACGTGTCGCCGCGCTGGTGAAAGCGATGCGGTAACTGGAGCGCCGGTCGGAAAATCAGAGCTCCGCTTCCATGTTTTCCGCCGTACGCTCAATGATGTCGCGCAACGAGGTTTTGGGTCGGAACCCCGTGACGCGTTCCAGCTTCTCCACCACCGGTTTGCGGCGGCGCATGTCATCAAATCCGGGGGCATAAGCTTCCGCGTACGGCACGAACTCAATTGTGGATTTTGACCCCAGCGTTTCGATCACGCGGCGCGCCAGGTCCAGCATGCTGATTTCCTCGGTGCCACCGATGTTAAACACTTCCCCGCGCGCAGCGGGGTTGTCCTGCAAGCGCCTCAACGCCTCCACGGTATCCAGCACGTAACAAAAGCAGCGGGTTTGCTGACCGTCGCCGAAGACCCGCAAAGGTTCCCCCCGGCGGGCGGCGGCGATGAAACGGGGCAGCACCATGCCATAACGCCCCGTCTGACGCGGGCCCACCGTGTTGAACAGGCGCACGATGACCACCGGCAGCGTGCGCTCCTGCGCATAGGCCAGGGCCAGAAATTCATCCATCAATTTGGAGCAGGCGTAGCTCCAGCGCGATTGATGCGGCGGGCCGATCAGCAGATCGTCCTCCTCGCTGAACGCCGCTTTTTGACTCTTGCCATACACTTCCGAGGTCGAGGCGATGAGCAGCGGCACGCGAAGGGGCGCGGCGGCTTCGAGCAAGACCTCCGTCTCGTGCAGGTTGGTTTCGAGAACATGGATCGGCGATTTGACGACCAGGTCCACGCCCACGGCGGCGGCGAGATGGAAGATGGATTCCGCTTGGGCGACCAATGCAGGCAATTCGGCGCACGCAGAGACCCTGGCTTGAATGACGCGCAGCCGGGGATTCGTTTCCAGTGGGTGCAGGTTTCGGCGATTGCCAGTGGAAAGATCGTCCACGACCACCACTGATTTTCCCTCGCGCAGAAGTCGCTCAACCAGGTGCGAACCAATGAAGCCTGCGCCGCCGGTGACCAGAATGTGTGTTGACGCGGCGCTCATTCCAAGGCCCGAGCCACAGCTTCGGCCAGTTTTTGCCGGTACGCCGGGTCGGCGATCTTCCGCGCCTCGCGCGGGTTGGACAAATAGCCGCCCTCAATCAACACCGCCGGCCGATTTGGCCCCCGCAATACGGCGGGATAGCGCGCCCGCCGGACGCCGCGGTCGGTCGTGCCGCTGACTTCCAGTAACGCGCGTTGCAGCCGCACGGCGTACTGCACATTCTCTGCGTCAAAGGCGTTGTTCGGAAAAACCTGTTGCACGTCGTCATTATACCCACCCCGGGTAACACTCGACGCCATGCCAGTCGGCGTGAGGCAATACGTTTCCACCCCGGCGGGATCACTGCCGCTGGCCGCAGCATTAAAATGCAGACTCAAAAACAGATCGGCGTGCCGCGCGTCGGCCAACGCCGCTCGGTCGGGCAGCGAAACATCCACGTCGTTCGTGCGGGTCAGAAAAACCTGCCAGCCTTGTTGGGCCAGCAGCGGGGCGAGGCGCTTGGCCCAGTCGAGCGTAAAATCCTTTTCATTCCGACCGTCCACGACGCTGCGGGTGCCGGGATTCAGGCCGCCGTGGCCGGGATCAATCACGATGACGCGGCTCGGAGACGTCGCCATGGTCAGGCCGCGCGACAGCGGTTCGAGCGTTTTCTTGATGTCCAATGGATGCAAATAAATCTGGTCGCCAATTTGTTGCGGGGCGAAGCCGAGCCGGACATCCAATTGATCCCAAAAGGCCGTCTGGCTGCCGACACGAACGGCAAAAACGCCGTTCAAGGTGGTGATCGCATAGGCGACCTGCGGCAACAGCGGAATCTTCCGCAATGCATGCAAACCGTTCTGCGCGGCCCAACCATTCAGCGAAACCCAGCCCGGATCCGCCGTCGTCAGCGCAGGCAGGACGGGGGTGGTTTTGGGGCTTGCCGCCGCCATGGCATCGGCAGCAGGAAGATGCGAGGGCAGGCTTATGCTCTGCGTTGGTTCGACTGCCCGCGCCGCGCCAAGCTCCGTGTCCCAATTCGCCGGAAGCGAGTGACCCGTTGGTCCTGGCCCGGTGCTGCAGCCGGCCAGGAGGGCCAGTGCCGCCGCCAGGAATGTTGTACGTTGTGCCACACTGCCATTGTGCGAATGGGCCGGGCTGACTCAAGCCCACGTTTTCAATGGCGCAGTTTATTCCGGCGATGGCCCGGAACGATACGGCTGCTGCTTTTGATACAACCGGATGCGGGCGGCAATTCCCTCGGCAAGGACCTTATCGCCGGCTGACTGAGCGCGATCCACGGCTTTTTGGGCGGCCATGACCGCGTCCTCAAAGCGGCCGACTTCTGCGTAGGCAGCGGCAAGGGCATCCAGCAGCATCGGTTGCTTTTGACCGGGCGCCGTCGAAATGGTCTCAACCAACGTGATGGCTTCCCCTCCGTTGCGATACTGGTCGTCGGGCGTCGTAACAAGAAACCATGCAAGCGCGCCCAGCGCATCCGGCCAGTCGGGCCGCAACCGGACCGCCGCCCGCAAGTGAGCCAGGGCCTGCTCCATTTGCCGCAAACGCGCACTGGCCTGACCGAGATAAAAGTGCGCGGCAGCATGGTCGGGAGCCGATCGCAGCACAATTTCGAGATGGGGCACGGCTTCATTGGCGTTTCCGTTCAGAAGGAGAATGCGTCCCAGATTGTATTGCGCGTCGAGATTGCCAGGTTCAAGGCGGACCGCCTCGGCCAGATGCGGGCGCGCTTCGGCAGGTCGGCCAGTTTTGGTCAATGCGATGCCCAGGTTCAAATGCGTCTTGGCCAGCCGCGGGTCGAGTTGCAGGGCCGTCTCATAATGGCGGATGGCGGCCAATTGGTCGCCCTTGCGCGCCAGCGCGCCGCCAAGATTGCTGTGGGCTTCCGAGTACTTCGGGTCCAATCGAACCGCCTGTTCCAGATAGGGGATGGCTTCGTCCACCTTTCCGACGGAAACCAGTTCCGCGCCAAGATTGCACGCCGCTTGCGCATGCCGTGGATTGCGCCGGAGAGCCTCCCGATGCTCATTGATGGCGCCAGGCAAATCACCAACGCGTGCTCGCGCCACCCCAAGATTGTTGCGATAAACTGCACTTTCGGGCTTCAGGCTCACCGCTTTCGCGTAGGCGTCCAATGCGTCGCGATATTCGGCCAGGGCGCTGAGTGCGATTCCGATGCCATTGAAGCCCACCGCGTATGCGGGTTTCTTCCGAACAAGGTCGAGATAGCCGATGATCGCGAGGTTCAGATGCCCCCGGGCGGCGTTGGTGTCGCCGACCCGGGCGAGCACCACGCCCAGGCAGGTGCGAAAATCCGGGTCGGTGGGCTGAACCCGCACGGCTTCGGCATAATGCCGAGCCGCCTCGCTCAAGCGGTTCTCCGCTTCGAACAGGTTGCCCAGATTGCATTGCGCCTGCGCGTTGTCGCGCGTTACCGCCACCGCCCGCTCGAAGAGCGCGTGACTGTCGGACCAGTACTCGACCTGATGGCGCGTGACGAGCGCACAGGCAAGCAGGAGTCCCACCGACAGTCCCGCTCCGACCATGCGCCATCGGCCATGCGAGAAAATTCCCGCCCCCAGCCAGACGACGATGATAAATAATCCGACGAAGGGAAAATAAGTGTAACGATCTGCCAGGGCCTGGCTGCCGACCTGCACCAGGCCGATGACCGGTACCAAAGTGCCCAAAAACCAAGCCCAGCCAACGAAGATGAAAGGCTGTTTCCGCAACCAGAGTATCGCGCCAACCGACAGCAAGACCAACGTGACCGCGGCGAGGCTGATTTGCCATCCCGCCCACGCCGCAGGCAGCGGATAAATCGCCGTCAGGTCCGCCGGCCAAAACATTTTACCGACATAGCGGACATAGGCGATCAGCGCGTTGGCCAACCGCGCCCGAAAAGAAAGCTCCGAAATCGTGGCCACCGCTCCCCCCGTCTTTTGCACCAGGAAGGTGACCGCGCTCATGAGAAATGAGAGCATCAGCCATGGCCATTTTTCACGGCCGAGTTGAGCAAACCGTTGAATTTGTTCGCGCCACGGGGCTTCCGGCGAGTATCTGCGCAGCGGCCAACCGTCCAGGAGTAGCAGCAGAAACGGCAGGGTGACGTACATGCCTTTGCTCAACAGACTCAAGGCGTAGAACAGCAGTGCCAGCCAGGTATCGCGAAGGCGCAGCATGCCAACGGAACTCTGCCCGGCTGGCAACCTGGCGGCCACTACCTTTTGCACATACACCAGCAACGCCAGCAAGGCGAAGAACGTGCTCAAAACGTCTTTCCGCTCGGAAATCCAGGCCACGGATTCGACATGACACGGATGTAACGCAAAAAGCCCGGCCACCAGCGCGCTGCGCCATGTCGCCCCCGTCATCTGCCATAACAGCATTAACAGCAGGAGTGTGTTGACGATGTGGAGACCGAGGTTAATCAAATGCTGCGCGCTGGCATTCAGTCCGAAGAACTGGCAGTCCAGCATGTGTGAGATCCACGTCAGCGGGTGCCAGTTGCAGGCATAGACCCGCGTAAAGGCCCAACGAAGATTATCGGCGCTGAGGCCGTTCTGAACGTGTGGGTTGTCTTTGACGTACTCCTGGTCGTCAAAATCAACAAAGCCAAACTGCGAAACCCGCCAGTAGCCCGCCAGCGTGACGATGGCCAGAATCAGCCCGATCCAAAGGCGCCACCGGCGTTGCTTGTTGGTTTCCACCGGGGCAATCTAGCCAAACCCGCCAGTCGCAAAAGCCAAAACAAAGTTGCGAACCACAGCTTCCACGCCATCATCTGCCCGCGGAACTAACCAATAACCCGACGCTTGAAAATCCTCGTCGCCATTACCGGAGCCAGCGGCACGCTGTACGCCCAGCGCCTGCTCGACAATCTCGACCCGCAGGCACACGAAATTCACGTCGTGCTGAGCCACTACGCGCAGCAGGTGATTGCGGAAGAATTGCCCGGCGGCCTGCGCCTGCCTGCTGGGGTGACCCCCCACGGCCTCAAAAGCATGAACGCCCCGTTCGCCAGCGGCTCGAACCCGCCGGACGCGATGGTTGTGATTCCCTGCACAATGGGCACGCTGGGCCGGATCGCGCATGGTTACAGCGAAGATGTCCTGCTGCGGGCCGCGGATGTGATGCTCAAGGAAAGGAAGAAACTCATCCTCGTACCGCGCGAAACGCCCTTGAGCCTGGTTCACGTCAAAAACTTCGAACTGCTCCTGCTCGCCGGCGCGACCATTCTCCCGGCCAATCCCTCTTTCTACATGCGGCCGCAAACGATCGAGCAGGTCGTGGATACCGTTGTCGCCCGGGTGCTCGATCATTTGGGTGTGGCACATCGGCTCGTGAAACGTTGGGCGGAGGAGAAAGAATGAGCACCTTACGCCAAGGCGCCAAGCCACCCAGCCGCGAAGTCCATTTTGTCATGGCGCTGGGCCGCTGGGCCCTTTTGCCTTTGCGCTAAAGCCCAATGTTCTCCTTCATCCAAAAATGGGCTGGCTTCGTACGCTTCTCGCACACGATCTTTGCCCTGCCATTTGCCCTCGCCGCAATGGCGGTGGCGGCACGGGAAAACCGCGGCTGGCCGGGTTGGCGGACGTTTGGGCTGATTCTCGGCGCGATGGTCTGTGCCCGCACCTGTGCGATGGCGTTCAACCGGATCGTGGACCGGAAGTTTGATGCGCTCAACCCGCGTACGGCGAACCGGCATTTGCCCGCCGGGCAAATCCGTCTGTTCAGTTCCATCGCTCTCTGCACCCTTTCCGGCGCCGGACTCATCGCCGCGAGTTGGTTTCTCAATCCCCTGTGCTTTTATCTCTCCCCCGTGGCGCTCGTGGTGATTTGTTACTATTCACTGACGAAACGCTTCACGGACTACACGCACGTCTTTCTCGGGTTTGCGCTGGCGCTGGCGCCCGTGGGGGCGTGGCTGGCGGTGAGAGGCGGCTTTGGTTTTATGTCACCCGTGGGCATGTTCGACTCCCCGGAAGCTTTGCTGGCATGGCTGGGGGCCGCGCGAGTCGGCCTGCAACCGGTGGTGCTGGCCCTGGCCGTGGTCCTCTGGCTTGTGGGTTTCGACATCATCTACGCGCTGCAAGATTACGAGTTCGACAAGCGGCAGGGCCTGCACTCGCTCGTCGTGGCCTGGGGACCGAAGAACGCGCTCGCGGCCGCGTTCCTCGCCCACCTCGTCATGTGCGGCCTGCTTTTCGCGTTCGGTGTGCTTTGTGGCTTTCGCATCGCCTACCTCGTGGGCTGGGGCATCATTGTGGCCTGCCTGGTGTTGGAACACTGGATTGCCCGCCGCCGCAGTCTGAACTGGATCAATGTCGCCTTCTTTCGCCTTAACGCCGTGGTCAGCGCCGTCTTTCTTGCCGTGGTCGTGGCGGAGGTTGTGTTTCAAGGTGGGTTTCGATTGCGGTGAACGGCTGCAGGCACGCTACCCGCAGAGCAACCTCGAACCATGGTCTCGTTGGCGGGCTTCAACCCTCGTCTTGCCGTCCGCTGCCCATGGCGCATTTGATTGACGCCCCGGACCCTCCCTCCTACCGTTGCCGCCGCCCGCAGAGACAGAATCTGATGTCGTATGAAGACCAAACTAAGCCTTGTTCTCGTGTGCCTGGCGGCGGCGCTCGCGTCCTGCTCCAAGCCGCCGGGTGAGGCTACCCGCACCCGAGGAGACGAGGCCATCCCAGTCACCGTGGCGCCGGTGGCTTCCGTCCCGCTGGACCGCACAATTTCCATCGTCGGCACTTTGTATGCAAAAGACGAGGCCACCATCGGCGCACAGGTCGAAGGCCAGGTTGAAAAGACCCGGGTGGATTTTGGCGACCGGGTGACGACGGGCCAGGAACTCGCGCTGATTGACACCACCGCGTACGAAGCGCAGGCCCGGCAATCAGCGGCGAACGTCGCCAAGGTGAAAGCCAGCGCCCTCAATGCCGAGCAAAACCTCAAACGCGTCCAGGATCTGCAAAGGGATAAAATCAGCTCCGCCAGCGACCTTGACAAAGCGGTGGCGGACGCCGAACAGGCGCGCGCCGAGGTTAAAGCGGCCGAAGCCGGCGACGCAATCGCGCAGCTCAATCTCGAACGCTCCCACGTCCGCGCTCCGTTCGACGCCGCGGTCGCCGAACGCATTGCCAGCGCGGGCGATTACCTGAAAATCGGCGCGCCATTGTTCCGCATCGTGAACGACGCGGTGTTGAAATTCATCTTCCAGGTGCCGGAGCGGAGCGCGTCGTTCGTGACGAAGCGGCTGCCCGTGCAGTTCAGCGTGGACAATTATCCGGGCGAAACCTTCACCGGCAGCGTTTATCTGATCAGCCCTTCGGTCTCGACCAGTTCCCGCGCATTCGGGGTGGGCGCGTTGGTGACGAACACGGACTTCCGGCTCAAGGCGAACACTTTCGCGCGCGGCGCACTCACGCTGGAACGCGCCGTGCCCACGCCGATGATTCCGCTCGAAGCGGTGGTCAGTTTTGCCGGGGTGACGAAAGTGTTCGTCGTCGAAGGCCCCACCGTCCGTGCGCGTGCGGTGAAGGTGGGGCGGATTCAGGATGGGCGGCAGGAGATTCTGGAGGGTTTGAAACCGGGTGAAAACGTGGTTGTCAGCGGCCAAAGCCGTCTGAGCGATGGCTCGAAGGTAACGATTCAATCGCCGCCACCGACTCCGGTCATGGACCAATCCGCCGGCCCGACTGCCGCCGCCGAACATGAAAAGCGCTGAACCAGCTCCTCGGCCAGCCGAACCGGCGGAGGTCAAAGGCGTCGGCCTCGCCGATCTGTGCATCAAGCGCCCGGTCTTCGCCACGATGATCAATCTGTTCATCGTTGTGCTGGGCTGGTTTTCGCTGAGCAGCATCGGCATTGACCAGTTCCCCAACGTCGAGTTGCCCATCATCACCGTGACCACGACGTTGCGGGGCGCATCCCCCGAGGAGATGGAAACCAGCGTGACAAAGCCGCTGGAGGAAATCATCAACACGATCCAGGGCATTGATGAGTTGAGCAGCGTTACCACCGAGGGGGTTTCGCAAATCACCGTGCAATTCCTGCTGGAGCGCAATCGGGACATCGCCGCGCAGGATGTCCGCGACAAGGTGAACACGATTCTCGCCCGCCTGCCGCCCAACACCGAGCCCCCGATCATTGACAAGTTCGACCTCGACGCCATCCCCGTCATTTCGATTAGCGTCACGGCGCCCCGGGATTTGAAGGAGATCAGCTACATCACGGACAAGTTGATCAAGCAGAGCCTCGAAACCGTCCCGGATGTCGGCTCGGTCAGCATGGCGGGCGCGCGCGCGCGCGCGGTGCAGTTGTCGGTGGACATCGAAAAGCTCCGCGCCTACGGGTTGACGATTGACGATGTCCGCAAGGCGCTGGCGCGGCAGAACGTGGAAATCCCCGGCGGGCGGCTCAGTCAACATCCGCGCGAACTTACCGTCCGCACCCTCGGCCGCATGGCCGCCGTCCCGGATTTCAACGAACTCATCGTGGCGAATTTCGGCGGGCAGCCGGTGTTCCTGAAAGACGTCGCCCGGGTCGCGGATGCGGTCGAGGAACCGCGTTCCCTGTCCACCGCCAACGGGCAGCCCTGCGTGACGCTCATCGTGCGCAAACAGTCGGGCAGCAACACCGTCAAGGTCATTGATGGCGTCAAGCAGCGGATGGCGGAACTGAAAGCCGTGGTGCCGGCGGACTTCCAACTGCAAGTCATCCGCGACCAGTCCCGCTTCATCAAACGCTCGCTGGAGGAAATCAATCTGCACCTGCTGCTCGGCGCGCTGCTTGTGGCCCTGACCACGTTCGCCTTTCTTCATGACTGGCGCGGGACGGTCATCGCCTGCGTCGCCATCCCAACGTCGATTGTTTCAACCTTCGTGCTGATGCGCGCCATGGGCTACACGCTGAACAATTTTACGATGCTCGGGCTCGTGTTTTCCGTTGGCATCGTGATTGATGATGCCATCGTGATTTTGGAAAACATCCACCGCACCATGGAGGAAAAAGGTTGGAGCGGGCCGAAGGCCGCCAGCTACGCCACCGGGGAAATTGCGCTGGCCGTCATGGCTACGACTCTCTCGCTCGTGGTCATCTTTCTGCCCCTCGCGTTCATGAAGGGCCGGGTGGGCATGTTCTTCTCGAGCTACGGCGTGACCGTAGCGTTTGCGATCATCGTGTCGTTGTTCGTTTCCTTCACCCTGACGCCGATGCTGGCCTCGCGGTTCCTCCGGCACACCGATGATCCCAAGGCGCGGGAGAAAAAAGCGCACGGCGGAGCGCTCATGCAATGGCTCGCGCATCATTACCTGAACGTCCTGCGCTGGAGTCTGCATCATCGCTGGGTCATCATGACGGCATCCGGCGTTTGTTTCATTTTGATCATCCCGCTCGGCAAGCTGACCAAGTTCACCTTCATCCCGCCGGACGATTCGAGCGAGTTTGAGATTTCGCTGCAAACCCCCGAAGGTTCCGACCTCCAACGCACCACCGAAGTTTGCAATCAGATCGAACAACGCCTGCGCGCCTTGCGCATCGGCACGGAGGTCGTGGTCGTGGACTCGTTGATCACCATCGGCAACACCAGCGGCCGCCTCGGCAAAGGCGAGGGCGACGTGACAGTGGCCACGATTTACTGCCGGCTGCCCGAACTCGGCGGGCTATGGGACAAAATCACCGGCAAGACGCGGCGCTGGGCGCAGTTTCAGGCGATGGGCCTGGCCCGGAAAATTCTCGCCCAGTATCCGGACGTGCGTTCGAGTGTGCAGTTGATTTCCAACATCGGCAGCGGCGGCCGCAACGCCGACCTGCAGTTCAACCTGGTCGGTCCGGACCTGCAAAAACTCACGGGTTACGCCGAGCAAATGATCGCCCGCTTGCGCACCACGAACGGTCTCGTGGACGTGGACATGACGCTCGCCAATCGCAAACCGGAACTGCGCGTCGCGATTGACCGGGAAAAGGCAAGCCAGTTTGGGTTGCAGATTCAGGACATTGCCGACACGTTGCGCACGCTGGTCGGCGGCGAAATTGTCGGCACTTTTCGCGAGAACGACGACCTTTATGACGTGTGGCTGCGCGCCGATGCCCGCGACCGCACAACGCAGGAAGCGTTGGAGGACGTCACGCTGCGATTGACCAGCGGGACAAACGCCGGACTCGTGCAACTGGTGAACTTCGTCCAATTCCGGGAGGCGCGCGGACCGAATCAAATTGACCGCTTCCAGCGCCAGCGCAAAGTGACCATCGTCGCCAACCTGACCAGTGACAAGGCGCTGGGTGATGCGATTCAGGACGTGCAAGCGTCGGTGAAGCAAATGGATTTGCCCGCCGGCTACGGCGCGATCTTCACCGGCCGCGCCAAAACGCTGCAGGAAACGTTTCAGAATTTCGTCCTCGCGTTCGGGCTGGCGATGATTTTTATGTACATGATTCTCGCGGCCCAGTTTGAAAGCTTCGTTCACCCGGTTTCGATTCTGCTGGCCGTGCCGCTCTCCCTACCGTTTGCGCTGTTCACGATGGTGGTCCTGAACGAACCCTTGAACATTTACGCGATCTTTGGGCTGTTCATGTTGTTTGGCATCGTGAAAAAGAACGGCATCCTGCAGGTGGACTATACGAACACGTTGCGGGCCCGCGGCCTCGATCGCGAGACGGCCATTCTGCAGGCCAATCGGGCGCGCCTGCGCCCGATCCTGATGACGACCCTGATGCTTGTAGCCTCGATGCTTCCGATTGCGCTGGGTCAAGGCCCGGGCGCGGCAGGGCGCGCTTCGATGGCCAAAGTCATCATTGGCGGCCAGATGCTTTGCCTGCTGCTCTCCTTGCTGGTCACGCCGGTCAGTTATGCCATTTTTGATGATTGGGGTGCCGGTCGCTTTTTCCGCCGGAAGCACCCGCCCCAAGCCTTGGGTTTGCCGGAAACCGCAAACCCTGCTGGCGATTGACGGGTTTTCATTCCAACGATACCGTCGCGGAAACAAGAATGCCAACCGCTCATCTGATGAAACCACTACTCACCCTAGGTTGCGCCCTGGCCCTAACCCACGTCGCCTTTGCCGCTGAACTCGGTGACCCCGCGCCGCCGCTGAAAATCTCCGAATGGGTCAAAGGCAAACCCGTGGATCTGGCCGCCGTCAAAGGCCAGCAAGTCGTGGTCGTCGAGTTTTGGGCCACTTGGTGCCCGCCCTGCCGGGCCAGCATTCCACACCTGACCGAGATGCAGAAGAAGTTCAAGGACGTTATTTTCATCGGCGTCACCGACGAGGAGGTGGCCAAGGTGAAGAAGTTCGTGACCAAGATGGGCGATCAGATGGATTACGTGGTCGCCGTGGACGACGGCAAGAAGACCAGCGCGGGCTACATGGAGGCATTCGGCCAGGGTGGAATTCCGCATTCATTCATCGTGGACAAAGAAGGCCGCATTGTGTGGCACGGACATCCGATGGCAGGGTTGGCTGAGGCGGTGACGGAAGTGCAGGCGGGCAAGTTCGACCTGAACAAGGCGAAGCTACGCGACAGCGCCCGCCAGAAGATGGAAGCTTTCTACCAAGCGGCGGGGGAAGACCGGGACGAGACGAAGATTGAAAAACTGGGCCGGGAACTGGAAGCGCTGGACGCCGAGATTGGCGGCCTCAATCCGGGAAAGAAATTCAGCGCCGCCGAAGCCCGCAAGAGCATGAAGTTCCAAGCCCTGCTGCGCGAGTATCAAACGGCCGTGATGTCCGGCAAGCGGGGCACAAACCTCGTGCACATCGAAAAGTTGGTAGCGGATTCAGCCCCGGCGGACTTCAACCTCACCGAGTTTAAGGAACTCATGGCGATGAACACCCTGTTCGCCGACTATTATGGCGCAGTGACTGGACAGCGCACCGCTGACAAGCTCCCCGAACTGGCGAAGCAACTGGGCGCGGTGAAAACCAAGAACGGCATGCTGCTAAACGAGTGGGCTTGGACCATTCTCACCGACGAGCACATCAAGACCCGCGATCTCGCCTTGGCGACCCAACTCGCCAAGACCGCCGTGGAAGTTAGCGAGGCAAAAGAAGCGGGCATCCTCGACACCTACGCCCGGGCATGGTTCGACAGCGGCAAAGTCACCGAAGCCATTGTGTGGCAGAAGCGAGCCATCGCGGCGGCGGACGACGCAGAAACGAAGCAAGAGCTCGCCGTGACGTTGAAACGGTACGAAGCCAAAGCCGGGTCGAAATAATCCGGGGGCCCGGCTCACCCCTGCTTCAAGCTAAGCTCGCCCGCAGGTATTCGAGGCTGTGCTCCGCAATCACCTCCGCTCCTTCCTCGAACTTGAACACCTCGACAGAAACGTAGCCATCGTAACCCACCTCCCGCAGCGCGGCGGCGATGGGTTTGAAATCCACGTCGCCAAAGCCGGGGCCTTTCAGATTCGTGTCGTTCGCGTGGAAGTGCGCGAAGTTGGGCCATGATTCACGGATGATCTGGGGGATGGGCTTGGCTTCGGAAGACATCGCCTTCACATCAATGATGATCTTGAATGCGGGCGAGTTGAACGGTTTCACAAACTCGATCGCCTCCGCCGCGGTGTTGATGAAATTGGTTTCCGCGGGCGTGAGCGGCTCGAAACAAATAACCACCCCCCGGTCTTCGGCACGCTTGACCGCGTCGCGGAACGTGGCTGCGGTCCACTCCCACGCCTGTGCGCGCGTTACGCCGGGCAGCAGATTGCGCTGCTTGGGGGAACCGACCACCATGATCGTGCCGCCAAAGTCCGCGCAGCAATCCACCAGCTCGACAAAATACTTCGCCGTGCGTGTGCGAACGGCGGCATCGGTGTGATTGAGGTAAAGCCCTTCCGGCTTCACGAGCAGCCAGTGCAGGCCCACGATGGCGATCTCGTTGCGTGCCGCGAGTTCGCGGATGCGCTGGCGCTCGGCGGCGGAGATGTCGGTGACTGCATGGGCGAGCGTGAAGGGGGCGATTTCCAAACCGGCATAGCCGAGTCCCGCCGCGTGGGCCAGCGTATCCTCCAGTTTCCAGCCCTGATAAATCTCGTTGCAGATGGCGAATTTCATGAGTGGGAGCTTCAGAAATCAAACCCGCCGGCGCAAGTTTGAACTCGCCCCGCCAGGGCCGTTTGTCGGGCGTGCGGTTCAATCAGCCCCGGTGATTGGTCTTGAAGGGTTTCCGCGTTCGGACCAGAGTGTTGGCCACCACGATGAAAACGTCCCCCGCCGCCGCGCCCCGGCTTCACACTGATTGAATTGCTCGTGGTGATCGCGATCACTGGCTCAATGACAAATACGATGGCCCGTCGCGCAGCCCGGTGAAAACCAGCACGGCGCGACCGACCTGGGTGTTGGCGGCCGATTGCACCATGAAAGTCAACGGCGCGTGGGACGGCGCGGATCGGGATGTGGCTTACGCCAACATGCCTCAGCACCGCAAAGCCGGATCCAAAGTTCGCAAGGTGGTAACGAGCTTTTCATCGACGGCTCCGGTCGTTGGATTAAAGCCGAAACCATGTACTTCCTTCATACTTGGGGACCGGGCAGCAGCCGGGCCGGATATTGTTATCAGGATGATTCCGATTTTCCGGCCAATTTGCGGGCACAACTGCCATTCTTGAAGTTCGCCCCGTAACCAGAG